>TBL_comb47_HYPODRAFT_10000190_pt1 | contig 77667 bp, 75 predicted proteins | sample TroBogypolimnion_40_FD_10682 | JGI IMG/M metagenome (IMG submission 10682) | reverse complement strand
AGAGGAAGAACAACGGGGCAATTACGAATGTTTGCCAATATGCTTCGTGAAGGGAGTTGGGTAGAAGCGAGTATTGATACGGCTATTCCCGATAAGAATCCGCCTAAGCCTGATATCCGCAAACTATTGATCGCTTTAGGTCCTGTAGTGGTATTTGGTGCGAGTAATTTTCCATTCGCATATTCAACTGCAGGTGGTGATACTGCGAGTGCATTGGCAGCCGGTTGTTCAGTGGTAGTGAAAGCACATCCTGCACATGCGGCAACATCACAAATGGTATACGAAGCCATTCAAAAAGCCATTGCCAAAACAAAGATGCCGCCATACATTTTTCAGCATGTACACGGCAGTTCATTTGAAAGCGGCAAAGCATTGGTGCAGCATGAAGCCACTGCTGCTGTTGGATTCACAGGATCATTTACCGGAGGTAAAGCATTGTATGATTATGCTGCTGCCAGAAAGAATCCCATTCCTGTTTTCTCTGAAATGGGAAGTATCAATCCTGTTTTATTATTGCCGGATAGTTTGGAAAAGAATGCGGTATCACTCGCCAAACAATATGCAGCATCCATTACATTGGGTATGGGACAATTCTGTACCAATCCGGGTTTATTGATTGCTGTTGAAAGTGAAGGATTGAATGCATTCATTGAAGCATTAAGCAATGAGATCGAAAAAACAATTCCTGCAAATATGCTGCATGCAGGTATACATGCTGCTTATAATAAAAAGATGCAGGATGCATTAACAGAAAAAGGTGTCGCATTAATAAAACAATCATCTAACAAAACTGAAAACTTACAAGCATTACCCACCATTGCAAAAGTGAGTGGTGAAATATTTTTGCAAAACAGTGTATTGCATGAAGAAGTATTTGGCCCTTATTCTTTGTTGGTTGTTTGTAAAAGTATGGATGAATTAATTGAAGTATGGAGATCTGCACGCGGTCAATTAACAACATCATTGATGGGAACAGATAAAGATTTTGCAGATCATCCCGCATTGCTGCAAACAGCCGAAAGCATTGCAGGAAGAATTGTATTTAATAATGTTCCGACAGGAGTGGAAGTTTGTCCGAGTATGGTGCATGGCGGGCCATTTCCCGCATCAACCGATAGCAGGTTCACAGCAGTAGGAATTCATGCAGTGAAGCGTTGGGTAAGACCGGTATGTTATCAAAACTGTCCGCAGCAATTACTGCCTGTTGAATTACAAAATGATAATCCTAAAAAGATATGGCGATTGTTGAATAATGAATGGACAAGAGATATTATTAAGTGAATGATGTCACCCTGAGGCACTCGAAGGGTGAATTCGATAAATGTAATTTTCGTTAAGCATGCTTCGAGTGCCTCAGCATGACAATAACTTTGATGAATAAAGAACAGAACGTTAAAGAGTGCGACGCAACAGGTGTTGCACAGAATTGATAAAGCCCGGTAACATGAAAAAAAACTTCTTCTGTATAGATGCACATACCTGCGGTAATCCTGTTCGTTTAGTAGCAGGTGGCGGTCCGGTGTTGCGTGGCAATAATATGAGTGAGAAGCGCCAACATTTTTTAAAAGAATATGATTGGATACGAAGAGGTTTGATGTTTGAACCGCGTGGACATGATATGATGAGCGGCAGTATCTTATATCCGCCGCATGATGAAGCGAATGATGTTGCTGTATTATTTATCGAGACAAGTGGATGTTTACCCATGTGCGGTCATGGTACAATAGGAACGATCACCATTGCCATCGAAGAAGGATTGATACAACCTAAGACAAAAGGTATGGTTCGCATGGAAACCCCGGCAGGATTAGTGTTGATCAAATATAAAAAAGAAGGTTCGAAAGTAAAATCAGTTAAGTTAACTAATGTTCCTGCTTATTTAGACTCAACAGAATTAACGGTGGATTGTCCTGATCTCGGCGAATTAATTTTTGATGTAGCCTACGGCGGAAACTTTTATGCGATCGTTGATGCACAAAAAAATTTTAAAGGATTAGAACAGTATACTGCCGATAAATTAATTGCATGGGCAAGAGAAATAAGAAACCGTATCAATCAAAAATATCAGTTCGTTCATCCGGAAGACCCGACGATACATTCATGCACACATATCTTATGGGCAGGTGCAGTGATGGATAAAACATCCACGGCACGCAATGCAGTTTTTTACGGAGATAAAGCGATCGATCGCAGTCCATGCGGTACGGGCACTTCAGCACGCATGGCACAATGGTATGCAAAAGGAAAATTGAAAAAGGGGAATGAATTCATTCATGAAAGTATCATTGGTTCAAAATTCATCGGCCGTATTGAAGAAGAAACAACCGTGAACGGTAAGCCTGCGATCCGTCCAAGCATTGAAGGTTGGGCAAGGATCTATGGATACAATACGATTTCCATTGATACCGATGATGATCCTTATGCATTTGGATTTCAGGTGATCTAATCGTCTTAAATGAATACACTATGAAAAGAATGATCCTTTGTTTTTTATGGATGACAGTGCAACAATTATCCGCACAATCATCACTGCAAAAAATGGAAGCGGTTAATTTTTCCAAAGTAAATATCACTGATCATTTCTGGAAACCGAAGATCGATACAGTTGTAAAAGTGACCATCCCGGTTTGTATCAATCAAACAGAGATCAAAACACCGCGTATCCGCAATTTCCAAAAAGTAGCCAGAAAAAAAGGAGAGAAGCACGAAGGGATTTATTATGACGATTCAGATGTATTCAAAGCATTGGAAGCAATGGCCTATGCTTTGCAGAACGGAGCTGATACGGCTTTGCAAAATAAAATAGATGTATGGATAGATATCATTGCAGCTGCGCAACAACCCGATGGATATCTGAATACTTATTTTACGCTGAGTGATGTCAATAAACGCTGGACCGATATTGAAAAGCATGAAGATTATAATGCCGGTCACTTGATCGAAGCAGCTGTTGCATATTATAATGTATCGGGCAAAAGAAAATTATTGGATGTTGCCATTCGCGTGGCAAATAATATCGATTCAACATTTCGTTTACAGAACAGGTATTGGATCAGCGGCCATGAAGAGATAGAACTGGCATTGGTGAAATTATACAAGGCTACCAATGATGATCGCTATTTAAAATTAGCCGATTGGTATTTACAACAACGCGGTCATGGTTATAATAACGGTAAAGGATGGGGAACACCTGCTTACTGGCAGGATATCTTACCGGTGAAAGAACAAAACAAGATCACAGGCCATGCAGTTCGTGCCATGTATCTATATACCGGTGCAGCTGATGTGGCAGTACAGACAGGCGATGCAGGATACGTGAACGCCATGAAAAAAGTTTGGGAAGACGTGGTGTACAGAAACATGTATGTTACGGGTGGTATTGGATCGGCAGGAACCAATGAAGGTTTCAGTGTTGATTATGATCTGCCCAATGAACAGGCTTATTGCGAAACATGTGCATCTGTTGGAATGGTGTTGTGGAATCAAAGAATGAATTTATTGACAGGCGAAAGTAAATACATGGATGTACTGGAAAGGGTTTTATATAACGGCGCATTGGATGGATTGAGTTTAAGCGGCGATAAATTTTTCTATGATAATCCGTTGGCATCAACAGGAGAACACCAAAGGGCCGAATGGTTTGGAACAGCTTGCTGCCCTGCAAACATTGCAAGATTGGTCACATCATTAGGTAATTATATTTATGCGAGATCATCCAACAGTATCTATGTGAATTTATTTGTAGGAAGTAATACGGTGATCCCTTTAGATAAAAATTCAGTAAGTATTCAAACAGAAACCAATTATCCCTGGGATGGTGATATAAAAATAAAGGTCGATCCGCTTACAAAAGCGAACTTCAATATAGCAGTTCGTATACCCGGTTGGGTGAATGGAGCACCTGTTCCGGGCGACCTGTATCATTTTGCTGACAGTCATTTAGAAACGGTTGTCATTACAGTAAACGGAAAAGAGCAGCCCTTCCATTTGCAAAACGGGTATGCCGTCATCTCAAGGATTTGGAATAAAGGCGATGTGGTTGAATACAGCATTCCGATGAGTGTACATCAAATCGTGTCAAAAGACAGTGTGCCATTCAACAGAGAACGGATCGCCTTGCAACGCGGGCCATTGGTGTATTGTGTGGAAGGAAAAGATAACAGCAATAATGCATTTGATTTTATTGTTCCAGATCAAACTGCTTTTTTCACAAAGCCTTATCAAATATTGAATGAACGGGTCACTGCATTAACGGCAACCGTGCCTTTTATTTCTGTTTCGAATAACGGCAGAACTGTTCAGACAGAAAATAAGACCATCACAGCAATTCCTTATTATACCTGGTGTAACAGAGGTAATAATCAAATGCAGGTTTGGTTGCCCACTAAGATCAAAGAAATAAAATTGAATTATTAAATCAGGTGCAATGAAAAATATCTTTTCATTTATGTTGTGTAGTGTTGTCATTCTTTTCTCATGTAAGAATTCGAAAAAAGAAAATAATGATCTGTCATCTTCCGACAGTTCAAATGTTTCAAAATATCTTTTCGGTGCCATCGACGGCAAAGAGGTATATCAATTCAAACTCACCAATCAAAATAATGTAAGTGTTGCTATTTTGAATTACGGCGGAACGATTACTTCCATTAATGTGCCGGATAAAAACGGGCAGATGGGTGATGTTGTTTTAGGATTCGATTCATTAAGTGGTTATCTGCAAAAAGACAATCCATACTTTGGTTGTTTGGTGGGACGATATGCCAACCGCATTGCTAATGCGAAATTCAAACTCAATGGGGTGGAGTACAAATTGGCAGCCAATGATGGTAAGAATACATTGCACGGAGGTTTGAAAGGATTTGATAAAGTGATCTGGAATGTGGTACATGCAAGCGATACCTCATTATTATTATCGTATGAAAGTAAGGATGGCGAAGAAGGGTTTCCCGGAAATGTAAAAACAGAAGTGCTGTATATTGTATCTTCCAACAACGAACTGAAGATCATTTATAAAGCCACAACAGATAAGGCAACTCCCATTAATTTAACCAATCACACGTACTTTAATTTATCGGCAGGAACTGATGATAATATTGTAGAGCACGAATTACAATTAGATGCGGATCAGTTCACTGAAGTGAATAAAGAATTGATCCCGACAGGAAAACAGCTTGCTGTTGCAGGAACGCCGATGGATTTTAATGAATCAAAAAGAATTGGATTTGATATAGAGAAAGTCAAAGGCGGTTATGATCATAATTGGGTGTTGAACAAAAAGCCTGATGTATTGGCACGCGTGGGTTCACTGTATCATCCTGCCAGCGGCCGTTATATGGAGATATTTACAACACAGCCCGGCATTCAGTTTTATTCGGGTAATTTCTTAGATGGGAAATTAACGGGAAAGAAAGGGCAGCATTATTTGCAGCATGGCGGATTGGCTTTGGAGACACAGCATTATCCTGATTCACCTAATCAGCCATCATTTCCAACAACGATCTTACAACCGGCAGAAAATTATTTTCAGACGACCATCTATAAATTTTCAGTGAAATGAAAAAGATAATTACATTATGCATTTTCTGTTTTGCGTTTTTACTATTGCATGCACAGTCAAATATTTGGTCAGTAGAGAAAGCGAATAATTGGTATCAGCAACAGGGTTGGTTAGTGGGAAGTGATTTTTTACCGAGTACTGCCATCAATCAATTAGAAATGTGGCAGGCAGAAACATTCGATACAGCAACCATTGATCGTGAATTGGGATGGGCAGAGAATATCGGCATGAATACCATGCGTGTTTTTTTGCATGACCTTGTCTGGAAGAATGATGCAAAAGGATTTAAACAACGGATCAATATATTTTTAAGTATCGCTTCGAAACATCATATCAAACCATTGTTTGTTTTCTTTGATGATTGTTGGAATGAAGAACCAAAAATTGGTAAACAACCTGAACCAAAACTTGGCGTACACAATTCAGGCTGGATGCGGAGTCCGGCGAGATCCATTCATAACGACAGCACTAAATGGAATTATCTGGAAGATTATGTAAAAGATATTCTGACCAGTTTTAAAAATGATAAAAGAATTTTATTGTGGGATCTGTATAATGAACCTGCTAACAGCGATTATGGATTAACTTCTTTACCATTACTAAAAAAAATATTTCAATGGGCTTGGACAGTTAGACCATCACAACCATTAACTGTAGGTGTTTGGTTTGAAACTTATCCTTCCATCAATAGATATCAACTCGAACATTCGGATGTTATTTCATTTCATAATTATGGTGATACTAATTCTTTGAAAAAAGCAATTGATACTTTACAAAAGATAGGACGACCCATTGTTTGCACCGAATACATGGCAAGAAAAAATAACAGTTTTTTTATTACGCATTTACCCGTCTTCAAAAGAAACAACGTCGCAGCGATCAATTGGGGATTCGTGAGCGGTAAGAGCAATACCATTTTTCCATGGGGAAGTAAAGAAGGTTCACCTGAACCAACGATATGGTTTCATGATATTTTCAGAAAAGACGGAACGCCTTTCGACAGTAATGAAACGAATTTCATCAGACAAATAACAAAAGACAAAAAATAAGAATTGTATCAGCATGAGTAAAGTAATTATCATCGGCGGCGGCATCATCGGATTGAGCAGCGCCTATTATTTGCAGCAGAGCGGACATACAGTTACCGTAATTGATAAAACAGATATTACAGACAACTGCTCTTATGGTAATGCAGGATATGTTTGTCCGAGTCATTTCATTCCATTGGCAACGCCCGGCATTGTGTTACAGGGATTGAAATGGATGTTCGATTCAACAAGCCCGTTCTATGTACAACCGAGATTCAGCAAGAGTTTGATCGATTGGGGATTGAAATTCATGCGCAGTGCCACCGATGAGAAAGTGGCGAAAGCAGCAGTGCCATTACGTGATATCGCTTTACTCAGTCAGCGGTTATATGAAGAATGGACAAGCTTACCGCAATTCAAATTTGCGTATGAACACAAAGGCTTATTGGAAATATTTCAAACAGAAAAAGCAAAAGAACATGCAAAGCATACTGTTGAGAAAGCACATGCTTTGGGATTAACTGATACGGAGTTATTGGATTATGAAGCACTGCAGAATAAAGAACCACAAACAAAAATAAACGGATTGGGCGCAGTGTATTTTAAATGCGATGCACATTTATACCCCAATAAATTAATGCAGCAATTATTGGAGCATTTAAAAAATGTTGGTGTTGATATCGTCTGCAATGAAGAAGTGGTCTCTTTTGAAAAGAATAGCAAATCCATCACAAAAGTTTTCACTGATAAAAAAGTATATGATGCTGATACGGTAATTATCGCATCAGGATCATGGAGCAGGGAATTGGCAGAAAAGATAAATTTGAAATTACCCTTAATGCCGGGAAGAGGTTATTCTGTTACATTGGAAGATTCTCCTTATACAATAAATCATCCTGCTGTTTTGGTGGAAGGAAGAGTTGCGTTGACGCCGATGGATGGCAACAAGATCCGTTTTGGCGGAACGATGGAAATAACATCTACCCAAACAGCACCGCGAATGAACAGGGTAGAAGGTTTATTAAAAGCGGTGAGAAGATTTTATCCGGAGTTTGATATCGCTGTTCCGCCGGTTGAAAAGATCTGGTATGGTTTTCGCCCCTGCAGTGCAGACGGATTGCCTTATTTGGGAAGAACAAATAAATGGAAGAATGTGGTGATGGCAACCGGGCATTCGATGCTGGGATTAAGTCTGGGTGCAGGTACCGGTAAATTGATCAGTGAAATAGTAAATGAACAACTTTTGAGCATGGATATAGTACCGTTTGATCCTGACAGATTTAATTAATGCACAGATTTTGTCATGCTGAGGCACTCGAAGCATGCCTAACGAAAATCCCATTTATCGAATTCACCCCCGCCTGAATGACTCAGTCGGGCAGGCTTCAAGCGCCTCAGGGTGACAGCAGATCAAACTTATCGCAATTCGTAATTTCTAATCAGTACTTTTATTCTTCGATATGGATCGTACGTTTCATTATTTAGCATACCAAAGAACAGGTTATTTTACAAAGATCGCAACTGATTATCTGCAGCAGCATGAACAGTTGCAACCTTTTTATAATTATCCCGTATCTGTTGAAGGAATAAAAAGATCCATCATTGCCAGAAAACAATTTGACACCAACCGGTCTTTATTGGTGGACGAATTAAGAAAGCAATACAGTACTATATCTTTATCAGCCAAGCAGGAAGCAAACCTGCAGGCATTACTTTCAGAAAATACTTTCACTATCACTACGGCACATCAGCCGAATATCTTTACGGGGCCTTTGTACTTTATTTATAAGATCATTCATGTCATTAAACTGGCCGATGAATTGAATCTTCAATTGCCGGAGAATAAATTCGTTCCTGTGTATTATATGGGAAGTGAAGATGCAGACTTGGATGAATTGGGCTTTATTAATTTGGGCGGACAAAAGATCAATTGGAATACGAAACAAACAGGTGCTGTGGGCAGAATGAAAGTGGATAAGGATTTCATTCGAATGATCGGTTTGATCCATGGACAGATCGGTATCCATTCGTATGGTAAAGAATTGACAGATCTTTTCAAACAAGTGTATACAGAAGGTAAAACCATCCAGCAGGCAACATTGGAATTAGTGAATCAATTATTTGCTGATTTTGGTCTGTTGATATTGATTCCTGATAATGCGGAATTGAAAAGATCATTTCAATCTGTCATTGAAAAAGAATTAACGGAACAATTCTCTCACAAAGCAGTGGAAGAAACGATCGCTGATCTAAGTAAACATTACAAAGTACAAACAGGTGGCAGAGAACTGAATTTGTTTTATCTGATCGATGATAAAAGAGAAAGGATTGAAGTAACAAGTAACAAGCTTCAAGAAACAAGTAACAAGTTTCAAGTAACAAGTTTGAACTTGATTTGGAGTAAAGATGAAATTTTTCTTGAGTTAAAAGAACATCCCGAAAGATTCAGTGCTAATGTAATTCTTCGTGGTGTTTTTCAGGAAACAGTATTGCCGAATATTGCATTTGTAGGCGGCGGCGGAGAGTTGGCTTATTGGTTAGAATTGAAAAAAGTATTTGAACAGGTACAGGTGCCTTATCCGATGCTGATCTTGCGAAACAGTTTTTTGTGGATGAATAAAGCGCAACAAGAACGATTGCATAAATTAGGATTTACCATTGAAGATTCATTTAAAAAGCAAGATGCATTATTGAATGAATTAGTTCGCAAAGAATCTTCCAAACAATTAGATATTTCTAAGGAAATTGAAAATATAAATGCAATCTATCAGCAATTGCAAGTTGCAGCCGGAACTATTGATACAACTTTGTCTGACCACACGAAAGCTTTGCAGGCAAAGGCTTTAAAGCAACTCGTTGCATTAGAAAAGAAACTGCTTCGTGCAGAAAAAAGAAATTTCGAAACACAACAAAGGCAAATAGAAAAACTAAAGCACGAATTATTTCCTGCGGATAGCTTACAGGAAAGACAGGAAAACTTTTCTTTATTGTATGCGCAGTTTGGTGAAGAATGGATTCAATCTATTTATGATGCAAGTAAAGGATTGGCGCAGGAATTTGGGGTGATTATTGCAGATTAAATATCAAACTCATTTGTCCAATCGCCTTTTAATTTTTCGGCTTTATGCAGGACTTCGTTTTGCATTTGTTGTTTATAATTTTGTAATGCGATAGAAATCTTTTCATCGTGTGTGCCAAGAATTTCAGCAGCTAAAATCCCTGCATTCTTTGCTGCATTCAATGCAACTGTTGCAACGGGAATACCGTTAGGCATTTGTAAAATGGAAAGAACAGAATCCCACCCATCAATAGAATTACTTGATTTGATCGGAACACCGATAACAGGCAATGTGCTGATAGAAGCCACCATGCCGGGTAAATGTGCGGCACCACCGGCACCTGCAATAATTACTTTTAATCCGCGCTCTTTTGCTTTGCCTGCATATTCCACCATGCGCATAGGAGTGCGGTGTGCTGAAACGATAGTTAATTCGAATGCAATATTGAATTGCTTTAAAATATCAGCAGCAGCCTGCATTACAGGAAGGTCACTGTCGCTGCCCATGATGATGCTGACTAAAGGATGGATGCTTTTCATACAATGATTATACTGCAAGATAGTTGAAATTTATTTTTTGCAGGCATCCTATGCAACACAGCCTCATTGCGGGAAAATAAATTTCACGCAATGAGGCAATGGTGCAGCGAAAACAATATTGATATTATTGATTAATATCTTTACCCTCTTTCAATAAGGCAATGGATCTTTCAACATTTGATTTATTGATTCCATCAGCTAAAGGCAAAGCTTTTTCTGCAAACTCCAAAGCTTTTTTATAATCACCAACGCCTGAATATCCTCTTGCCAATCCAAACAATGTTGTGAATTGATTGGGGTTCTTATCAAAATTTGTTTGAAAGACCTGCAATGCTTCTTTGGTTTTCTTTTGTTGTAATAATAATCTCGCATATTGGTGTATTTCAAGCATGCTGCCTAATGGTACTGCTTGCTGCATAATTGCTCTTGCTTCATCCATTCTTCCGAGTTTACCCAATACAGCAGCCTTTGTTGAAAGTGTTGTAAAATTTTTGTTTCCCAAGACATTCGGATTGGTGGCAGTATCAGCCCACAATAATGCCTCTTCCAGATTCGTGTTATGATCCGCACACCATTGTGCTGCTGTTTGCCAGCCTAACCAGAAGAATCCCATATCTGTTCTTAATTCTTTGCGGAAAGACTCTACCTGTGTTTTGTTGAGATCCACTTCCACTTTAAAAGGAAAACATAATTTTTCCCAGATCAAATTTACTGTTGCAGCATTAGCGGTTTGATTGGTGAATTCATATTTCAACCACTCCACACTTTTATCTGTTGCAACAGGTTTTATTTTTACACGTAATGCATCATCTTTATCATCATAATAAAAAGTTCCCCAGTTGGTATTGTTTTTAGAGAAGATCAATATACTTTCATTGGGATCATAAGCAATATAGAATCCGTACTTGCCGGCTTTTAATTCTTTTCCTTCAATGGTCACATCAGTTGAAAATTCAATCGTCGTACTTTCATTAGCACCTGCACGCCAGGGTGCTGCTTTGCTGCTGCCAAAGCCCTGATCCGAAAATCCAATAGGAACTAATTGCCCCCAAATTTTTCCTTCTCTTCCTTTTACTGCAGGTCTGTCGTAATGAATCGTAACATCAGTGATACCGATACGTTCACTTACAGCAGCTTTTTTATTTCCGCCGCTGGGTGGTGTTGTTAATGGCCTTTGTGCAAGTGATGCAATGCTGATTACAAAAGCAATGGCAAAGAATATTTTTTTCATGATGGTTGATTTGAAAAGTAAAGTAATCAACTGCAAATAAAGAATGCAATGATTTGTGATGAATGAGATGAATGTTATATGAACGGAAATGAAACTGCTTTTTACAATAGAGTTCCCTGCATGATCACATAAGCTATGCTGAAATAAATGATCAATCCGGTTACATCCACTAATGTTGCAACGAATGGCGCAGACGATGCAGCAGGGTCGGCGCCTAATCTTTTTAAAATCATCGGTAACATGGATCCGGCAATAGTTCCCCACAAGACAATTCCTATCAATGAAAAAAAGATAGTGATTGCAACCAATAACCAGTGAACACCATAATGCGCCCAATGCAATTGCTGCCATAAAGCGATACGGATAAAACCAACGGCACCGAGAATGATCCCTAACGTGACTCCGGAATAAATTTCTTTGCGTATTACATAGAACCAATCCTTGAATTTTACTTCACCCAATGCCATGGCACGAATGATGATGGATGATGCCTGCGAACCTGAATTACCTCCGCTTGATATAATTAGCGGAATGAATAATGCCAATACAACAGCTTTGCTTATTTCACCCTCAAAATGCCCCATGGCACTTGCCGTGAGCATTTCTCCTAAAAATAAAATGATGAGCCAGCCGGCTCTTTTTTTAATTAAATTGATAAAAGAGATCTGCGTGTAAGGTTCATCCAATGCTTCCGATCCACCCATTTTCTGAATATCTTCAGTAGTGCTTTCTTCCGCCAAACGTAACACGTCATCTATCGTTACAATTCCCAACAAAACATTTTTATCATCAGTTACCGGTAAGGCGAAACGATTGTTCTTTTTAAATACTTCGATACTGTCTTTTTCTTTATCGGTCACTAATAATGATAAATATCTTCCGTCCATCACTTCACTTACCAATTTATCATGATTTACAAATAAGAATTCACGGATGCGGATATCATCTATCAATACACCATCATCATCTACTACATAGATCACATTTACCGTTTCTGAATTTTGTCCGTGAAATTTAATGTAATCAAATACTTCTTTCACGGTCCATTCTTTTTTCACAGCCACATAATGAGGCGTCATCAAACGGCCCACACTTTTTTCGGGATAGCCTAATAAAGTGAGTGTATCGTTTCTTTCTTTTTCGTTCAATAATTTAAGAAGTTCAGTCACCACCAGTCCCGGCAATTCTTCAAAGAAAGTGGTACGGTCATCATCAGGCATCATATTCAAAAGCCTTGCCGCATGTTGATGATTGATATGCTTCATGATATTGCGCTTCGCTCTTATCGGCAATACTTTTAAGCATTTGATGGCATAATAATCATTTAATATCTCAAACAATTCGATCTGTTCTGCATCTGATAGCTCATTTACGATATTCACTAATTCTGTAAAACGAACATATTTCAATGAACGTCTTAATCTTTTTTCATCATGTTGTTGGGCACATTCACGAATTACGTTGAAATGTTTTTTGTTCATGGGCAATCATTTTCAATAATAATTATTGTAATTGTCTTTTGTATAACTGTATCGTATTTTCAAAACCCAGATAAATGGCATCGCAAACCAATGCATGTCCGATACTCACTTCATCTAACCATGGTATATTTTTCGAAAAGAATTGTAAGTTTTGAAGATCGAGATCATGGCCGGCATTCAATCCCAACCCTAATTCTTTTGCTCTTATTGCAGCTTCAACATATTTTTCTATGGACTGTTGACGGTTGACGGTTGATGACAATGCAAATGCTTTTGCATAACCTTCGGTATATAATTCAATTCTATCTGTTCCCGTTTGAGCAGCGGCTTCTACCATTTCAATAATGGGATCAACAAATAAAGAAACGCGAATGCCTGCATTTTTAAAAACAGCAACAATGTTAATGAGATAATCTTTGTGTTGCACTGTATTCCATCCATGATCGCTCGTCAATTGTCCTAATGCATCAGGTACCAATGTGACCTGATCAGGTTTTGTTTCCAACACAAGATCAATGAATTTTTGTTCAGTACAATTTCCTTCAATATTAAATTCGGTAGTGATGATCTTTTTAATTTCTCTAACATCGTTATAGCGAATATGCCTTTCATCAGGGCGTGGATGAACAGTGATGCCGTCAGCTCCGAATCGTTGTGCATCAACTGCTGTTTTTATGAGATCAGGATTATTACCACCTCTTGCATTACGCAGTGTTGCAAATTTGTTGATGTTCACACTTAATTTCGTCATGCAACAAATGTAATATGATTTAAAGATTTTTTGTACAGCAGAATAATTCACTCATCTGCAGCCATGCAGATTAAAGCTGCTGCAAAAAACAAAACCTGCTGCTTTTACAAGACAACAGGTTTATGGATTTTTCATTGATAAGTTTATTGCCACACAGCTAAAATGATACTTGCGATGGAAGTGCCTACCACCTGATAGCCTGCATCAATCAAATAAACTGATAATGGTTTTTTAGTGTAATTATATCCCAAGCTTATGGCTGCTGTATTAAATACGATGCCTGTAAATAATGCAAGCTTTAATCCACCCATCCATCCGTTGGTGTGTAATGCCTGCTGCAAAACTGCAATTCCAAAAACATTAATCAGCATGAACACAAAGCCGATTAGCATAAAAGTTGCCATGCCTTTTTTGGCGTCTTCCGCATTTACATCAATTTGATGCCCTTTTACCCATGCCGGAGCAAATAATATTTTACTGTACCATAAAGCACCCAGCATAAAATAAACAACATTAGCTACTACAATATGTAACCAATTTAATGAGGACAAGATTTGACTGAACATAAGCAATTGTTTTGGTTGATGAAAGTTCTAAGATAAAAACTATATTCCACTTTTGCAATAGCAATACAAGTCTTATTTATCTTCGCAGTAAACTCTTCGCTTAAAAAGTTGTTATCAAAATAATGGCATATACCTCATTAGAAGATTGTTTAGATGACTTAGAAAAGAATGGACAGCTTATTCGCATTACAGAAGAAGTGGATCCTTATCTGGAAATGGCTTCCATTCATTTACGTGTGCATGAAGCAAACGGGCCGGCATTGTTATTTGAGCATGTAAAAGGAACGAAATTCAGGGCAGCATCCAATATTTTCGGAACGATCGAAAGAAGTAAATTCTTATTCAGAGATACTTTTGATCTGGTGAAACAAATCATTGAGTTAAGGAATGATCCGATAAAAGCTATCAAACATCCTTTTAAAAATATACAGGCAGGATTGGCTGCTTGGAAATCATTGCCCAAAAAAGATCCATCCTCCAAACCGATACTCTTTGAAGAAATACGTATTGCTGATCTTCCATTGATACATCACTGGTCGAAAGATGGTGGCGCTTTTATTACACTTCCACAAGTATATACCGAAGACATTGATGCGCCGGGGATTATGAAATCCAACCTGGGCATGTATCGTGTGCAATTGAATGGTAACGATTATGAATTGAACAAAGAAGTAGGATTGCATTATCAGTTGCACAGGGGAATCGGTATCCATCAAACAAAAGCAAATAAAAAAAATCAACCTTTAAAAGTCAGTTGCTTTATCGGCGGTCCGCCTGCACATTCATTGGCAGCAGTCATGCCATTACCCGAAGGAGTAAGTGAAATTAATTTTGCAGGATTGATAGGAGGCAGGCGTTTCAATTATTTTTATCAAGATGGTTTTTGCATCAGTGCGGATGCTGATTTTGTGATCACGGGAGAAATTTTTCCGGATGAAAATAAACCCGAAGGGCCTTTTGGTGACCACCTCGGTTATTATTCTTTGCAGCATTCTTTTCCGGTGATGAAAGTGCATAAAGTATATGCAAAGAAAAATGCGATATGGCCGTTTACAGTTGTTGGGAGGCCCCCGCAGGAAGATACCAGCTTCGGTAACCTGATTCATCAATTAACCGGTAAAGCGATACCTCAAGAAATTCCCGGATTAAAAGAGATACATGCTGTTGATGCAGCTGGTGTGCATCCTTTATTATTGGCAATAGGCAGTGAACGTTACACACCTTATACACCAACAAAACAACCCGCAGAATTATTAACTATTGCCAATCATATTTTGGGAACAGGGCAATTAAGTCTGGCTAAATTTTTATTCATTACTGCAGATGATAATAGACATTTAAATACGCATCATGTCACCGAATTTCTGCAATATGTTTTGGAAAGGATTGATCTCACACGTGATATTCATTTTTATACCAACACTACCATCGACACATTGGATTATTCCGGCACAGGATTAAATACAGGAAGCAAAGTTGTGTTCGCTGCTTATGGTCAACAAAAAAGGGAACTGTGCAAAGAAGTTCCGCAGCTATTAAAAGAATTAAATGGGTTTTTGAATGCACAGCTTGCAATGCCCGGTGTGATCGCATTGCAGACAAATCAGTTTTCAAATTATGATGCCGCGAAAAAAGAACTCAGCTCATTAAATGAACAACTGTCATCTGTCATCTCAAATCTGTCAGCTGTTCCAATCATCGTTCTTTGCGATGATGCATCATTCACTGCAGCCAATATCCGCAATTTTGTATGGGTTACGTTTACGCGTTGTAATCCCTCGCATGATATTCATGGTATTGATGAATTTATTACAAATAAACATTGGGGATGTAAAGGCCCATTAGTAATTGATGCCAGAATAAAACCGCATCATGCGCCACCCCTTGAATTGGATCCTTCAGTTGAGAAAAAGGTCGACAGGCTTTTTGAAAAAGGTGGAAGTTTGTATCAAATGAGGGATCTTTAAAATTATAAAACAGCAAAAAATGCTTTTTTTGGTTTTTTTATCTCGAATTATCAACAAAAACAATATGGTAAGCAGCTTTTTCGATGTACAAATAATCTAACATGATATGTAGGAAAATTGGCTTAATTTCTATACTTTTACCACAATTTTAGTTGAATGAGATTTGCGCGTACATTATATATTTTATTTTTATCAATCCTGTTCAGTTCTTCTGTCTATGCACAAGACATAAGAGTTACTGTTGGAACAGGTGTGAGTGCATATATGGGTGATTTGATCACCAGTAATATACCTGTTTTTCAACAAGTCTCCGGTAATTTCAGTCTGGGGGCTACTTATGATATACAGCAACAGCTACGTGCAAGGCTAAATGTTTCTTTATTAGGTTTAAAGGCTGATGATCAGAGGTCACCTAAAGAAGTTTTCAAAGAACGGAACCTGAATTTTAAAAGTTCAGTTTGGGAAATTGCTTTAATGGGTGAATATGACCTTGTTGACAGAGAGTCTTTCAATATTGTGCCTTACGTGTTTGGTGGTATTGGTGTTTATCATTTTAATCCTTATACTTACGATAGCATTGCCGGTAAAGTATTTTTGCATGATGTAGGAACAGAAGGTCAATATTTAAACTTGCCGGGTTATCCCAAGCCTTACAGCAGAACACAAATAAACATTCCTTTAGGATTTGGTGTGCGATATGAAGTTTCAGAATCACTGTCAATCGGACTTGAATTTAATTACAGGATTCTATTTACTGATTATTTGGATGATGTGAGTACCAAATATGTCAACCCTTCTTTATTTTATGCTTCACCTTACTATACAGCCAATAATAATTATTATGCAGACCTTGCTTCCAGATTAGGTTATAGAGCTACAGATCCTAAATATAATATTGGTATGCCAAGAGGTAATCCTAATAAGAAAGATGCTTTTTATACATTCCAGATTACTGCAACTTTTAAATTAGACGGTTTATCATTCGGAGGCAGTCCTTTTGGTGGCAGCGGGTACAACAGCAGCAGACATTATACTTATTAATTTCAATTCATTCATACCAACAAAAAGAGAGTATATTTTTATTATACTCTCTTTTTTTATCAGGTAATTACAATTAGGTGTTAGAACCTTTCTAATTTAGAAAAGAAGAAATCACCTTCAATGATTGCGTTCTCATCGCTGTCGCTGCCATGTACGGCATTCTCACCAACAGATGAAGCAAATTTTTTTCGGATAGTTCCTTCTTCTGCCTGTGCAGGATTGGTTGCGCCTATTAATTTTCTGAAATCTGCAACTGCATTGTCTTTTTCAAGAATCGCTGCAATGATAGGAGCACTGCTCATAAATTCTACCAATTCACCGTAAAAAGGTCTTTCTTTATGAATGGCATAAAATTCACCGGCTTGTTCTGTTGTTAATTTTGTCCATTTTAAAGCCTTAATGCTGAAACCGGATTTAATGATTTGGTCTAAAATAGCACCTGTATAACCTTTAGAAGTGGCATCAGGTTTAATCATCGTAAAAGTTCTGTTACTCATAATTACATTTTTCAATTTCGCTGCAAAATTAATGTATTTGACATTCTTTTTTTTATTTGAATGTTACACATTTGCAAACTATTCTTATCTAAAATCAAAAACAATACATTCGGAAAGCTAATTCCTCTATTTTTGCCGCCATTGTATGAAACCGATCACTGAATTTTATCCTCATTTAACCGAATCAAAGAAAGTTGTTATTACAACACATCAAAAGCCCGATGGCGATGCCATGGGTTCTTCTTTGGCATTATTTCATTTTTTAAAGAGCTTAGGTCATCAGGTAACCGTTATCTCACCCACCAATTGGGCCGATTTTTTAGACTGGATGCCCGGTGCAGATCAGGTTATTGATTATGAAATGAGCAGAGATAAAGCCAAGAAAATAATCAAAGAAGCAGGTATATTATTTTGTTTGGATTTTAATATACTTCACCGCACCAAAAATCTTGAAAAACCTTTGGAAGAAGCTGATTGTATCAAAATATTGATCGATCATCATCAGCAACCGCAGGAGGAAGCATTTGATTACGGTATCAGTGATGTTGGCAAAAGTTCAACCTGCGAAATAGTGTATGATTTTATTGTTCAATCAGGTCATTCAGATAAATTGAATACTGATATGGCGACCTGTTTATATACCGGTGTGATGACCGATACAGGTTCTTTTCGTTTTCCTTCCACCAAACCATCGGTCCATCGAATGATTGCGCATTTAAAGGAAATAGGATTCGATCATACCATCATTCATGAAAATATCTATGATAATTTTTTGGAGAATAGATTGCGTTTCATTGGAAATGCCCTGTTAAACCGAATGGATGTTTTGTATGAATACAACACGGCATTAATGTATATTCCCAAATCAGATATTCTGAAATACGATATTAAAACCGGTGATACCGAAGGATTGGTCAATTATTTGCTCACCATTCAGGGAATTAAGTTCGGAGCCATAGTTATTGACAGGGATGAGGAAAGAAAATGGAGTTTTCGTAGTAAAGGTAACTTCGATGTTAATACATTTGCACGCCTTCATTTTGAAGGCGGGGGTCATTTTCATGCAGCCGGGGGCAGAAGCAGTGACTCTTTAGATCAAACAGTTAAAAAATTTTATCAGGTAATAAAACAATACGAAAATCAACTTCAATAATTAAAAAATGAAAATCATCACATCCCTTGTAGCTGCTTCCATTTTGTTAGCAAGCTGCAGCCAGTACGAGAAAACAAAGTCAGGACTTACTTATAAGATCACCCCTGGTGGCGGTAAGGAAAAACTGAAACAAGGTCAGTTTGTAAAAATGAATATCAGGTTTTCAATCGGAACGAAAGATTCAGTTTTGAATTCTACCTACGATCATATCCCTGCTTATCTGATGGTGGATACAACAAGAGCTTCAAAATACAGTTTCCCTGAATTGCTTCCGCTTTGTTCAACCGGAGATAAGGTAGAGTTTATACTAAGCATCGATACGTTGAAAAAAATGGGAATGATCCCGGACTATAATAACATATTTACCAAGAAAGGGACTATCAAGGGTAAGTTTGATATAATCAAAGTATTTACCAGCGAACAGGAAGTAAATGCAGATTATCAAAAAGAAATTGAAAATGAAAAGCAAAAAGAAATTGCTGCATTGGAAAAATACACAAAAGATAAAAACATCAAAACACAGAAAAGCCCCGGTGGTGTTTTAGTTGAAGTTGAAAATGCAGGAACAGATCCTAAAGCGGATACCGGAAAACAGGTTTCTGTTTATTATAAAGGGTATACTGTTGACGGAAAAGTATTTGATTCAAATATGGGAGCTGCTGCCCAGAATAAAAACCCATATCCTGTTGTTATTGGAAGACATGGCGTTATTCCGGGTTGGGAAGAAGGATTGAAATTTTTCGGCAAAGGCGGTAAAGGGAAATTATTTATTCCTTCTTTATTGGCTTACGGTATTCAGGGAAACCCACCCGTTATTCCTCCTTTTTCAAATTTGATCTTTGAAATTGAAATTGCTGATGTTACTGCTGCGCCAGCGCAAACAGCACCACAAATGCCTACAGCACCACACCAGTAAAATAAAGTATAGCATAAAAAATAGAGAGTCCTGCTTTTAAAGCGGGACTTTTTATTGCTGATAGAAGGAAACAAGTTTAATTGTTTCCATTGCTTCTTTAACATCATGTACCCTTAAAATATTTGCGCCTTTTAATAAACCGATGGTGTTTAAAACAGTTGTTCCGTTCAATGCTTCTTCAGTTGTTATTTCCAAAGTTTTATAAATCAACGATTTTCTTGAAATGCCCAACAGTAAAGGCTTTTGAAGCATTTTAAAAACATTCAGTTCTTTGAGTAAAGTAAAATTATGTGCAATGGTTTTACCGAATCCAAATCCGGGATCAATGATCACATCATGTATCCCTGCTAACCTGCATTTTTCTGTTTGATGAATAAAAAAATCAAGCACTTCTTTTGTTACGTTTTCATAAACAGCCTGCAGCTGCATGTTTTGCGGTGTTCCTTTGATATGCATGCAAACAAATGGGACTTTTAAATTTGCAACAGTAGCTAACATATTTGTATCCGTCATTCCGCCGCTGATATCGTTAACAATGGAAGCCCCGGCTTCAACAGCATGTTCTGCAACTGTTGCATGATAGGTATCAATTGAAATAAATGACTCAGGGAATTCTTTATGGATTGCTTCAATTATCGGAATAACCCTTTTTAATTCTTCAGCTGCACTGATTTGTTCGCTGCCGGGCCTTGTGCTTTGTCCGCCTATGTCGAGAATGGCTGCACCGTCATTCAGCATTTGCGCTGCTGTTTGCAAAGCTTCATCCACCTTGGATTTACGGCTGCCGCTGTAAAACGAATCGGGTGTTGTATTGATAATGCCCATTACAATGGGCGAATCAATTACCAATAATCTTCCTTTGCAGTTGAGTGTGAACATTGTTGAGTTTGAATTATCTTGCGATGCGTTCAAAGATAATCGAATGCTGAATATGTTTCAGAATGCTGAAGTTACTCTGCTGCATAAAGCTATAGAGTACAAGTGAGTGACCTGCCTACCGGCAGCCACAACAACAGCTTAATAATTTTCAAAAGCGGTAACAGAATAAAATGAGCAATACGAATCAACAGTACGATGATGCAGTGAAGACCTGCAAAGAGGTGTTCATTAAAAAGACAAAAGATTACGGAACAGCATGGCGTGTGCTGCGAACTATTTCCGTAGTGGATCAGATATTTATTAAAGCGTTACGCATCCGAACCATTCAGGACCTGAAGACACAGAAAGTGGGAGATGATATTGAATCGGAATTTAAAGGCATCATTAATTATGCGTTGATCGGACTGATTCAATTGGAATTACAAAATCCACAGGTTGAAGATTTGCCGGTTGAACAGATTAATTCTTTGTACGATAAATATATTTTGTTCTCGAAAAATACGATGTTGGATAAGAACCACGATTACAGCGAAGCATGGCGTGAAATGAGTCAGGAAAGTTTTACGGATCTGATATTAATGAAGTTGATGCGCATTAAACAAATCTTATCGAATGATGGCAAGACGATCATGAGCGAAGGTATTGATGCCAACTATGTTGATATCATTAATTATTCTGTATTTGCTTTGATATTAATGGCAGAAGGAAAGCATTAAAGATGTTGGATATTGAATTTTAAATGTTGAAGGATTCATGAAAACAGTATTGACGATAATAAGATGGGTTGTTGGATTGCTGTTTATTTTTTCAGGCCTCATCAAAGCGAATGATCCGCTGGGGTTGAGTTACAAGATGCTTGAATTCTTTGAAGCATGGGGATTTCATTTTCTCGATAATTATACTTTATCTTTTTCCGTTGTGATGAATGTTTGTGAAGTGCTGGCAGGTGTTGCCATCATTATTGGATGGAGAATTAAATTATTCAGTTGGTTTTTATTATTGCTGATCTTATTCTTTACTTTCTTAACAGCTTATGTTGTATTCAGTGGTAAAATAAAAGAATGCGGTTGTTTTGGTGATTGTGTGCCCCTTTCGGGTATTAATACATTTACAAAAGACATAGTTTTGCTGTTATTGATATTGATTCTGTTTTTCAATCAGGAAAAAATAAGATCGGTCACAGCATCCGGCATTTCATTCAGCATTTTGTCAGTAACAATTATTGCAACCCTTGCTATTCAGTTTTATGTGTTGAAGCATTTGCCTTTTTTAGATTGTCTTCCGTATAAAAAAGGAAATAATATTTTGAATGAGATGAAAGCACCTGCAGGTGCTGTTCCCGACAGTTTTGCGATCACATTCAAATACAAAAAAAATAATCAGGTTCTTGAATTTGATCAAAATCACTTTCCGAATGATTTTGATTCCACTTATGAATATATTGAAAGGTATGACAAGTTAATTCGTAAAGGAAATGCCGAAGCCGCCATAACAGATTTTTCTTTGAGAACGATTGACGGAATTGATACCACATCATTTATTCTGCATCAAAATAAAAAATACATTCTCCTGTTTGCAAAGGATTTTTCGAACGTCAATGATTGGAAAAAAGACTTTGACGAATTACTGGCAGTTGCAATAACAAAAAACATACCTGTTTATCTAATTACAGCAGATGCAGATAACGGCAGTAAATTATTCAAAACTGTTCCTGTATTCAAATGCGATGCAACCGTTATCAAAACGGCTGCCAGAGTAAATCCTACTTATTTTGTGATGCAGGAAGCTGCGGTTTTGAACAAATTCAGCTATGCTGATAGCAGATTCTTGTTGCAGGAAATCGCAAATAGTAAATGACTTGCATCTGACTTTTATCATGTTTTTTTTCTGTGATTTTCTTTTTAATTTACAAGTGCAGTTTTTTAGCTTACCACAATTAAAAAAGTAACCATGAAAACGCTGAAAGAAATCTTAGCCACAAAGGCATTGCATTTCAATTTTGTAAGTCCCGATGCAAAAGTGATCGATGCCATTGCATTAATGAAAATTGAAGATATGAGTTATGTGATCGTCATGGATAACCATAATTATTTGGGGATTCTTTCGGAAAAAGATTACACACAAAAAGTGGTGCTGCAAAACAGGAATTCATCCGCCACTACCGTAAAAGATATTATGTCTAAGGATTTACCGATCGCAACAGTAGAAGATACCTGTGATAAATGTATGGAAATGATGAATACTTTCAAAGTGCCTTACCTGCCTATGTTTGATGGATATACTTTTAAAGGAGTGATCACTATAAATGATCTGTTGGCAGCATCATTGGAAGAAAAAACAACAGCCAAAAAAGAAGAAAATTATTTAAAAGACAAGCTTAATGCTTCTAACAGTAACCAGCATTACTGGATTTGATTATTGAATAACAACTTGTGTGATCAGGTTTTCTCCAAATGCTTCATTTATCCGTTGAATGATTTGCGGTTTTTGATACTGCAATTCATTTTTGAGCGGACCCACATTGGTACGTATAAATAAAGTGTGATTAACAATTTCAATTTTATCGGTGTATTTGGCAATCGTTTTGCCCATTAGCTTTTCCCATATTTCTTCTATCTGCACAGCACGAATGCCGTTACGGAGTTTGCTTTTATTTACAAAGCCTTTTAATGCATCGCCGATACTGTATTCACCCATGTTGTAAAGATAAACTTTGTATGTAAGATTTATTTTTTATTACTCAGTTTTATTTAATCATTTCTTTCTTGCTGTATTCATCAATATAAATACACATCGGTTCCGGCATTCTGTCTCTGTATAATCCCATTTTAAAATAGTATCTGTTATGTTCTGAATGGTATCCGCGAATTTCTGAATAGCTTGTTATACCGTCGTAGTTAATGATATTTTTTTCATTCAGAAAAGCAATAATTTTTCCGTCTGCATGCTTTGAGAATTTAATTTGAAACGTGAAATCTAACCATCTGTTCCTGATCTCTTCCGATGTTTCGAAAAGCTTTTGCCGAGCGGAATCTGTGTTCAGCGTTATAAATAATTTTCCTGAACGATACCGTATTGCAATGATAGGACTGTCATCAGAACAATAACTCGCGGGGCATTTTTCTTTCCATTGTGCAATGATAAGCCTCGTGTTAACAACCGGAAAACTGTCAGGCAAAAACATGCTGAATTGGTATTCATAAGTAATATCATTCACTGATTCCAGAGAACTTATTTCTTCTAATTCATCGCGTTCTGAAGCAAGGCTGCTGTCATTTCCTGCTTCAATAATATCACCGGTCCTTAGTGTTATTTTAGCTGCAGATTTCCCTTTACGCGTTATCTGCGATTGAATTTCGAATGAGTGTGATTCCATTCTGTCTGTACTCCAGATATTTTTTAATGATGGAGCTTCAAAATCATCATACACATCAATCGGTTTATTCTTGCAGGCAGTTATACTCAATAAGCACAACAGAAATAAACTTATTTTATAAATGGGTACCATAAAAACAGTTTGTTTTTCATAGTATTATCGTTGCATTCAATTCATCCTTTGAATGGCTTCCAAAGTTATAGCGTTTATAATAATTGGATCAACCCATAATCCGCGCCGATCGCTTTCAATTGTGATTCCATTCTTTCAGCATGTGTATCGGTTATAAAAACCTGTCCGTTCTCTTCCATGCAAACTTTATGTAAAAGATTGTGCATTCTTCCGGCATCTAATTTTTCAAACACATCATCCAATAACAAAACAGGAGTGACCCCTTTTTGTTTTTTCAGTATTTCAAATTCAGCAAGCTTTAAAGCAAACAACAAACTCTTTCTTTGCCCTTGAGATGCTAAGTTTTTAAATGCATATCCATTCATTGTTATTTCCAAATCATCTTTATGAATACCGCAACCGGTGCGTTGCAAATAAAGATCGCGTTGTCTGTTTGTTTGCAATAGATTCAATAAAGTATCATTCAGCAGTTGACTATCGTAGATCATTTCAATTCCATCTTCATTCTCTGCAATGCTTTGGTAATAGCGGTTTGCAGCCGGAATCAATTCTTCTGTAAATTGTTTTCTTGCAGTAAAGATCAATTGCCCTTTTTCTGATAATTGTTCATCTAATGTATCCAATAAAGATTCATCCAGGCGGTTATGTTCGGCAGCCGCTTTCAATAAACTGTTACGTTGCTGTAAGATCCTATTATAATCGATCAGCCAATTCAAATAATCAGTATTGCATTGCGACAAAATAGTATCAATGAATTTTCTTCTTTCATCACTGTTGCCTGTTATTAACCCAACGTCATCAGGGGCGATCATCACACAAGGGAATTTGCCGATATGCTCAGAGAATTTTTTATACTCTTCCCCATTTGCCCAAAATTCTTTTCGGTTGTTTTCACGAATGATACAAACCAATTCATGTTGTTTTTCATCTTTCAAAAAGTTGCCGTCAACTCTTAATCCTGATTTGCCCTGCTGCACAATTTGTGTGTCTTGTCTTGAGAAATAACTTTTGGTAAAACATAAATAATAAATGGCATCGAGCAGATTTGTTTTACCGCTGCCATTTGGTCCGCATACAGCAGTGATACGTTGTTTGAACAACCATTGTTGTTGTTCGTAATTTTTGAACTGAACAACTGATATATTTTGAAGGAATAACATGGATGCTGCAAAGTAAATCCTTCTTTAATTTAGTTGAGAGATAATCTTATTGAATAGTTTTTAGCCGTATTTTTAACAAAAATTAGGTGGTGAAAACAATTCTTTCAGAACAGCAGGTGGCATTGGTGGTAAAGCGTTTATCGCATCAGATACACGAAGATCATTTGCATTTGAAAGATACTGTGATCATCGGTATTCAGCCACGCGGCATCGCATTAAGCAAAAGGATCGTGAATGAATTGAAACTCCTGGTTGATCCTGCTTCCATTCAATACGGTATACTGGACATCACTTTTTACAGGGATGATGTTCGTAAAGAACTGCATGTGGCCAATAAGACAGAGATCCCTTTCAGTATCGAAAATAAAAATGTGGTGATCATTGACGATGTGTTGTACACGGGAAGAACCATCCGTGCAGCACTGGATGCCTTGCTTGATTTTGGCAGACCAGCTAAAGTGGAATTATGTGTATTGATTGATCGAAGGTTCAGGAGAGAATTTCCCATACAGGGAGATTATGTTGGACAATCCATCGATACCATCATTTCACAAAAGGTAAAAGTGTGTTGGAAGGAAAAAGATGGCAGAGAATGTGTAGAATTAATTTAGAAGAAACGAGGTTCAAGAAACAAGGAACAAGAAACAAGGTCCAAGAAAAACAAGGAACAAGAAACAAGTCGCAAGAATACAGGAAGAAACAAGAATACTCCTTATGTCACAAGAACTTGAAAACAGGTTTGAAGAATTTGCTAAAAGAGTAAGGGATTTCTGTCTTGAATTAAAGTTTGATGTTATTAATCGTGAATATATCAGTCAGTTGATCAGATCAAGTGGCTCTGTTGATGCAAACTATATTGAGGCATCAGACAGTTTAGGGAAAGCGGATGAATCGATGAAATTAAAAATATCAAGAAGAGAAGCAAAAGAATCTGTGTATTGGCTCAAACTCCTATTAACTTATGATGATAGAACGCTGGAAGAGAGCAGGCTTAGCTTGATTGACGAAGCTCAGCAAATTAAAAAAATACTCTCTGCTATAATTAATAAGTTATAATAGATAAAGCGTCACTTGAACCATGTAACTTGAATCTTGGAGCTTGTAACTTGAATCTTGAGCCTTGTTTTTCTTGAATCTTGAACTTTGTTTTCTTGAATCTTGAACTTTGTTTTCTTGGAACTTGTTCCCTGAATTCCTTAACTTCGTTTTTTAATGAGACTATCTACCAAACATCTTCTTGGTATCAAACACCTCAACAAAGAGGATATCCAATTAATTCTTTCTACCGCATCAAACTTTAAAGACGTTTTACAAAGACCTGTAAAGAAAGTTCCTTCTTTGCGTGACATAACGATCGTAAATCTTTTTTATGAGAATTCCACGCGTACCAGAATGAGTTTTGAATTGGCTGAAAGAAGATTGAGTGCCGATACACTTAACTTTACTTTAAGCAGTTCATCAGCAGCGAAAGGAGAAACCTTGTTAGACACAGTAAATAATATCCTAAGTATGAAAGTGGATATGGTGGTGATGCGGCATAGTGCAAGTGGTGCACCGCACTTTTTGGCGAAACATATTCCCGCAGCGATCGTGAATGCAGGTGACGGTATCAATGAACATCCCACGCAAGCTTTGCTGGACGCATATTCCATGCAGGAGAAGTTCGGTGAATTAGAAGGATTGAAAGTGGCCATAATAGGTGATATCATGCACAGCCGTGTTGCACTCAGCAATATTTATTTATTGAAAAAGATGGGTGCTGAAATAATGGTTGCCGGTCCGCCGACTTTAATTCCGAAATATATTACTGAAGCATTGAATGTTCGTGTTGAATACAATGTGAAGAAAGCATTACAATGGTGCGATGTGGCCAATGTATTGCGCATTCAGTTGGAAAGACAGAATCAACCTTTATTTTCTTCTTTACGTGAATACAGTTTAGCGTACGGCATCAATCGGAAATTATTGGAAAGTTTAGGAAAGGAAATTACCATCATGCATCCGGGTCCGATCAACCGGGGAGTGGAATTAGATAGTGATGTTGCCGACGGACCATTTTCCATTATCCTGAATCAGGTAGAAAATGGCGTGGCAGTTCGCATGGCTGTACTATATTTATTGGCGAATCGGGAAAACTAATTTTGAATTTCGAATGATTTTTAATTCTTAATTCATCACTCATAACTCTTTAACATGCGTATTTGTTTGTTTCCGGGGACATTCGATCCAATTACATTAGGTCATGTTGATATTATCAACAGGGCATTGCCTTTGTTTGATAAGATCGTTGTTGGAATTGGATTAAATTCATCAAAGAGCCCTATGTTCAGTGCTGAACAAAGAGTGAAATGGGTGCAGGAAATCTATAAAAATGAACCCAGAGTTGAAAGTGCAGTTTATGACGGGTTGACCATTAATTTCTGCAGGATCATTAAAGCCAATTTTATTTTACGCGGCATCAGATACGTGAGCGATTTTGAATATGAAAAAACGATTGCCGATGCCAACAGAACCTTGGACAGAAGGATCGAAACTGTTTTCTTAACCGGTGAACCGAAATATACTTCAGTAGCATCCACGATCGTGCGAGATATTATCAAAAATGGCGGTGATGCTTCTTTATTCCTTCCTGATATTGTTGGCAAGTCAATTCATGAAAATAGTCAATCCTGATGCATATTTGGTTTAAGGACGATATTTCTCCTGAGCAATTGAATCTGCTCAATAAAAATAATTTAGGTGAACATCTCGGTATTGTATTTACCGAATTGGGTGATAATTATATTAAAGCTACCATGCCTGTTGATCACCGCACACAACAACCTTATGGTTTACTGCATGGCGGTGCCAGTGTGGCATTGGCTGAAACCATTGGCAGCGTTGCATCTGCGATGGTAATTGATACAGATAAAAATATTTGTGTTGGATTAGACATCAATGCCAATCATGTTCGCGGTGTAAGAAGTGGGTTTGTTACAGGAATTGCGAAGCCTGTTCATATCGGTTCATCAACCCATGTTTGGGAGATCAAGATATATGATGAGCAAGAAAAATTAGTTTGCATCAGCAGGTTGACTGTTTCCATCTTAGCAAAAAGGTAATTATTTCATTTTCCATTTAGCAACTATTTCAATGATATTGGGATAACTGTTCTTCAAACATTTTTTCAGATCAATTTCATTCACCCATTTTATATCTGTAATATCTTCCTCTGTTTGCGGAATTAATTTTTGGTCGTTCAGGATTTTCATGGCATACCAGTGTGATTCTTTTGTTACGTCCTGTTTGATCCTTGCATCAAAATAATCATGGTAAGTAATGGCAATCAGTTTTCCTAACTGAATATTCCGGATACCTGTTTCTTCTTCAACTTCTCTTACAGCACAATCTTCAATGGTTTCACCTTTGTCTAATTTTCCTTTTGGCAGATCCCATTTACCGCGGCGAAATATCATTAATAATTCTTCCTGTTGATTGGTAACCAATCCGCCTGCTGCTATTATTTTTCTTTTCATGTTTTGTTGATAAGATTATGCAATCTACATTCAAAAATAATTAATCAGACTTTACCTTCGTTTTATGACGAATGAAAAAGCTGTTGCGGAAAAATTATTAGAAGTGCAGGCTGTAAAACTCAGTCCTGAAAAACCCTTTACTTGGGCCAGCGGATGGAAAAGTCCGATCTATTGTGATAATCGAAAGATCCTGTCATTCCCTTATATCAGAGATTTTATCAAGAGTGAAATGTGCAGTGTGTTGTTTGAACAATTTCCTGAAGCTGAAATGCTGGCAGGAGTAGCAACAGCGGGTATTGCATGGGGAGCGATGGCAGCCGATCAATTAAAGCTGCCATACATTTATGTACGACCGAAACCGAAAGAGCACGGATTGGGCAATCAGATCGAAGGATTTTATACAGCAGGGCAAAAAGTATTGGTGATCGAAGACCTGATCTCAACAGGAAAAAGCAGTTTGCAGGTGGTGGATGTTTTAAAACAATCGGACTTGGAAGTGATCGGCATGGTTTCCATTTTTACCTATGGATTTACAGCGGCAGAGAAAGCATTTAAAGAAGCAGGAGTGTCTTATCAATCTTTAACTGATTATCCGACATTGATCAATCTGGCAGTTGAAAAAGGGATTGTTTCAGCGGATACTGAGCAGGTATTATTGCAATGGCGAAATGATCCTGCCAATTGGAAAGGTATATAGGGATGCTTTATCAACTTGAAGGAGGGTATCTTCAAAAAATAATTTTTATGTATAAAAGATTATTCATCTTGTTTGTTGTATTGTGTTTTTTTAATGCAGTAAATGCACAGGTGATGGCACAAAAAAAAGAATGGATCACTATTAAATCATCCAATTTAAAATGTTGGCAGTGTAAAGACATTTTAGAGAAGTATCTCACTTCCGAGAATGAGTCAACTATGGAAAGTGGCATCGTTCAGAGAAGGTATAATTTAATTTCGGGAGAAATAAGATTACAGTATTATCCCGACCGTGTAACGCCTGATGTGATCAGAACTGTATTATTGAATGCAGGATTTGATGCAGACAGCCTGAAAGCAGAATCAGAACCATACAAAAAATTACCTCCTATTTGCAAAAGAGCCGAAGATGGAGGAGGACCCACAAAAGGGAAACCCTGTCATATTCCACCGTATAATCCTTAAATAAATGCCGGTTCCGGAAAACCCGCCAATGGAAGATGGGTTCAATAAGCTTTATTTAGTCTCATGATCCTTTATTTGATCAATCAGTATCAACAAAAGGATAGATCTGCCAATGATTCAATATTAGTTCGAGCTCTATAAGATAATAAACTGTGTTTTACCCATTAGTAATTCGTGTATAAGCCGTATATATTTATGTCGGTTTATATACGGATTATACACGGGTCATATACGGCTTATATACGGGTTATATACGGGTTATCTCCTAATTTATCAGGATTGTCTTATACTTCTCTCTAAAACATAAGAAGGGTTAGTTAAAAAGCTCCACTTTATGCCTGCCTTCGTAATTGAAGGGCACGGTTATGAAAACGCCGGATTTACCCACTTTGGTGCTGCCTTTTACGGTCACCAGCACTTCTTTGCTTAAAACAACGGAGAGGGCATTTTTGAAGATCTCCACCATTTCAACATTCATTTTGGAGGGGAGGGAAAACTCCGATTTTTTGTCGATATGCATCAATGTGTCTAATTGGTACTTGCCCAAATAATGGCTGTTGATGTAAATATCGCAGTCCACTTTTTTGAGATCCACCCCAAAATTGTTGGGATTAAAGTACACTAATTCGAGGGATAGGGTGGACTTGTCATAGCCCAGTTTTTCGATTTTGATGTTTTTTACGTCGCGGTAATCGAAGCCTTTTGGTGTTTGGCAGGCCATCAAAAAAGCCAAAATAAGGGCAAATAAGAGCAGTTTTTTCAAGCTGAATGATTTAGTGCAAAATAGGGGAGAAAGCCGAAATTTCAAGAATTTGTTATGCAGGATTTGGTTAATTTTGATGCTAAATGAATTAGGATTCTTGCCATTTTACTATGTAAAATAGGTAGTTATAATATTTAGTTATATACTTATAGTATAAATAATTGACAAACAATAATTTATTTAAATTATATTCTTTTTTATATTCAATAAATAATTTCATTTAATAGATTAATCTTCATAAATACGTAAATTGAAAATCAATCAAATAAATAGTAGTTTAATAATTGAAAATCAATATTTTGGGTGCATTAATTACTATTTAATGTTGTATAAATATTCAAATAGTGGAATCGAGCAATATGAAAGCTGGCAGAAAATGAGTTTTCGTAATCGTTGTGTGATTTTGGGGGCCAACGGGTTGATTCATTTGACTGTTCCTTTGGAAAATGGCCGCGATCAAAAATGCCTGATCAAAGAAGTGAGAATTAATAACAGGGATGCCTGGCAAAAACAACATTGGCGTTCCATTTTTTCCTGTTACGGAAAATCGCCATTTTTTGAATTTTACCGTGACTGGGTAGAACTATTTTATCAAAAGAAGCATGTTTACCTTTTTGACATGAATCTGGAGATCCTGTTTTGGCTCAGGGACAGGTTAAAAATTCCCGGCACTATTTCTTTGACCGGATCCTATTCAGAAAATTGCGGTCCGGATATAAACGACTGCAGGAATAGGTGGTTGCCTAAAAACTTTCAGGAAGGCAAAGAATGGATTCGGTATAACCAGGTTTTTGAGCATAAATTCGGGTTTCAGCCCAATTTATCCATTCTCGATTTTTTATTTAATTGCGGGCCGGATTTTAAATCCTATGCAAGCAACAATCATTTGTAAAAAAGCATCTTCAAAAAAATACTTATAACCCTGAGCTTATTGTTGTATAAATTCATTGGTTATATTGCAAAAGCAAAGAATGCCCCCTAAAAGTAATGCGTAGATTTCTTATCTTTTTTATAGTCTTTTTCCTCACAAATCAAACTTTGGAAGGCCAAAATTATTCCAATAAAGGAACTGATTTTTGGATTACATATCCGGCCCATATTGACGGAAGTACTTCCGCAATGGGAATCTACATTACATCTGATGTGGCAGCAAGTGGTACTATTACTGTTGGAACACAAACAATTTCATTTACTGTTGCTGCTAATTCAGTAACCAGAAAATTTCTTGGGCCAACTACTTCAGGAGATGCTCCAAATACAAGTGTTTATTTAACAACACAGGATGGAATTACGACAGGCGCAGCCATTCATGTTGTTTCTAATCAACCCGTTGCAGTGTATGCCCATATTATTAAAACGTCAAGGTCGGGCGCTTCTTTGATCTTGCCTTCTAATGTTTGGGGTAATCAATATATTGTACCAAGTTATCCGAGCGTTTCAACTTCTGCCGGTACTTCCAATGGAGCGGCAGGAGGTGTAGGCACGATTACAGTTGTTGCTGCTGAGGCTAATACAACAATACAGATTACGCCAACTGCAAAAACGTTAAATGGGGGTCATCTTGCCGGTACTGCGTATACAATAACGTTGGTTAATCCCGGCGATGTGTATCAAGTGCAATTTCAGGCTTTGGCAGATATTTCAGGAACAATAGTTAAATCAGTTTCAGGAAGTAATGGGAATTGTAAAAAAATTGCGGTTTTTTCAAGTACTTCCTGGAGTGCTTTTGATTGTACAAGTTCCTCTGGAGGAGATAATTTATACCAACAACTTTTTCCAACTGGAGCATGGGGTAAGAATTTTATCACTTCCCCTTTCAAATACAGACAATATGATATTGTTCGCGTTTTTGTACAATCGAGTTCAACTGTAGTACAAAAAACAGAAAATGGAGTTACTACAACATTAAGCGGATTACAGGCAGGTAATTATTATCAATATAAAACTGCGAATGCAACCTATATTCAGGCTGATCAACCCATTTCCGTAGTTCATTATATTACATCAACAACTTGCAGTAATAATTGTTCAACTTCAGCTACAAGTCAGGCTTGTGTGGCTGACCCTGAAATGGTTGTTTTAAATCCTATAGAACAAACCATAAATAATATCACAGTTTTTTCTGCCTATAAAAGCTGGGTGCCACCCAACCAAAGTTCAGTAGATTATTGCTATTTAAATATAGTAATACCGACCATTTCTAAGTCGAGTTTCAAGATTAATGGGGCTGCTCCAAATGGTTCATTTACTCCAATTGCAAATACAAATTATTCTTACTTACAGGAAGATATAACAAATATTGCCATTTCGAATCCGGTTCAAACCCTGACTGCTGATTCCAGTTTTATTGCTATTGCATATGGTTTTGGTCCCGTTGAAAGTTATGGGTATAATGCGGGTACTAACGTTAAAGACTTTTCTCAGATAGCCACTTTTAGAAACCAATATGCGGTAATTGATTCTCCGATTGCATGTATCAATACACCGTTTAATTTTTCAGTACCGTTAAGTTTTCAGCCTACATCTCTTTCCTGGGATTTTTCAAAAGCTCCGAATATAAGCCCCAATACAGCAGTAATACCAACTTCACCTTCTCTTGATTTCGACAGCACTTCTGCCACTACCGGGCTAAATTATTACAGCACAAAGACATCCTATTCTTTCTTGGCCGCTAATTCGGTTGCATTAAGAGACACGATCAAATTATACACAACTTCTGCTACACCCGATGGATGTGGCAGCAGTTCACAAACATTCTCCATACCTGTATCTGTTTATCCGAAGCCTTCTGCAAATTTTACTATTAATTTCAAAGGGTGTATTTCAGATTCTGTTCATTTTATTGATGCAAGTAATACATATGGGAGCAGTCAGGTTGTTACCGGATTATGGAATTATGGTGATGGTACAAAAGATAGTGCCTATAATCCCGCTAAATTGTATACCTCAGTTGGCATTGATAGTGTCCGTTATCGACCCATTTCAAGCTATGGATGCATGGGTGATACAACAATTGCTTTATTTATTTCATCTCCCCCCACGGCAAAATTTTCTTACAACGATAGTTGTGTTGGTAAAACAATTACATTTTCAGACTCATCAAAAATAACTACCGGAAATATCGTAAAATGGTATTGGGATTATGGGGATGGCACAAAAGATACGGTTGCAACCAATAGTTCAAGAACAAAAACATATACTGCTGTAGGAACATACACTGTTAGTTTGATCGTACAAAGCAACTCCGGTTGTAAAAGCAGTGCATTTATTCAAACCATTATTATAAGGTCTTTGCCTAAAACAAATTTCGGGTTACCTCTTGCAATATGTTTGCCTGTTGGTGCTGCATCATTTGCAGATTCAACTACTGTAGATGGGGGTTCAGTGAGCAAATGGAAATGGGATTTTGGCGATAATAGTATTGATTCTGTAAAGAACCCAACACACAATTATACTGCTGCAGGAAATTATACTGTCAAGCTGACAACCACCTCTAATTATGGTTGTGTAAAAGATAGCAGTAAAGTGGTTAGTAATATTTATGCTCAACCAAAAGCGAAGATGGGTGTAAGCAGTTATGTATGTTTGCGCGACTCAACGGTTTATACAGATTCAAGTGATGGGAAAGGCAGTACAGTTGTAAAATGGAAATGGAATTTCGGGGATGGCAGTTCTGATACTTTACAAAACATAAAACATTTGTATGCTGCATCTTCGGTTGATACAGTAAAATTATTGGTGATCACAGATAAAGGATGTATGAGTGATACTGCAATAAAAACTACAACTGTAAATCCATTGCCATTAGCAGGTTTTTATACACAGGCTATTAATAATTATTGTGAGAAGAGGCCTATTAAATTTATTGATACAGCCGTTAATAAATCAATCAATTCGGCAGTATTAACACGTTGGTATTGGGATATGGGCAATGGAACAAACTTATCACCAACGGGAGGTTATAATTCTTCATTCAATCAATACTACGATACATTTAAAGTGTACACCGTAAAGATGATGGTGGAGAACAGTTTGGGTTGTAAGAGTGATACCATTACAAAGCAAGTCAACATTCATGGATTACCACAAGTCGGATTTATATTGCCTGAAATTTGTTTGACTGATGCATTGGCAAACTTTACTGACACGTCTTCGTTTAGAGATGCAGCAAGCAGCGCGGCAACTTATTTATGGAATTATAATGCAGGAACACCTGCCATTAGCCCAGGTCCAACCAATAGTTCATTCACCACAAAAAATGGGCAATCAAAGTATAACATATACGGTCATTATCAGGTGGCATTTAAGATAACCAGCAATTTCGGTTGCGATTCTACGCTTACGCAGTCCTTTACTGTAAACGGTTCTACACCAATTCCGGACTTTACTATTTCAAACACTGCACATTTATGCAGCAATGATTCGATACGGATAATAGATAATTCAACGGTCGATTTTGGTGGAGAAACAAGAAATGAAATATTTTGGGATTTTGTGAATGCTCCAACAGTTGACAGCATTGATGAGAATCCTTACAACTCAAAAACATATGCTCATTTGTATAAAAACTTTTCTGCGCCTGCCAATAAATCAATCTCAATAAAATTAATAGCACATTCAGGTATTTCGCCGGTTTGTCAAAAAGCTATTACTAAAACTTTTGCTTTAAATCAAAGTCCGAAAGTGCAATTCGATACGATACGAGGAATTTGCAATGATACTACTGCAAGACAAATTACAGAAGCAAAAGAAATTGGGGGTGTTCCGGGTAGCTATGCTTTTTACGGAACAGGAATTAGCAGTTCAGGATTATTTACACCAGGTTCAGTTGCTGCAGGAACTTATCCTATCAAATATGTTTATACCACTTCATTTACCTGTGCAGATTCTGCCACAAAAAATATAACCGTTTGGCCTTCACCGCAAGCCAAATGGGGAGTGAGTACAGCCATCTTGTGTGAGAAAAACAGCATTCAGTTCTATGATTCTTCCGTAGCCAATTACAGTAATATTGTACAACGATTATGGGATTTTAATGATGGAACAGATACTGTTTATAGGAATACAGTTTCATTCAAAAAGACGTATGCAGCCGGTAATATGTATGCGGTAAGTTTAAGAGTGGTGACAGACAGCGGTTGCCGCAGTGCTTATAATATTCAAAATGTAAAAGTAAATTATTTACCCATAGTCGATTTTCAATTGCCAAGTATTTGCCTGCCCGACGGTAAAGGTACTTTTATAAGTACTTCCACTATCAAAGATGGCAGTGACGCTTTATTTTCATATCTCTGGAATTTTGGTGATCCCAATGATGCTACATCTTCCACTTTAAAAACAGCCACACATAAATACACGGCATTAGGTCCGGTAAATGTGCAATTAAAAGTTACCAGTAAAGATGCCTGTATCGATTCACTCACAAAACAGTTGAGTGCAATTTATCCGCAACCGAAAGCAGCATTTACAGCATTGCCACAGGAAGTTTGCATCAATGACAGTATTCAATTTTTTGATAAAAGTAATGGTATCACCAGTGCCGCTCAAGTGTGGAAATGGTATTTGGCAAATGGTGATTCTTCATACAAAACCAATCCTTCAAAGCAATTTAAAGATTCCGGTACTTTTTCTATTTCGCTTTATATTTTTAATCATGAAGGTTGTGTGAGCGATACAGCCATACAGAATATTGTTGTACATCCTTATCCTAAATTAAATATGGGACCTGATCTTGTTGTGTTGCAGGGAGGAGTGATTACCATCAAACCAACATTTGTTTACGGAGATAGTTTACAGTTTAAATGGACTCCGGCTAATTATTTAAGCAGTGATACCTCTTCACATCCCAATGCATCCCCACCGGATGATATACGATACTATTTGCAATTGACCGCCTTGGGAGGCTGCTCGGTGAACGACAGTATTTTCATTACGGTATTAAAATCACCCGTTATTCCAAATACATTCTCACCCAATGGCGATGGTATCAATGATACATGGAAGATAAAATATTTGGACAGTTACCCGGGTGCAACAGTAGATGTATATAACAGATACGGCCAGCCTGTATTTCATTCCAACGGATACAGCAAAGAATGGGATGGGGCTACAAACGGAAAAGCATTGCCTATCGGTACTTATTATTATGTGATCAATCCTAAAAACGGTAAACCGATCTTCAGCGGCTCTATCACGATCATACGATGAGTTAATCCTTATTGACCTCTATTATTATTTTGATCGGTTCTTTATTCTGATCGGGAGAAAAAATGATCTCGATACTTTTATTGGTTGAATGTGCTGCATGTTTGATAACAGAAATATTTTTAGCAGTTGCTGTGTTTAAGGTTACACTTTGTTTTGCATCATCACTGATTTGAAAAAAAGAAGGGGTTGCTTCACTTTCGATCATATCATCATCCGGAAATCTTGCTTGTGGTGCATGAAATTTTATTCTGCTTGATTTTAATGAATCTGCTTTCTGCATCAATTGGCTTAATTCTTTTTTGAATCTCGGCTCGAATGATTTTGCAATAAAGGGAATTTTTAAATGTTGTAACTCAGCAAATGCTTTATTCCATTCTTCTTGCTGTTTTTTATCTTCTGCAGCATAGGTACTGTTCTGGGTCATCATTTTTTCATACTCCCGTTTTGCATGTCGAATCTGACTGTTCGCATTTCCAAAAGAGAATGATAATCCTTTATTAAAAACAGTTTCCAAACTTTTTTTAATGGCAATTGTGTCAATTTTTATTTTAGGCAGATGAAACTCTTTTACTTCATCTATCGTATTCAAACTGTTGGCAATATCTTTTTCGGTTTCTTCTATGTTGAGATTCTCTGCTGCATGGATGGCTGCAGGTGCAACGGTAGCAAGCATTTCGTCAGATTGCTTTAAAGCCTTCTCAGAAATATCTAAACTTTTTACTGCAAGTTTCATACTTCTTTCCACTTCTTTCTGCAATGGCTTTTTCAAAAAGAAAACAGGATTGAACAAAGGGTTGTCGATCTTTGCAGTCAATGGTTCCACTACAACTGCTTCTGTTTTTTGAGTAACAGTTACGATCTGTTTTTTTGAATAAGCTGCCGGGTGCAACCATGCAACAGAACTTAAAATACAGGTGATCAATAAAAGTGATAATAATTGATGACGGTATTTGAAACGGTTATCATTCGAACCGATCATTCTTTTTACTCTTGATAAAAGATCGCCGTTTTGTTTTGCAGCATTCATGGAAAGTGAAGTGGCACTCAAAGATGGATTGCCGGATAAATAAGCGATCTGCAACAATGCCTCTGCATACATGGCCGGGTTGTATTGAAACTGCAATACCCAGTCATCACAGCTGTTTTCTCTTTCTGCCTTGATGTTTTTACTGATAAGTTGTGTAAACGGATTAAAGAATAAACTTGTTTCAATAACGGAAATAAAGATATTGAGTATATAATCGTAACGTTTGATATGCGCCAGTTCATGCAATAAAACAGCTTCCAATTGTGATACTGATAAATGATTGATGCTTGCTATCGGAACTAAAATAACAGGCTTTACAAAACCGATGGTCAACGGACTGTTGATCAGTTCAGAAACATAGATATCTATTGTATTGCGGATATTCAATTTTTCGGAGATGTTTGCAATGAATTGTTTCCATTGTTCATCTATTTCCAGTAAACCGTTGCTGCGTATATATTGTGTACGATAGTACTGACCGATCCATTTTGCCAATAAAATAACAAGCAGCAGTAAATAGGCAAACGAAAGAAAGGGGAGCAACTGTTCTCCTTTGATTAGAATATTCAGGAAGACGGATGAAAAATTATTATCTGTTTTTGGAAAAATAAAAGATACAGAAGATGCTTGCTGCCATGTTGTGTTTGTTTGTAATGCATCCGTGCATTTTATCAAATAAAATTGCAGTGTGATGATGAACCAAATAAATCCTGTTAACTGTGCGGCAAATGCCAACCTGAATTTATGGGCTGATCCCGGTTTAAAAATAATGTTCAACAAAGAAAAAAGAATCCACACCAATGCCATTTGCCATAAACTGTTGGCAATGGCATACCCCAATGCCTGCAAAAAAGGAGAGTGGAGTGCAGTTTGCATTTTATTGCTTTTTCAGGTTATTGAGTAATTGTTGAATTTCTTCCAACTCCTCTTTGCTGTGCTGATGATTGCCTAATGCCTGCATCACTAATTGAGTGGAGGATCCGCTGAATAATGAATGGATCATTTTCCCCATGAATTGCTGTTGCGTTATTTCCTTGCTTACATTGGCCTGGTAGATATGAGTCTTGCTGCTATCATCACGTTTCACCAAACCTTTCTCAAACATGATCTGCAATAATTTCAAAGTAGTGGTATAACCGGCATCTTTATGTGCGCTTAATGTTTCATGCACTTCTCTAACTGTTGCTTTTTGCTTATCCCAGAGGACACGCAAAATTTCCAATTCACTTTCAGTGGGTTTGATGTTTTTAGGGGTTGCCATTTGTTACGATTATTTTCGTAAGCAATATACGGCAGCATTCGTAAATGAAAATATAATTTTTTAGGAACGGTTATTTATCCTGATGGGCTTCTTTTCTGAGTTGTGCAGTCGTCTTGGTGGAACCATCATGGCTCCATCCGGGTGCATTAAACATATAGCCCACAAAATGAGTGAGTTTTTTTGCTTTTTTAAAATCCTTCGACATATTCACCCATTCATGAAATGCGATTTTTACAGGATTGAATGTATTCACATTTTTAGTGAGGCCGTATTTTGGTGTGAACTCTTCCGGTTGAAATGTTCCGAACAGTCTGTCCCAAATGATCATAATGCCGGCATGGTTTTTATCCAGATATAAAATATCTGATCCGTGATGAACGCGATGATGAGAAGGTGTATTGAAAATGAATTCAAACCATTTTGGTAATTTATCAATGGCTTCTGTATGTATCCAAAACTGATAGATCAAACTTACAGATTGCATCATTAATATCATACCCGGTTCAAATCCCACCAAAGGCATCCATGCCCAAAATATGAATCCGCCGGTAATGTTGCTGGTCCATGTTTGACGCAATGCAGTTGCCAGATTGTATTTTTCTGAAGAATGATGCACCACATGCGATGCCCAAAACCATCTGATGGAATGTGCCGAACGATGTGCCCAGTAATAACTGAAATCATCTGCGAAGAAGCATAATACCCAAGCCCACCAAACAGTATATGAAAGTGTAAAAAAGCGATACTGATAGATCCATGCCAAAAAAAGAACAATAAAAAATTTTGTGACTATGCCGATAAAAAGATTTCCCAATCCGAGTGCGATACTTGCAGAAGCATCCTTTACCTCATACAAATCCTGCTGCGTTTTGACAGCATAAAATATTTCTGCGATGATCAGCAGAATAAAACCGGGAATAGCGTGTACTAAAATGTTGGGAAAATGAGGCATGACAATCTGATTAGCGCGATAAATTTACGACACAGATGTATATCTGCGGCATAAAAATACAGCACATCTAACTACACGCAAATTGTACAGTAAACTATTCAGTAAACAGTTTCGGTAATCAACTATTATTCGCCGCATTGAATGTTGCAACCGCCGGGTGTTGGCTTGCCAACAGGCTCTTCAGTATAGCCATTACCTACTTCAACCCAAAAAAGATTGCTGGTAAAATAATGGTGCACATACAATTGATCTCCTTTACAGCAGGTAAAGTCCATTGAACTCTTATAACTTTTTCCGAACATGTTTGTGTAAGGAGCAATAACAGTAATTGTTACAAGTGAGAATGCTGTGAGGATAACAGCAACGTTTAATTTAAGCTTGTGAAACATAGGAATTGTTTTTTAATTGGATAAAGGATAGTCAAAAATACTACACGATATTGGCGTTTGTACTACAGCAGACAAAGTTTCATCAGATTTTAAGGAAGATTAAAAACAGCTTTAAATGAGTTATCGCATTTTACTTTTTGCTGCTGTAAAGGTGATTGAATATGTAGTCATAGTTCTTACACAAACTGCGAACAGTATTGCAGCATTCACGCATTTTTGAAATAAGCATTTCAAACTTGTTGAAGATTTATTGAAACCAATATGTTATTGCTGAAAATAAAAAACCCCGTCAGCTCTTGCCTGGCGGGGTTTTACTTTAAATAAGTTTTTTTATTTTTTATCTACATCCACTTTAATATTGATCTTGCCATTCCCGGGTTTATTAAAATAGGGTTGATATTTTTTAAATTGTTCATCAGTTAGTTCTTTACCGTTCACGATCAGTTTATCATTATTGATCTCGATCTTCACATCATTGCCTGCTATAACACCATCTTTTTTCAGAGCATCAATTAGAGTGGTTAATTCTTTATCGTCACCACTTATTGAAATATTTGCAGCTGATTTAGTTGATGAATCTGTTGCAGTATATTTTACCTCGATTGTTTTTTGAATCGTATTTACCTGAGCATTTCCTTTATGAATTTGCGCCAAAGTAGGAGCGATTACCAAAGAAACAATAGACATTAATTTGATGAGGATATTCATTGATGGGCCTGATGTATCTTTAAAAGGATCACCTACTGTATCACCGGTTACAGAAGCTTTATGCGGTTCTGAATTTTTATAGTAGATCTCACCATCAATTTCTACACCCTGTTCAAATGACTTCTTTGCATTATCCCATGCACCGCCTGAATTGTTTTGAAACATTCCCATCAATACACCACTAACAGTGGCACCTGCCAAAAAACCACCCAATGCTTCAGGGCCTAAAACAAAACCGATCAGTAATGGCGACAGAACAGCAATGGCTCCGGGCAACATCATTTTTTTAATAGAAGCTTCTGTAGAGATAGCGACACATTTTTCGAATTCCGGTTGGGCTGTACCTTCCATAATGCCGGGGATCGTTCTAAACTGGCGACGAACTTCTTCCACCATTGCCATCGCAGCTTCACCAACTGCGCGAATAGCTAAGGAAGAAAAGATAAACGGTATCATCGCACCAACAAATAAACTGGCTAATACTTTTGCTTTATAAATATCGATGCCGATCATGGCATAACCGTTATTATTGATCACACCTACATAAGCTGCAAATAAGGCCAATGCAGTCAATGCAGCAGAAGCAATGGCAAAACCTTTTCCTGAAGCGGCTGTTGTATTTCCAACTGCATCCAATACATCTGTCTTTTCACGAACTTCTTTTGGCAATTCACACATCTCAGCAATACCACCGGCATTATCTGCAATAGGCCCAAATGCATCAATGGCCAATTGCATGGCAGTTGTTGCCATCATACCTGCTGCAGCAATGGCAACACCATATAAACCTGCACATGAAAATGAACCCCAGATACCACCCGCTAAAACAAGGATGGGTAATAAAGTAGATTCCATTCCAACGGCCAAACCACCGATAACATTGGTCGCATGACCTGTAGATGATTGACGGATGATGGATAAAACCGGCCTTCTTCCCATGGCTGTATAATATTCAGTGATGATACTCATTAATGTACCCACTGTTAATCCAACTGCAATGGCACCTAATACACCATCACGCGAAAATTCAATGCCGCGAAGTGACATGGTGGGTGGTAAAACATAATACACCAATCCTGCACAGGCAAATGCGGTTAAAATGATCGAACCCCAGTTACCCATATTCAATGCTTTCTGCACATTATGTGTATTGATGCCTGCTTTATCGCTCACCTGAACAAAAAATGTTCCTACGATTGAAAAAAGGATACCCACACCTGCGATCAGCATCGGTAAAAGAATAGGAGCATATCCACCAAAATTATCTATTGACTTTGTTTCCTGTCCCAATACCATTGTCGCTAAAACCGTTGCCACATAAGAACCGAACAGATCGGCGCCCATACCGGCAACATCACCCACATTATCGCCCACATTATCTGCAATGGTTGCAGGATTACGAGGATCATCTTCGGGAATACCTGCTTCCACTTTACCCACCAGATCAGCGCCTACATCAGCAGCCTTGGTATAAATTCCACCACCCACACGGGCAAATAATGCAATGGATTCAGCACCCAAAGAAAAACCGGTCAATATTTCGATGGTCTTCACCATTTCATCAGAATTGGCAGCAGAACCCGGTGCAAAAATATGTTTGAGTATAATGAATAAACTGCCTAAACCTAATACGGCTAAACCCGCAACACCCAATCCCATCACCGATCCGCCGGTAAAAGAAACAGCCAATGCTTTGTGTAAACTTGTTCTGGCGGCCTGTGCAGTACGAACATTTGCTTTGGTTGCTATTTTCATTCCGATATAACCGGCAGTGGCACTGCAGATGGCACCAATGATAAATGCAATGGCAATGGACCAATGCGAATTAGGATTTGTTTGCGACATGAATGCAAGCAATAAGGCAACGATCACAACAAAATATGAAAGAATTTTCCACTCAGCTTTTAAAAAGGCCATCGCACCGTCAGCAATATGTGTGCTGATCTCATTCATCTTCTCATTGCCGGCATCCTGTTTAGAGACCCAATTGAATTTTATTAAAGTGTAGATCAATCCCACGATACCCATGGCAGGAACAGCATAAAACAAATTGTTCATAAGCAAGATAGTTGTCTAAATAGTAGTTTTTTGATAGGGTGGCAAAAATAAGGGGAAAACTGTTTAAACCCGTTTATTTTTAGCTTAATAAGTATAGCTGAAGATCAGGCAGTTTTATTCATTCTCTTTATTTGTTATAAACAGCATTGGCAGTTTTCTTCTCTGATACAGTTCTCTTTTTTCTATAAACTATCGCAATAATGATATAAAACCGCTTATATAATATAGTTGTATGAATATTTTTTTAATATAAAACTTTTGTATATTTAATTACTGCTTTTATAAGCTTGCTTATGAAACTAACGAAGTCCAGATCCCTCATCTATTATGCTATTTTAGTTTCCTTTGTAGCTCTGCTAATATTATATGCCTTAACGTACAAAAACCTTCAAGCAACTTTAGGACAAACCGAGGATGAAAAAGTGGTATTGAAAATGATGTACCATTTGGATAAGCTTCAAACTTCATTGACTGAAATTGAATCAGATGTAAGGCCTTATCTGATCCTTAAAAACAGAAATATATTTGACAAATATGGTAATGACCGCTCTGCAGCCAATAATCAGATTATTAATTTGAAAGCTTTATGCGGTAATAAAAATATTCCTTGTAATGATATTTTAGTTTTAGAATCTTATCTGAACAATAAAATATCATTTTTTGATTCTGTTGTAAACTTATCTGTCAATGGTAAGCCGATTGAAGCAATAGCATTAATGGATGGAAAAAACAGTAATGCAGCGGGTCGTGATCTCAGCAATAAATTCAATTTCATTTCTGACCTGGGAAGACAAAGCCTGAGGGCCATAGAGGATCAAAGAAATCAGCAGTCACAAAAAATTTATACTTTATTCGCAATAATCATTTTTATAACAGTTGCCTCGCTCATTTTTATATTCTGGCGTTTAATAAAACAAACAGCCATAAAAGATCAATTACTTTCTCAGAATAAATTATTTGAAAATATCATCAACAGCAGTTCAGATTCAATTATAATTTATGATGATAATTTTAAGATAACCTCCTGCAATAAGGCCACAGAAGAATTGTACAAACTAAATAAGAGCGAAATAATCGGCAAACACACACTTGATGAATATCGAATAGACTATTCTGAACAAGACCTTGAGCAAAGACTCAATTTTTTGAAAAAAAATGATTATTGGAAAGCCGAACGTGTCTGTAAAGATGCGGAGGGAAATGTTTTTGATTTAATTACTAATGCAAATACGATCAAAAATGAGCGCGGTTTAACAGAAGGATATTTTGTTATCAATACAAATATCACCGAATTGAAAAAAGCGCAGCATGAACTGGAAGAAATGGCTTTGTCTTTAAAAAAGTCAAATGAATCATTAGAAGCGAGGGTAAAAGAACAAACATCACTTTTAGTAGAAACTTTTGATAGAGTAAAAGCTGGGTTTATCGCAACAGATGCAGATCTTAATATCAATTATTACAATAATATTTTTATAGAATTAATGGATATTCGGGAAAGGAATATTTCGGGAAAGAAATTGAAGCATATTCTATCGCCAAGTTTTGGAATGGATAATATTCAAACCATTCTGATCGCTTTTGCAGAACAGGAAGAAAAACATTTTGAGTTTTTCTATCCCAAAGAAAACCGATGGTACCGTACCAGTATATTCCCTTCGGTCAACGGCATTTCCATTTATATGACAGATGTTACCGTTAGGAAAAAAGCAACAGAAGAATTAGAAAAATCAAACAGGCTCTATCATTTTATCAGTGATGTAAATGATCTGGTAACACGTGCAACATCTGCGGATGAAATATTTACTGATATCTGCAAGATCGCTGTAAGATCGGGCGGACTTTCTTTTGCATGGATCGGTGATATTGATCCTGAAACACAAAACATTCATCCCATTGCATGGGCAGGCCATGAAGAGGGTTATATTGAGGTTGTGAAGACCATTTCGAGTAAGGATATACCCGAAGGCAGAGGCCCTTCAGGGACTGCCATTCGTGAAGGCCAATATTATTACAGTAACGATATTGCAAAGGATCCCGCTATGGGTTTATGGCGTACAGAAGCATTGAAAAGAGGTTATCGTTCTTCCATTGCTTTACCCATTGAAGTAGATGCAAAAGTGGCACATGTATTTACTTTATATGCTTCCAGGTCAAACTTTTTTACGGATGATGAAATAGCATTGCTGGTAAATGTTTCAAAAAATGTGGGTCATTCGCTCACTACTTTCAGCATCAATGATAAACGTATTGCTGCTGAAAAACAATTGCGAAAAGTGATGCAGGCAGTGGAACAAAGTTCCGCATCCATCGTTATCACTGATCTGAAAGGCAATATAGAATATGTGAATCCTGCTTTCTCAAAATTAACAGGCTACAGCTATGAGGAAGCCAAGAATCAAAATCCACGCATATTAAAAAGCGGTTATACTGCGGATGCTGAATACACTAATTTATGGAATGATATCACACATCATAAAGAATGGCAGGGCATCTTCCGTAACAAGAAAAAGAATGGTGACTATTATTGGGAATATGCCATCATTTCACCCATCGAAAATGAAGCAGGCGACATCACCAATTTTGTTGCCGTAAAAGAAAATATCACCGGAAGAAAAGAATTGGAAGATGAACAAAAACAATTGACAAAGATCATTGAAAATTCAGACGCTTTTGTTGCGATAACAGATCTGAACAGGAATCTTTTATACGGCAACAAAGCATTGAAAAATGTACTTGAAATTGGGGAAGAGGAAGATATCTCCAAATGCAATTTAGCAGAGTTCAGACCAGTTGAAGGTGCAAAAATAATCGAGCAGGCTAATGAGATACTTTTCAAGGAAGGAAAATGGACAGGTGAAAATATATATGTATCCAGAAGCGGAAAAATGATACCTGTGTTGCAGGTGATTGTGCTTCATAAGAATGAATCGAATCAACCCGTGCATATTTCAACCACAGCCATCGATCTTTCAAAAGTAAAAGAAAGCGAAAAAGAATTATTGCGCATGAATACCGAGATCAGAGATTTTGCTGCGCATTTGCAAAAAATAAGTGAAACGGAGAAAAAAGAAATAGCAAGAGAGATACATGATGAATTGGGCCAAAACCTTACTTTGATAAAGTTTGGTGCTTCATGGCTGGATAAACATATTGATGATGATAAGGTTATTGTAAAGAAAAAGATAGATGAATTGTTGAATGAAATTAATTCAACGATGATCTCATTCAGAAAGATACACAGTTCATTGCATCCTGCCATGTTGGAAGAAGTTGGAATTCACGCTGCTGCTGAATGGCTGATCAATTCTGTCTCAAAATCAAGCAATATTGCCATTCTTTTTAAAAGCAATTTTACAGGTAAGATCGATATGAAATATGAACCGAGATTAGCGGTGTACCGTATTTTGCAGGAAAGTTTAACCAATATTATTCGTTATTCAAATGCAACAAATGCCAGTGTTAGTTTGAACCATGAGCATCATGAAATAATAATGGATATCCATGATAACGGCGACGGGTTTGATATTTCTTCCGTTGACAAAAAAATGCATCATGGTATTTTGGGAATGCAGGAAAGGGCGTATGCATTCAATGGAGAATTCAGTATCAACTCTGTTATAGGAGAAGGAACTTTTATACATCTAAAAATTCCTGTTAGCTGATCTTAATTTGCCGCAATTGTTTTATTCCACATCTGTACTGTCTGTTGTGATGGTAGAAAACACATTGATCATTTGTCTTGCCTTATAAATATTGGTGTTGAACTTATTTCCTAAAATAATTAAGGTTGCAGTATCACTTACCAATCTGGTGAATACAGTGTTATTGCCATGCCACCATCCGTTATGATAAATAACGGTATCAAGATTATTGTCGGTTATCTGCAAATGCCAACCCAATCCGTAATAATGCCCTTTTTTTCTTTCATAGGTTTGCGGATGTGCCGCCATTTCAACCGTTGATTTTTTTACAAACGTTCCTTCATATAAAGTCCTGTCCCAAAGCAATAAGTCTCTTACAGTGCTGTACACATTTTTATCGCCGTAAATGAAATCAAATTTTTCTAATTTATAAGGTGATTTGCCTTTGTATGACGGGACATAACCTGCCGCTTTTTCAGTATTGAAAATAAAACTGTTCTTCATGCCGATTGGAGAAAAAACACTGTCCACCATATATTTCGGGAAAGAAATATGCGTTATTTTTTCAACGATCAATGCAAGGATGGCAAAATTGGTGTTGCAATAATTGAACATTTTGTTGGGTGCAAACTGAACGGGAGGTTTATTGTCGATCATATATTGCATCATCACTTCATTGGTGATGGGTTCTTTTATTTGCGGTGCATTTGGATTTTTGATGCTCCTTGTACGTTTAACTATCTTACCTTTTTTGTTTTTTGTGAGATAAGTTTCAGTTTTATTTCCATCCATGAAATATTCATACTTCGGTAATCCGCTCATGTGCGATAATAATTCACGGATGGTGATATTGTGATATGGGAATTGCGGAATATATTTTTGAACAGAGTCTTCCAAAGAAATTCTGCCTTGCTCCCATAATCGTAAAATAGTCATTCCTGTAAATGTTTTCGATATGGATGCCAGATGAAAAGGAGTGGTGGCACTGATATTTTCTTTTGTTCTGGTATCATAGATGCCGTGATAATCTTCAAATACGATCTCGCCGTCTTTAGCCATCAATACACTGCCGTTAAAACCCTTGCTCAGCAACATTTTCTGGTATAATGGCTCAATGGCATCAGCATATTTTTGTTTGGTGGCCTGACTTAATGTTTTGAATTTAAAATCAGGGGCAACGATTATTTTTTCAGGAGCATGTTGCTGCGAGTGGCAGGAAATGAACAAAAACGATAAAACGGTCACAATAACGATACGCTGCATGCTGGTTTATTTTTTGGATCGCGGCAAATATAGCCGAATATGCTTCCGAATCGAGAGGTTAACCACAGTCGTGGAAAAATTATTCGATCAACCCTTTTGAAATAACATTTAATTTCGTTGCTATGAGTATTCAAACAACCAGCTACCCGAAAGAAAAAATTAATATTCTTTTTTTAGAGAATATCAGCGATAAAGCCGTTCAGCAATTCAAACAATATGGTTATGTGAATGTAAAAAAACTCAACGGTGCATTGAGTGAAGATGAATTGATAGAAGCTGTGAAGGATGTACATCTGTTGGGTATTCGTTCCAAAACACAGATCACGGAAAGAGTAATTCAGTCTGCAAAAAAATTACAGGCCATCGGTTGTTTTTGTATCGGCGTGAATCAGGTGAATTTAAAAGCAGCAACCAAAAATGGTATTGTTGTATTCAACGCACCATACAGTAATACAAGAAGTGTGGCAGAATTGATCATTGGTTTATCGATTATGCTCATCAGAAGAATTCCGGATAAAAATAAAGCGGCACACGAAGGCATTTGGTTGAAAGATGCGAAAGGAAGTTTTGAATTGAGAGGAAAAACATTGGGCCTGATCGGTTATGGGAATATCGGATCGCAGGTAAGTGTGTTGGCAGAAGGATTAGGAATGAAAGTGGTATTTTATGATGTTGAAACAAAACTTCCTTTAGGTAATGCAACTGCATGCAGAAGTTTGAAAGAAGTATTAACACAAAGTGATATTGTTTCATTGCATGTGCCCGAAACACCGCAAACAAAAAACCTGATCAATAAAACCAATCTCAAATTTTTTAAGAAAGGGGCGATATTGATCAATTATGCAAGAGGAGAAGTGGTTGATCTGGATGCATTAAGCAAATCCCTGCTGGACGGCAGTTTGGGTGGTGCAGCCATTGATGTGTATCCTTGGGAACCTGAAAAGAACGGTGATAAATTCTCAACATCATTGCAAGGTTTATCGAATGTGATCCTTACACCGCATATCGGTGGTTCAACAGAGGAAGCACAACAGAATATCGGGGATGATGTAAGTGCCAAACTGTTTAATTATTTAGAAAAGGGTATCACCAACGGATCACATACAGTGCCGGCTATCGGTTTACCGGCAGTGGAAGGAGCGCATCGTATTTTGCATATTCATAAAAATGTGCCGGGTGTATTAAGTGCCATTAATACAGAACTTTCAAAATACCATATCAATATTGTGGGACAATATTTAAAAACAAATGATGATATCGGTTATGTGGTACTGGATGTAGATAAAAAATTGTCCACTCAGGCATTGGAATTATTAAAGAAAGTAAAAGAGACCATTAAAGTAAGGATGTTGTATTGATCAATATTAAATGAGAGTCATTGAAAATATTCCTGCCCTTTTGTTTTATTTTATTTTCTCAATCAATCGTATTAGCAGAGAATTATGCTGTTGCAGGAATTGTTATGGAAGCAAAATCCAAACAGCCTGTAAGTGGAGCAACTGTTTTTATAAATAATACTTCTAAATACACTGTAACAGACAGTAACGGAAAATATTTTCTTGCAGATATCACTGATAAATATTTTGAAATTGTTTGCACAAAAAAAGGATACGAAACCCTCAGTATTCAATTTGAAGCAAAAGTAAGTATCAACAATATCCGTTTCGAACCCACAGCATTTGAAGCTGAAAACGCTTTGCCTGACAGCGTTATAAAGCAACAACAGGATAAATGGGGTAGCAGGTTCACAACAGTGTTTTTGGGAATATCTAAAAATGCAAAAGAATGTGAGATAGCCAACCCGGATGCTTTGCATTTTGAGTACAATGATTCTTCTAAGATATTGAGTATATCAACCGAGGCACCACTGGTCATTTTCAATGAAGCATTGGGGTATATGATCACTTGCGTGTTTGATGATTTTTTTATTACAGATAAAAATGAAGTCCTCTATAAGATATTCAAATGGTATAAACCATTGACCTCACAAAAGACGGAGATAGTACAGAAGTGGCGCGAAGAACGAAAATTTGTTTATCAAAATTCAATGCTTCGTTTTATGCGTGCATTTAATGCTGATAGCTTAAAACAGCGGAGCTATGAAGTAAAAAGAATAACAAGGATTTATACAGAAGATTCCTCTTACAGAAGATTAAGTGCCATCCTAAAAGAAACCAATTACGATTTTGTAGGAATATCCGGAACAGGAAAGAAGGCCTATGCAGAACTGATTGATAAAAAGCCCGTGGCGACATCGCTTTTCAGGAATGCAGACAGTATCATTTCGATCTTTGGCAACGGTAAAGCATTGCAGGTTGTTTATAAGAATACGGATAATGAAATAGCAATAAATCCTGTGTCATATCTCGTCTTTAACGGTAATAAACAGATAAGGGTAGAAGCCAGCGGCGCATATTTCAAGGAAGCTGATATCAGCGTTTCGGGTTACTGGTATTTTCAAAGACTGGGAGATCTGCTTCCCTTTGATTACTAAAAGATCTTTCTGTCGAGGGCTTTCAATATTTTCTTACCTCTTGCCCTGAATGCAGCCGTTTCGGTATCCCATCTTTCTTCAATGATCAATCTTAATTCATGTTTTATTTCAGGATAATGTTTGGAGAGATTGAATAAAGCAGTCAAAGAAAAAGATTTGATGGCAATAGGGGTGGAAGGATCTTCAATAAAATTGAAACAGGTATTCATTACTTCACCATGAAATGCTTCAGGTATCTCCATATCTTCTAAAACCCTGATCGAATTTCTGATCACAGCATGATGAACATCTTTTCTTTGTAACTGCTCCACCAATACTTTAATATAAGGTTGGATCATTTCCGGTTTCTTTCGGGCAGCCCAACTTACGCTCCATGCTGCTCTTTGTGCAATACGGTATTCCTTGTCCAGAAAGCATTTCATTAATTCTTTAAAATTCTTTTTGGATGAACAGGCATAGGTTGCAATGCGCAATGCATTTTCTTTTGAATGTTCTTTTAGTATTTCATCGCGGATGATCATAAAGGAAATAATCTTAAGGCAAAGTTATGCATAGAATTATTTCACTAAGGGTAATGCCGCAAGATGAAGGGCTTGTCACTCTGAGGTTCTCGAAGAGTGAAATGTGGTATGCTCGTTATAAAATCATGGTTCGAGTGCCTCACCATGACATTGTATTTCTAAATGTAATTACGGTTAAAAAACAATGAAAGAGGATCAACTCAATCCGCTTCTATCCAAGATTTTATTTTTTGTATTTCTTCCACATCAACACTTACCTGGTCTGTTTCATCATTCATGTTTGAATTGATGAACTGCATTTTTGTATGTACTATTTTCTTTGCAGAACTATGAAATTCTGTTGCACCGGTAAAAGCTTTTAATTCTGCAGCATTATTGCTTCGTAAACCGCCGCCCGGAAGAATAGTGATGCGGTCATCTGCCTGCTGGATCAATTGTTTGATCAGTTCTTTCCCTTCGATAACAGTAGCTTTTTGGCCGCTGGTCAATATACGGTCGCAACCGCTGTCAATCAGAAACTCGAGTGCATTGAAGGGTTCTTTACATCTGTCGAAAGCCCTGTGGAACGTGAATTCCAGCGGGTAAGCCCATTCAATAATTTCTGCTGTTCTTTTTTGATCAATGGTGCCGTCAATATTTAGAATACCGCAAACAATGCCGTCAAATCCAAGTTTTTTGCAGATCACAATATCTTTTTTGATCACTTCAAATTCATCATCGCTGTATAAAAAATCACCGGCTCGCGGACAGATCATCACAAACACTGGGATTGAAATTTTTTCTCTTACTGTTTTTAAAATCCCATACGATGGCGTAGTGCCACCATTTGCATAATTCTCGCATAATTCAATTCTGTCAGCACCTCCATTTGCGGCGATCAAAGCGGATTGAATATTGAAAACGGCGATCTCTAAAATATTTTCCATTTATAATGATGTTATAAAATAAATTTTCCGTCCACTAAAAAATTTTGATCATCAGCATAGCAAACTGCAAAGTTGAAGCCTTTCTGAATGCAGTAACCGCCATATTCTCCTTGTTTATTGATAGCAATAAATCCAACCTGTATCTCTTTGCTTTTTTCAATTCCTTTTGCTTTGATGATCCGTTCAACAGCTTTTTTGCAAGCTGCTTCCGGGTGCAAACCTTGCCGCATCAATTCAACAACGAGGTGTGATCCGCTGATTCGTATCACATCTTCGCCCTGACCTGTTGCAGTCGCAGCGCCCACTTCATTGTCAACGAATAATCCTGCACCTATAATGGGGGAGTCGCCCACTCTTCCACGCATTTTAAAACCTTGTCCGCTGGTAGTACAACTGCCGCTTAGATTTCCATAGGCATCCAATGCAACCATGCCAATGGTATCATGATTCCATTCTCCGTTTTCTAATTTTGATGGAGCATAAGCATTATTTCCTTTTGTACGTTCTACATTAATCACAGGTTTGTATTCGCTTTTTTTCAACCAGTTTTCATAAGCTTTCTTTGCATTATCACTTAATTTTTCATTTTGCAATGGAAAGCCTTCAGCCACTGCAAATTGTTGTGCGCCTTCTCCAACTAACATTACATGCGGTGTTTTTTCCATCACTCTCCTGGCAACAGAAATGGGATGTTTGATTCTTTCCAAAAATGCAACAGAACCACAATTAAATTGGTGATCCATGATGCTGGCATCCAATGTTACAAATCCATCTCTGTCAGGGTTTGCGCCCAATCCAACACAACAGTTTTGAGAGGATTCCGTAACCATTACACCTTGTTCAACAGCATCCAATGCAGCTCCGCCGTTATTCAATATCTTCCAAGCTGCTTTATTGGCTTCGATACCGGCATCCCATGTTGAAATAACGATCGGTTTGCGAATAGCTTTCGGTGATTTGAAGGATGAAAAGGTAAATGCAGATAAACCAAGAGAACCTAAACTGATAAATTTTCTTCTTTGCATTGTTTAATTTTTATTCATGTACTGCTAATTTTTTGATCATGTCTTCACTCATGGCTTCACTATACATTCCGTAAGCGCTGACCAATGTCCCTTTCATACTTCCGTCTATTGAGTGAATAGCATATACGACACTCTCATCGCCCGGATCAGTATTACCTTCAAACCGGTAATGTTCCACGATCTCAAAGTCTTGCGGGTATAATTGTTTCCCGGTATCGCTGCATTTGATATGCTCAAATGAAATATTAAAGTCTGTTGTGAAGCCCCTTTTCTTCAGGTCAGTTAAAGCTTCAGTTAAAGTATCGTAGGATAGCATGATTTATTTTTTTGAAAGATACGGAGAAGATATTGTTTGTACTTTGGCGGTATGAATGAAAATATTTTTAAATCGATATGCGATTTTTATGGTTGGAAGAATGCCGGTTATTCAAGCATTCATTCGGGATTGATCAATCATACATGGAAAGTTAATAGTGATGGACAGGAATTCATTCTGCAAAAGATCAATACCAATATTTTTAAGAGAGCTGATTTTATTGATGATAATTTGAAATTACTCTCTAATTATTTCAAAACACATCATCCTGATTATTTATTCACGGCACCCATTGAAAATAAAAATGCTGAAACGCTATGCATTGTTGAAGACGGACATTACCGCAGTTTCAATTTTATAAAAAATTCCTTTACTATTGATGTTGTACAAACTCCTGACCAGGCCTATGAAGCGGCATTTCAATTTGGAAAGTTTACTGCATTGCTGAATGGTTTGGATGCAAATACATTAAAAATTACATTACCTGATTTCCACAATCTTTCCCTGCGTTATCAGCAATTTGAAGCTGCTATTTTGGATGGAAATGCCGAAAGAATTGTTGAGACCGAAAATGATATTGCATTCATTCTGTCACAAAAAAATATTGTTGAAAAATTTGAAAAATTCATTCACCATGCTGGAGCAAAACAAAGAGTAACGCATCATGATACAAAAATATCCAACGTGTTATTTGATGAAAAGAATAAAGGCTTGTGTGTGATCGATCTGGATACCATCATGCCCGGATATTTTTTAAGCGATGTAGGCGATATGATGCGCACTTATATTTGCCCTGTGTCTGAAGAAGAAGCAGACTTATCCAAAGTAATTGTCCGCAAAGAATTCCTGAAATCCATACAGGATGGGTATTTGAAAGGAATGGGAAATGAGCTAAGTCCTTATGAGAAAGATAATTTCTTTCTTTCCGGTGAAGTGTTGATCTATATGCAGGCCATTCGTTTTCTGGCTGACTATATCAACAATGATATGTATTACGGATGCAAATATCCAACACATAATTTAGTACGTGCAAGAAACCAGATCAAGTTGTTACAGGAATATCAATCAGCAATCCAATAACCTGCGATGATAATTGATCTGCCCCAAGTGATATGAAAGATGAGCAGCTAAATGAATCAAAAAATATTCAGTGCTCATGGGTTCTGTACATACAATGACCGGATATTCCTCCTGCAATTTTTCTTCCGGTATTTTTCTGAGCGAAAGATCAACAACATCGATCGTTTCATTAATTTTTTGTATCAATATTTTTCTCGGAACATCCTTATCAGAAAATTCAAGTGGACGATCTCTCACAAAACCGGTCTTGCCAAATTCCGCACCGATAAAATGGTTTAGATTTCCTGTCAAATGCAAACACAAATTTCCTGCTGAATTGGTAACGGATCTGTCAATAGCCCACAAATTGCTTTCATCTTTATATGCTTCAATTTCTATCTTCAATTTTTGATGGTCACGTTTGAATATCTGTCTTAAAGTATCTGTTAACATATTTTTTTAATAATCATTTTGTCCCAAACAAAAATTTGGTTTTCTGTTCTGCCATTTCCCGTTAGTAAAGTCAGGGATCATTTGTAATGAACCGCCTTCTGCTATTGATTTTTCAGACAAAGGGGTGATGGAATACAATGTTGCGAGATCATATACATCCAAAGGAAAATCTGCATTGCGTTTGATGCATTCAATAAAAGCATTATCAACAAACCAGTCCATGCCTCCATGCCCTGCGCCTTCTGCATTCTTTTCATATTTTTTCCAAAGCGGATGATCGTATTGTTTCAGGTAGGCTTCCGTATTTTCCCAGGTATGCGGTTTGCTTTTTCCTTCAAAATATATCAGACCTGCATTGAATTCGCCAGCATGATTATCCTGCCAAATGCCATTTGTGCCTTGCACACGAAATCCCAAATTATAAGGTCGCGGAGAATTTGTATCATGCGTTAAAACAATTGTTTCCCCGTTTGCAGTTTGAATTTGAGTGGTCACAATATCCCCTAATTTAAAATTCACTTTTGCGTTGGGATGATCTGGACCACCTTTTGGATGATCTACAATATATTTATGCAACCCTCTTGATTTTGTTGCAACCGATGACAATTTTGTCAAACGATTTCCTCTGTTCAAATCGATCATCGTTGCTACGGGTCCTAAGCCATGTGTTGGATACAATTCACCGTTTCTGTCAACAGAATGTTGCGTTCTCCATTTTGCTTCGCTGAAACCTTTTGCACCAAACTCAACACCCGAGTTATAAGGAGTGATACCGTCGTTGAATTTAACACCGCGCAGGTCATGTTCATAGCCCCCCTGCAAATGCAACAATTCGCCGAACATTCCCTGCCGAACCATATTCAATACTGCCATTACATCTCTGCGATAACAAACATTTTCCAAGACCATTGCAGGTAGTTTTGTTTTTTCGCTCGCATTCACAATATCCCAGCAGTCCTGTAATTTAATGGCGCCGCATACTTCAACGCCCGGAATCTTTCCTGCATGCAGGGCATCAATGGCTTGAATGATATGCCATTCCCAGGGTGTTGCAATGATGACGGCATCAATATCATCCCGTTTCAATAAATTTTTATAATCAGTATTGCCATTGCCAAATTCAACCGGCGCTTTTTTTCCTGCTTTAGCAATGATTTGTTGTGAATCGGCCATCATTTGTTTATCCGGATCGGCCATGGCAATGATTTCCACATCATCTCTATCTGCCATCAATCGAACATGTTCTTGTCCGCGCAAACCCACACCGATCAAACCGATACGAACTTTGCTTTTTTGAATAGGAACAAATGAACTCAGATGGTTGAAGGATAGCCCGACAGATAATCCGGCCAATCCTGAATTTCTGATAAATTCCCTGCGATGAATATTTTGGCTCATGTAAATTGTTTTTTGAATGGTGAATGTAATAAACTCATTACATATTTATCTTTGTAAAAATTTTTTATATGCCATCATTTGATATTGCCAGCAAAGTTGACCTGCAAACATTGGATAATGCGATCAATACCGTTAAGAAAGAAATACAGAACAGATTCGATTTCAAAGATTCTTTGGTGAAGATCGAGCTGAATAAGAAAGATTATATCGTTTCGGTAGAAGTGGAGAGTGATATGAAAATGAAACAGGTGATTGATGTGATCATCAGCCGTTCCATGAAACAGGGAATTGATGCCAGTTCTTTCGATTTTACAAAAGACGCTTATCCCAGCGGTAAAGTAGTGAAAAAAGAAATTTCCGTAAAAAACGGATTGAAACAGGAAGATGCCAAGAAGATCGTAAAAGCCATAAAAGATGCCGGATTGAAAGTGCAGCCTGCGATCATGGATAATATCATTCGCGTTACGGGCAAAAAATTAGATGATCTGCAGGAAGTGATCGCCCTTTGCAGGACGGGGAATTTTGGACTTCCTTTGCAATATGAGAACATGAAAAGTTAAGTCAGGACCGGATTTGGGCTTAAAACCAATTTCATTTGGCTGTAAAGCTCCCAAAACTTACCTTTGCCCTCCAAAAATTATTAATAATCGTACGGCAAAATCCGTACAACCTAAAATCAAAAAATATGAAGCAAGGTATCCATCCTGAAAATTACCGTTTCGTTGTTTTCAAAGACATGAGTAACGGTTATCAGTTTTTAAGTCGTTCAACCGCAGCCACAAAGGAAACAGTTAAATGGGAAGACGGTAATGAGTATCCACTGATCAAATTGGAAATTTCCAACACATCGCATCCTTTTTACACGGGTAAAAATATGTTGGTTGATACTGCAGGCCGTATCGATAAATTCAACAAACGTTATGCTAAAAAAGAAAAAGTATAATTTTTCTTGCATCATATCCGAAACCCAACCACTGCGGTTGGGTTTTTTGTTGTTGATGTATTAATTTGTGATTGCTAAATAAAAAATATGAAATTAGATATTCTGGCTTTCGGTGTTCATCCAGATGATGTGGAGTTAGGTTGTGCAGGCACTATTCTGGCTTCTGTTGCAGAAGGAAAAAAAGTAGGCATCATTGATTTGACAAGAGGCGAATTGGGCACCCGCGGTAATGCAGAAACCCGTGTGATCGAATCAGCCAAAGCTGCAAAATTATTAGGTGTTTCTGTTAGAGATAATTTGGGAATGGCCGATGGCTTTTTTCAGAATGATGAAGCCAATAAAAGAAAAGTGATAGAAGTGCTGAGAAAATATCAGCCCGACATCATATTCTGCAATGCGCCGGATGATCGCCATCCCGATCATGGCAGAAGCTCCAAATTGGTTGCTGATGCGGCTTTCCTTGCAGGGCTTCGTAAAATAAGATCAGATTCGGATGGCAAACATCAGGATCCATGGCGACCATCGTATGTATTCCATTATATCCAAGATAGGTTTATGCAACCTTCTTTTGCGATCGATATTTCTGCACAAATGGCAAAGAAAATGGAAGCTGTACTTTGTTATGCGACCCAATTTCACAATCCTGATCTGAACGAACCTCAAACTTATATTTCATCACCTCAATTCTTAGAAACAGTGAAAGCAAGAGCCATGATGCTCGGTAAAAGGATCGGTGTGGAATACGCAGAAGGATTTATTTCCGAAAAGTTAATTGGATTAACATCTTTCGATGCGATCATCAAGAATGTTACTTAGATCAACTGACAGATGGTTGTTTGGCAATAATGAATTCGATCAATTCATCCAAACCTATTTGTGCCCTATTGCAGGCATCCTGAATATCTTCTCTTGAGACATTGGCTGCGAAAGACTTTTCTTTTAATCTTTTCTTTACACCTTTTAATTCCATTCCGGCATAGCCTTCAGGTCGCATCAATGAATAGGCATGTATTAATCCGGATAATTCATCAAATGCGTACAACATTTGATCCATCTTTGTTTCAGGCTCCACACCAAAATGAACAGGACCATGTGATGCGATGGCGTGCATCACTTCAGGATCAATATTTCTGATCTCTAATTCTTCGATTATTTTTTTGCAGTGAAGGTCAGGCCACTGATCCCAATCGGCATCATGCAGTAAACCGGTCATTTCCCACTTCCATTCATCATCACCTGATAAATTTTCTTTTTCAGATGCCCAGCATTTCATCAAATGCGCAACCTGCTTCATGTGCAACTGAAGTTTAGGGTTCAACACCCATTCATGAAATAATTGAAATGCTTCCTCTTTTGATAAGAGATTGCCTTTGTTTGAAATATCGCCGAATGTATTTCTGCCGAGAAGAAGTGACATAATTTTTTTTCAAAGATAGTTTTATCAATAAAAGAAATGAAGGATTTTTGTTCATTGATGCACAACGACGTACTTTTATCGCTACGCTTATATGAAAAATTAAAACTCAAGAATAATGAGTGGAGTTAAGACAGTTATCACGGGAATCGGCAGTTATATTCCGGAAGAAATGAAGAGCAATAAAGATTTTGCCTCACATGAATTTTACGGAGAAAATAATGTAAAGATTGAATTACCTTCTGAAATCATTGCAGCTAAATTCAAACAGATAACAGGCATTGAACAAAGGCGTTATGCACCCAAAAACATTAATACCTCAGACCTTGCTGTGATCGCTTCCCAGCGTGCCATTGCAGATGCGGGTATTGACCCTGAAACATTGGATCAGGTGATCTTCGCACATAATTTCGGTAATGTATTGGACCAGACCATTCAAACAGATGCCATGCCTGCATTGGCAGCAAGAGTTAAAAAAGCATTGGGAATTAAAAATCCGAATTGTGTGGCCTATGATATTTTATTCGGCTGTCCCGGTTGGTTGCAGGGATTGATACAGGCTGATTCATATATCAAATCAGGACTTGCCAAAAAATGTTTGATCATCGGTGCAGAGACTTTATCAAGAGTGATTGATATATATGACAGGGACAGCATGATCTTCTCTGATGGTGCAGGGGCCTGCATTGCAGAGGCAAGGGAAAATACGGAAAGCGGTATCCTGTCTGCAAGTGTTCAATCTCATTGCGGTGATGAAGTGGGTTATTTATTCATGGGCAAATCAAATTTGCCGGATGCAGACCCTGCTGTTCGTTATATTAAAATGAAAGGCAGAAAAGTATATGAATATGCCATCAAACATGTTCCTGCTGCCATGAAAGACTGTCTGGATAAGAGTGGTGTTGATATTCATCAACTGAAAAAAGTTTTCCTGCATCAGGCGAATGAGAAGATGGATGAGGGCATTATTAAAAAAATGTATGAACTCTACGGTATCCATGAATTGCCAGAATATATCATGCCGATGAGCATACATCATCTCGGTAATAGTTCAGTTGCAACAATACCTACATTGTTCGATATGGTGAAAAGAGGTGAAATAGAAAACCAATCCATCCACCCCGGCGATGTGGTTCTATTTGCTTCAGTAGGCGCCGGAATGAACATTAATGCGGTCTGTTACAGGATATGAGCAATTGATTATATCTTGATTAATTGTTTAAAATTTACCGAATAAAATTCTTTTTTTCGGAAAAGATGTATATTTTACTTGCTCACCAATGATCATTCTATGCCCCCCGCATTGATAAATGACATTCTTATTGCAGATGTAGTTTACGATTACATGCTTGTTCAGGTCACAAATCCTGCACTGCAGGAACTGACATTGCAGTATACCATCAGTTATAAAAATAATAATGCCATTATTCGCAAAGGAAGTTTTAAAGGTCAGGTGGTACAGTTGCGCGTAGCACACATGCAGGAAGGCGCTTATAATTTTTATATCAATATTGAAGGCGGTGAACCGATTATTTTTCCATTCGAAAAAAGATCAGAAAGTTTCGAACAATATTTGGTTCACAGATAAAACGTATTTCCGTCTTTTAGCTGAAACATCTCCTGCATTCTTTACCTTCAATCCATAATTTTTATTGCATGAAGAAGATTAAAATAATCTTATCGACAATTTTTGTTATTGCCGTCATTTACAGTTGCAGCAAACCACCATATGCAACCACCAATCAATCATATAATGACCAAGTAAAAAATTATACAAAGGTGATGAAGGAAATTCCTTTAATCGATGCAAATGATTCTATTAAACAACCGCCATTTTTTGCAGGTACCACTAATTTCGGTTTGCGCAAACCTAATTTTGTGATCATTCATCATACGGCACAAAACAGTTGTGATCAAACGCTGAAAACCTTTACCACAGAGGCTTCTAAAGTAAGTGCACATTATGTGATCTGTAAGGAAGGGGTGGTGTATCACATGCTCAATGATTATTTTCGTGCGCAACATGCAGGTGTGAGCAGATGGGGTAATTTAATTGATGTGAATTCTTCTTCCATCGGAATTGAAATTGATAATAACGGATACGAAGAGTTTACGGATGCACAAATAAAAAGCCTCTTGAGTTTATTGGCAACGCTGAAAAAGAAATATGATATACCGACTGCGAATTTTATCGGGCATGGTGATATTGCACCGAGAAGAAAGAACGATCCCAATTATCGTTTTCCATGGAAAAGATTGGCAGAACATGGATTCGGTTTATGGTATGATGAAGTGCGTGATACTGTTCCTGTAAATTTTAATCATATTCAGGCATTGCGGATTGTTGGTTATGATGTGAAAGATACCACTGCTGCTATTCGTGCATTCAAACGTCATTTCATGCAGGATACAACAAAGTATATCAATGATGCTGATAAAAATGTGTTGTTCAATTTGCAGAAGAAATATATGTAATTGTTGTTAGCGATGATTTTTTACCGCAGAGGCGGAGAGGGTTTACTTTTTTTGAAAGTGTCTCTTTTTATTGGTGTGTGAGTTTGAGTTCGCAGAGGGAAAACCCTGAAGGATTTTTAAAAACAACTAAGTTTTAATTTCTGATTGATATAAAGTTTAAGATGATCAAACTGCTTTCCATTTTTTTATTGTTGAATATTACAGCCATTGCTCAAACAAAAACGGAGAATGATCCTTTCATTCTGATTTTGGGAGTGGCACAGGATGCAGGCTATCCGCAGACCGGCTGCGAAAAAGATTGCTGCAAAAAGGTTTTGAATGATGCTTCAACCAAAAGAATGGTGGCTTCTTTGGCATTGGCCGATCCTGCAACGCATCAATGGTGGTTATTTGATGCAACACCTGATATCACTGCGCAACTGCAATTATTCCGTAGTAAAACAAATGCGGAATATTCGATGTTGCCTTCCGGAATTTTTTTAACACATGCACATATCGGTCATTACACAGGACTCATGTATTTTGGAAGAGAAGCGATGAATACCAAAAAGCTTCCGGTGTATGCGATGCCGAGAATGAATGATTTTTTAGTGCAGAACGGACCATGGGATCAATTGTTCGAGATCAATAATCTTTCGATGAAATACTTGCGGGCAGACAGTTCCATTAATTTGTCAACCGGAATTACGGTAACACCATTTTTAGTTCCGCATCGGGATGAGTTTAGTGAAACGGTTGGCTTCAGCATTCAATATCAGCAATTCAAATTGATCTATATCCCTGATATTGATAAATGGAACAAGTTTGGAAAAGATATGAATCAATTGGTGAAAGAAAGCGCTGTTGCTTTATTGGACGGCACATTTTATAAAGACGGCGAAGTGGCAGGAAGAGCAATGAATGAAATACCGCATCCGTTTATTGAAGAAAGTATATTGCAGTTCTCCACTTTAACTGCAACTGATAAAAAGAAAATTTATTTTATTCATCTCAATCATACAAATCCTTTGCTGGATAAGCAATCTGCGCCGTATGCAGAATTGAAGAAGAAAGGTTTTAATGTAGCGGAACAGGGGGAGAAGATTACTTTAAGATGAAATGTTGCTAATTGATTTACAGTAGAAGTGTGCGACGCAACAATAGCCTCTATGAAATACAAAAGCTCGTCCCATAAAAAATAATTTGTTATAAACTAACAATTGTTAGGTTAATTGTTTTCAATGCTTATTTTTGCGGCAGAAAAAATAAACTATGCAGTTCCAGTTAACAGAAGAGCATTTAATGATCCAGAAAGCAGCCAGAGATTTTGCAGTGAATGAATGTTTGCCCGGCGTTATTGAAAGAGATGAACATCAAAAATTTCCGAAAGAACAGGTAATGCAATTGGCCGATCTTGGTTTTATGGGAATGATGGTGGATCCCAAATACGGAGGTGCCGGAATGGATGCGGTGAGTTATGTGTTGGCGATGGAAGAGATCAGCAAGATCGATGCAAGCACCAGTGTTTGCATGAGCGTAAATAACAGTCTGGTTTGTTATGGCCTCGAAGCTTTTGGTACGGAAGAACAGAAACAAAAATATTTAACGCCATTGGCGCAGGGAAAAAAAGATGGGGAGTTATATATCGGTGCATTTTTATTGAGTGAGCCGGAAGCAGGCAGTGACGCCACTTCGCAAAAAACAATGGCTGAAGATAAAGGCGATCATTATTTAGTGAACGGAACAAAGAACTGGATCACTAATGGTTCTTCGGCAAGTGTTTACTTAGTAATTGCTCAAACCGATCCTGCAAAAGGAAGTCGAGGCATTAATTGTTTGATCGTTGAAAAAAATAGTCCGGGAGTTGTTGTTGCTGCAAAAGAAAATAAATTGGGTATTCGTGGAAGCGATACGCATTCCATCATGTTCACGGATGTAAAAGTTCCCAAAGAAAACAGGATAGGGGCAGATGGTTTCGGTTTTACTTTTGCCATGAAGACATTGGCCGGAGGACGTATCGGTATTGCATCTCAGGCATTGGGTATTGCAAGCGGTGCGTATGAATTGGCATTGAAATATTCCAAACAACGCAAAGCATTCGGTAAAGAAATTGCACAACATCAGGCCATTCAATTCAAGTTGGCTGATATGGCAACCAGGATTGAAGCTGCACGTTTATTATGTTTAAAAGCTGCATGGGAAAAAGACAACGGATTGAGTTACGATCTCAGCAGTTCGATGGCAAAAGTATATGCGAGTGAGACAGCCATGTGGGTTACAGTCGAAGCGGTGCAGATACATGGTGGTTATGGTTTTGTGAAAGAATATCATGTGGAACGTTTGATGCGTGATGCAAAGATCACACAGATCTATGAAGGCACGAGTGAAGTGCAGCGCATCGTGATCAGCCGCGGTATTTTGAAATAAAGTTTTATTGATAACTTGCTTCATGATTAAAAAAGGAATTTGTATTGTTTCGTTTTTATCTGTTTCCTTTTTTACTTATGCTTTCAATGATAGTTTGATACATCACTTGCTGCAACGCATAGACTATCTGCAGGTGCATCATGAATCTTATTTTCCGCAGGGATTGTTTCCTTCTTACCGTCAGTATTCCACAAAAGATCATCCGTTAAAGAATGATGATAATATTTTTTTTACAGGTCTCACAGGCGTAACATTAAAACAATTAAAACCTTATCTGCAAAAAGAAGATCGAATCATTTGCGACAGCATCTTTCAACGCATCAAAAAAATTGCACCAAAGTTTAAGAATGCAAAAGGCAGAAATACCTATAATTTCTGGCGAACGGATACAGCGAAAATATTTCCGAACGGAGGTTGGCTGAACCTGTTTGACAGATCATTCGCTTTGGCAGATGATTTTGATGATACTTCCATTATGATGATGGTATTGAATGAATCCGATTCGATTGTTGATAATGTTCATCAGATCATGCAGCACTTTACGAACAACAAAGAAAACCCTGCAAGGACAACACTTTCAGCCTATAAAGGAATTGAAGCATATTCAACCTGGTTCGGGAAAAAAATGGTGGTTGAATTAGATGCATGTACCATCTGTAATACTTTGCTGATGGTGCAATCGTATCATTTGGCATGGACGAAAGCTGATTCTGCAAGCCTTGAATTTTTAGTGCGGATGATCGAAAAAAAAGATCATATCACACACCCTGAGATCATGTCAGTCTATTATAAGACAACGCCGGCTATTCTTTATCACTTATCCAGATTGATGGGTGTAAAACAAATTGACGGATTAGAAAAATATAAAGCACAGTTGATAAGTGATGCGATCAATGCGAATAACAAAACAAATGATTTGTTGGAAAAGATATTGCTTCGAAGTTCTTTGTTGCGATGGGGTGTTAGTTTGCCGGATGAAAAATTATTCAGCGAGAATATCATCAATGAAACGGAACAAAACAATTTTATTTTTTTTATTGCAAACCTTGCCTGCATTTTGCCCAAATCTTTTGCATTCACATTGTTCAATTCAGGACTGACAAGATTTTATTTTTATTGCCCGGCTTTTAATGATGCATTGCTGTTAGAATATCTTGTGTTGCAAAAAAGATTTGATGAGGCTGCGTTAATTCAAAATAATGGGACAGGCAAATGAACTAATTTTGCTTTTGTAATTTTTAATTGAAATTCTAAACAGAAATCATTGAAGCGGATTTTTATTTTCATACTCTTATTTTTTTCTTTTTATACAGTCCGTGCATCTGTTGATACTGCATGGATCAGTTATTTATTGAAACGGATCGAACACCAACAGATAAAAGAGGATGCATTTTTTATCAAAGGATCATTCCCTGCATACACGGATAAATATTATAAAGGTTATTCTGAACGGATCAAAGACAACAATACTTCATTTTGTATTGTGTTAAATACATTAGAATCTGTCCGTTCAAAATTAACAGCATATCAGTCTGTGTTGCTTGACAGCATTCAGTTTCGTGCATCCGGTGTTTTTAAAAAATTTGAAAACAAAAAAGGGAGAGGGACATATAATTTCTGGCGACAGGATATTGAACCCAAGTTTCCGTACAATTGGTGGATCCCTTTTTTTGCAGGAAACTTATGGCGTGTGCCGGATGATTTTGATGACACAGTTTGGTGCTTGACTGCATTGAAAACAGACAGTTCGAATGCTGCGAGGATACATGACACCATGCAGCATTATTCGAATTATCCAGCTAAAAGAATAATCGGTTGTCCGGATGAATACAAAACCATTCCTGCTTATTCAACCTGGTTCGGAAAGGATTTCCCTGTGTTCTATGATCTCTGTGTGGCTTCAAACACTTTGGCTTTTGTACAACGATATAATTTGCAATGGACAAAAGCGGATTCTGCAACTTTGCAATTATTGGTGAAAGCGATTCAATCAAAAGATTATATGACTCATTATAAAGACTTATCTCCTTATTATGAGAATAAGGCGGTGATCCTATATCATTTGGCAAAATTGATGGCGGTAAAACCAATTGATGGACTTGAAAAATATAAAACGCAGATACTAACTGATGCATTGGAACTTTTTAATAAGAGCGATAATATTTTAGAACAAATGATATTGTGTACTGCCTTGCAAAAATTAGGTTATTCATCACCCATGATCGAACTGCCGGCAAAAGAAAAATTAGTTTGGATGACAGAACACAATGATCTTGCTTTTTTTACAGGAGACATGTTGGGTTATTTTGAAGGGAACACGAAAAAAACATTAGCTTTCTTTTTTAAAAAAGCATTATTCTATAATCAATATTGCCCGGCATACAATGATGCATTATTAGTGGAATATCTTATTTTAAATAATTAGAAATGGCAATTAATACAGAGGCTTATCAAAGTATCAGCAAAGAATTACAAACTAAAAATGTGACTTTGGTAGCAGTGAGCAAAACCAAGCCTGCAGAAGATATTCAGGCATTATACGATTTAGGGCATCGTGATTTCGGCGAGAATTATGTACAGGAATTGGTGGATAAAGAAACGGTTTTGCCAAAAGATATTCGCTGGCATTTTATCGGTCATCTGCAAAGTAATAAAGTAAAATATATTGCGCCCTTTGTTCATTTGATTCATGGTGTGGACAGTTTTAACTTGTTGAAAGAGATCAATAAACAGGCTGCAAAAAATAACAGGATCATCGATTGTTTACTACAGGTTCATATTGCAGAAGAAGAAACAAAATTTGGTTTTGATGAAAAGGAGTTAGATGTGCTGATGCGTGCATGTGCAGATGTGCAAATGAAAAATATCAACATCCTTGGATTAATGGGAATGGCAAGTTTCAGTGATGATATGGAAAAAGTGAGGGGTGAGTTTAAAAAATTAAAAGTACTGTTTGATCAATGCAGTCAATCGTCAATCGTCAATGATCATTGGTCTGTTTTATCTATGGGCATGAGTGCCGATTATAGAATTGCGATCGAGGAAGGAAGCACAATGGTAAGAATCGGGAGTTTATTATTTGGCGCTCGAGGGTAGCTGCTGCAGCTAACAGATAAAGGGTTTAAAGCATAATAGATATTTCAATTCGAGAATATACCAAACCGGGGTAGGATCGTATACGCTTTATATAGGGAGTATATAAGGAGTATCTAGGGAGTATCTATGGAGTATCTATGGAGTATCTATGGAGTATCTATGGAGTATGCAACAAGTTAACAGCATAAAAAAAGCGCCAACTTTTGAAAGTTGGCGCCCTTCAAAATAGGATATGCCATGGCTAATTCCTCAAAACTGGTAGCACTATTTCAAGGTTTCATCCAACCATTTATAGAATTCCCTTTGCCATACCAATGCATTTTGTGCACTTAATACCCAATGGTTCTCATCAGGTAGATACAGGAATTTACTTTTGATGCCTCTTAATTGAGCTGCCTGAAATGCACCTTGTCCCTGTTCTATCGGCACACGGTAATCTCTTCCGCCCTGAACGATCATGATCGGCGTATTCCATTTCGCTACAAAATTGCTCGGTGACTGGTTGAATGAACGTTGTGCCACAGCATTATTTTTTTCCCAATATGCACCACCTTTTTCCCAGTTCTCAAAGAACATTTCATCTGTTGTTCCGTACATGCTTCTGAAATCAAACACACCATCATGCGAAATAAAAGTTTTGAATCTTCCTTCATGCATACCGGCTAATTCGAAAACAGAGAATCCTCCGAAACTTGCGCCCACACAGCCTCTGCGAGCCTTATCAACATAAGGCAACTTGCTTGCATCATCAATGGCACTTAAATAATCACGCATTACCTGACCGCCCCAATCTTTGCTTATTTCTTCGTTCCATTTTGTTCCAAAGCCCGGCATTCCTCTTCTGCAAGGAACCACAACAATATATCCTTGTGAAGCCATTAACTGGAAATTCCAACGGAAAGAATAGGATTGTGATATGGGTGATTGTGGTCCGCCCTGACAAAACAATAAGGTCGGATATTTTTTTGTCGCATCAAAGTTTGGCGGATAGACCATCCATACCAACATTTTTTTATTATCGGTTGTGGTTACAAACCTTCTTTCTGTTTTTACCATTCCGATGCTTGCATAAAAATCATCATTCACATGTGTTAACTGCTTCATGGTTCCGTTTGAAACGTCAACCGTAAATAATTCTGCTGCATGATTCATATCGGTCCTTGAAACAATTAAAGTATTTCCTGATTGAGCCACGATAGCACTTATATCAAAATCACCTTTTGTAATTTGATTGATGTTGACAGCTATTTTTGTAAGGCCGGGATAATTGACAGAGAACAGCTGCAATGTGCCGTTGATAGGGGCAACAAAGAAAATAGTTCTGTTATCATCACTCCATTTAAAACTCTCTACATGAATATCATCTCTTTGCTGTGTGAGATTTAATTTTATTTTTCCATTTGACACCACGATATCTTGTTTGTCTGCTTCATATCCTTCACGTTTCATTTGCAGCCAAGCCAGATCACCTTTACTATTATAGGCCGGGGCAATATCATAACCTTTATTGTCTTCAGTTAAATTTTTAGTTATCCCATTTTCAACATCATATTCGTATAGATCTGTGTTGGTGCTGATGGCATAATCTGTCCCGAACTTTTTCTTACACACATACAATACATGTTTGCTGTCGGGATTCCAGATATAATCTTCAGTGCCGCCAAAAGGTTTCTGCGGACAATCGAAAGCTTCATCTTTCATTATATCTTTTGATTCGCCTACTTTTCCATTCACTAATTGAGTAACAAATACATGATCAAATTTTCCATCTTCCCATGTATCCCAATGACGATAATTCAAGGATGTATAAACGTAAACATTTGATTTAGGAAGATCGGCGTACAGGTCAGCTCCTGTTACTTTTTTAATAAGTACCGCTGCAGAACTGATGACATATTTTCCATCCGGAGAAATTTTATCATCTGCTAACAAACCATCCGTATTTGATATCTCCGTTGCATTTCCGCCGGAAACAGGAATACTATAATATTTGCGTTTACTTTTGTTTTCTTTTACATCAGGCGTTGCAACTGCATAAATAACTGCTTGCTTGTCCTTCGTTAAACCCAATGCAGATACCCTACCTAATTTCCAAAGTGTTTCAGGCGTTAAAACATTTTGAGCCGTAAGAATGGTAGAGATCGATACGGCAATCAATAACAACAATCGTTTCATATATTTTTTTATTTACTAAGCTTTACTAAAAATACAGTTGAACTATTTCTTCACTTTTGCATAATCAAACACCAATTGACAAAAGGCTTTAACACCAACATCCAGCATACTGTCATCAATATAAAAATCAGGTGTATGATGTGGTGCTGCTTTTTTCGGATCCATCCCTTTCGGCATTCCACCTAAAAAGAAAAAGAAGGCTGGGGCTTTATCACCGAAGAATGAAAAATCTTCTGCCCCTGTTGTCCATACTGTTTCAAGTACGTTATTTTTTCCGGCAGCAGTTTCTAAAGAAGGCAACATCGCTTTAACCAATTCAGGATTATTATAAGTTACTTCTGTTTTTGTATCGATCATTACTTCTGCAGTTGCACCGGATGCTTCCGCAATTTTTTGTGCAGTGATCTTCATTCTTTCATGCACATCTTTTTGCATCGCTGCATCCAATGTTCGTATCGTTCCTTCCATCATCAATTCTTCAGGAATGATATTGGGACGAACGCCTCCCTGAATTTTCCCAACGGTAATTACAACAGGTGCTTTCGTGAGATCTTCCTGTCTGCTCACGATTTGCTGAAAGCCCTGAATGATCTGTGCTGCGACAACAACAGGATCAATACCGCTCCATGGTGCAGAACCATGACTTTGTTTACCTTTCACTTTCACAGTAAACCAATCGCTGGAAGCCATCGTTGATCCTGATTTATATTTGATCGTTCCAATTTCAGTTTGTGAATTGATATGCAAACCAAAGATCGCATCCACTTTAGGATTATCCATCACGCCTTCTTTGATCATCAAAGGAGCGCCACCTTCTTCTGTTCCGGGAGGACCTTCTTCAGCCGGTTGAAAAATAAATACTACGGTACCCGGTACATCTTTTCTCATTTGTGAAAGGGTAGTGGCTGTTCCCAATAAAATGGCAACATGACTGTCATGTCCGCAGGCATGCATTACACCCACTTTTTGTCCGCCATATTCACTTGTTTGTTTTGAAGCAAAAGGCAAACTATTTCTTTCATATACGGGCAATGCGTCCATGTCTGCCCGCAAAGCCACAACAGGACCGGGTTTTCCACCCTTTAGAATGGCAACAACACCTGTTTTGCCAACACCTGTTTTTATTTCTAATCCCAATGATTGTAAACGCGAAACAATGAACGCAGCAGTATTATATTCTCTGTTTGATAATTCAGGGAACTGATGCAAATGTCTGCGCCATGCAATCACAGAATCATTCACTGCTTTAGCATGTTGTTCTATTGCCGATGTAAAATTTTGTGCATTTACTGCAAAAGGCAGGAGTAAAATCCAAGCTAATGATCTTTTTCTCATGTACGTTTTATGGTTTAATAAAGAATGAATAATAAATTTATTTACCGATCGCATATTGAATGCCACCTAACAAATGTTGCAAAAAGAAAGGTTCTGAAAAAGATTCATCGGTATGTCCTAATTCAGTATAAAAAGCCCTGCCACCATCAAATTCATGATACCAACTCATCGGATGAAAATGGCCATTCTTACCACCCGTATAACTTTTTTCATCAATGGTCAGTAAGATATGCAAACCTTCTAATTGCAGGGACTTGAAATTGTACCATTCGTCCCAACGTTTCCATTCATGCGGTAAATGTTTGGTGGCAATGAATGTTGTATCGGTAACATGCAAAACTGCATTCTGTTGTTTAGGATGACTTTTAAAATAAGCACCCACTAATTTATTATACCAAGGCCAGTCGTATTCCGTATCGGTTGCAGCATGAATACCAACAAACCCGCCACCGCTTTTTATATAATTTTCAAAAGCTTTTTGTTGTTCATCATTTAATACATCACCGGTGGTGGAAAGAAAAATAACGGCATTGTACTTTCTTAAACTTTCAGGATTAAAAAGAGAGGCATCGGTTGTTGTATCCACCGCAAAATCATTTTCAGCACCCAATTTTTGGATGGCGATATTGCCTGCTGCGATTGAATTGTGATGGTAACCCAATGTTTTGGAGAATACAAGGACACGTTGTTGTTTTTGGATGAATGAATTAAAACTAATCGCAAATAAAACAAGGAGTGTTGTAATGAATGTTTTTTTCATTTCAATAGATTAGGGATTGATATTTTATTTTGCAGGCAGGTTTCGCAAAAAGAAATCACGCACATTGCCACCCATGATCTTTTCAATATCAGCCCTGCTGAAACCCTCATTCAGTAAGGCTTTTACCACTGCTTCAAATCCTGTGATATCGTAACTGGCTTCAATGGCACCGTCAAAATCAGAGCCCATGGCAACTTTATCAACACCAATTTTATCTGCCACATATTTGATGGCTTTTGCTGTTGCTTCGGCATTCGTGCCGCAAACTGCTTTCTCCCACATACCGATCCCGATCAGTCCGTTTCTCCTGCCTACTTCTGCGATTTGTGCATCCGATAAATTCCGTACATTATCACAAGTTCCTTTTGTTCCGCCATGCGATAAAATAATCGGACCTGTTGTATTCGCAAAAATATCATCAATTAATTTTGGAGAAGCATGTGCAATATCAATAATGATATGTTTTTCTTCCATCTTCTTCAATAAAGCTTTTCCTTTTTCAGTGATGCCCGCTTTACTTACACCATGTGCTGATGCGCCCCATTCATTGTCGAAAAAATGGGTGAGTCCGATATAACGAACTCCGGCTTTATAAAATGTATCGAGATTATTGATATCATTTTCCAAACAATGGGCACCTTCCAAACCCAACATGCCTGAAGTCAAAGCTCTGTTCTTGCTTCTGTCTTCAATAAATTGTTTTAATTCTTCCTGATTGGTGATGACACGAAATTCTCCGGTTGATTTTGCTGCAAATTTGTGTAAACGTTCACATTGATGTAAGGCTCTTGCTTTGATGCTGAACCAATCTGCAACAGGCTGCAACTGCGCAAAACTTAATAAAGCGACCTGATCGGTTTTATCAGTATTCATATCATAATTAATGCCACGCGGTGTCTTGCTTACGATCGTAAATACCTGAAAAGCTTCATTGGCTTGCTGCATTCTCGGAATATCAACAGAACCATAGTTGTGATGCTTTAATAGATCCCTGTCCCATAACAATGCATCACAATGCAGATCAGCAATGAAAGGGATTGAATCGTACCAGCTTACTTTATCAGCATCCGTTAAACTGTGAATGGTCTTGTTCATTGACCTGTCGATATAGTTTGGAGCAATACTGAAAAATAATACAGCGATCACCGCAATGACAATGAGCGCAATGCGAAAGACTTTTTTGAACATAATAGCAGTAGGGTTGAAAGATGAATGTAGAAAATATTTCTGATTTGCACTGCTATTATTACAAATATCCACGGGTTTTTGCTACAATATTTCTGTAAATACCCTGACGGAAATATAAATGACCATGTATTTATTTTGAACAATACATTTTTAAAACCTAACTAAAAAAGTATGAACAGTTTTATTGATTCTATACTAAGTATGATTTTAAACAATCTTAGTTATCTGCATTTACTCATTATCAGCTTGATTATCACAAAAGCACTGCATTTTCAAACTCATAAACGGCAATACTGGAAATTGTATCAGTGGGTGTATTTTGATACCGTGGAATTAAGACATTCAAACAGTCGAAAAAGTCTTGCTTCAAAAAAAATACAAAACAAAATGACAAGGCTGATTTTTGTATTAGCCATCATTGACGTTTTGTTTTCGATTTTTCAATTGCTGATCGGTTCTAATGCAAATCAGTAAGTATTAAAGTTTCAACTCTAATACTTACTGATATTTATGCCTTGATTGAATCATACACGATCACTTTATTCCATAAATGACTGCAATCTTTTATGAATTCAAGATGTATCGGATGTGTTTGATATATTTCTTCATCTTCTAAGCTGTTGAAGACAGCAAGCCAGGAAAAACTGTAAGATTTTTCTATCACGTCCCTGTTAGTGGTAGCAGCGCTGCCAATGTGAAATGCCTGTATAACGGGCACTGTACACAGTTTTTGTAAGCCTGTTAGCAAAGCATTTTGCTCCTCTCGATTGTCTGGATGGTGCATCCAGAAATAGACATGGTGAATGAAATTTTCTTTTATTTCCATATTGTTATAATTATGATGCTTCTGTATTGCTGAGAAATATTTTTGAAAATACATTAATTTTTGCCTTTCGGTCAACAGGCAGAGCCGCTTATACATTTATTCTATTTAAATCAGGGCGAACATGGTTTTATGTTTTAATTTTAGGGGAACAAAATTTCATGTTATGAAAACGCTTTTAATGGCACTGTTTTGTTTTGCTGCTGCCAAAATTGATGCACAGATCGCTTCCGGTAAACTTGCGGGTAATGATGGAGCCGCTAATAAGTACTATGAATTTTATGATAATTCAGGCAATAAGATAAAAAACGCCGGGGAAGAAGATGTAAAAGGAACGCCTATGTTCAAAGAAGACTGGGGTTCCGGTGTGGTTAAATTCAAAAACGGTAAAGAGTTCAAAGACTCATTGATGAATTTCTCTTTATTTGAAAATAAACTTTTTTTCAGCAAATACAATCAGATATTCATTGTTTCTGAGCCGGTAGAAGAATTTATGATCACCTATAAAAATGAAAAGGGCAACTTTGACAAGGTTCATTTCAAATGCGGCTATCCGATTGTTGAAAAAAAGGATGCCAATACTTTTTATGAAGTGTTATATGAAGGGCAAGGGCTTCAATTGTTAAGATGGGAGCAAAAAAAGATAAACGAAAGTTATAGCTACGGCGGTGCACGTGAGAGAGAGTTTTCATTAATGCAGCAGTTGTATGTGTATGAGGTGAAAGAGAATAAAATGACTGATATCAGTTCAACTGTCAGTTCTATTAAGAAAAGCTTGCCTCAATGCGCCAATTATATTGATGACTATACAGCAAAGCATAAACTGAATTCAAAAGACCCGCAACAACTTATTTCTTTATTCGCTTTTTTAGATGAAAAAACGGTGGCTACTAAATAAGTAGAAAAGAATGGATGCATTTTAATGCACCCATTCTTTTTTATTAAATGATTTTTTGGTATTATTTATACTCGCCAAATACTCTTCTTAAAGTATCTGATATTTCACCCAGCGTACAATAATTTTCAACTGCAGCTATTACTAATGGCATAAGGTTGGTTCCGCCTTTCGCAGCTGCAGTAATGCTTTGCAGACATTCAGTCACTTTGCCATTATCTCTTTTGCTTCTCAGTTTATTCAATTTTTCTATTTGTAATTGTCTGATGCTGTCATCAATTTTAAAACCTGGAATGGGTTCTTCTTTATCAACAGTAAATTTATTTACACCTACAATGATCTTACTTCCGTTTTCAATATTGCGTTGATATTCGTATGCACTTCGTGCAATTTCATCCTGCATAAAACCTTGTTCGATGGCGTTGACGCTACCACCCATTGCATCTATTTTGTTTACCAATTCCCAAGCTTTTTGTTCTACTTCATCAGTCAGATTTTCTATAAAATAACTTCCTGCCAATGGATCAACAGTATCAGGTGCACCACTTTCAAATGCAACGATCTGTTGCGTTCTCAAAGCAATTCTTGCGGCTTGTTCAGTTGGTAAGCTTAAAGCTTCATCATATCCGTTTGTATGTAAACTTTGTGTGCCACCTAAAACAGCAGCCAATGTTTGAATGGTAACTCTGCAAATATTATTTAATGGTTGTTGTGCAGTTAAGGTGGCACCGCCTGTTTGTGTATGAAAACGAAGCATCATTGCTTTTTCGTCTGTTGCACCTAAGTCCTTCATCATCTTTGCCCACATTCTTCTGGCAGCACGAAACTTTGCAATTTCCTCAAATAAATTATTGTGTGCATTAAAAAAGAAGGAGAGGCGTTTGCCAAAAACATTGATGTCCAAACCCTTGTCCAATGCAGCTTTTACATAAGCTTTACCATTACTGAGTGTGAATGCGATTTCCTGCACAGCAGTACTTCCTGCTTCTCTGATATGATAACCCGAAATCGAAATGGTATTCCATTTCGGCAGATCTTTGGCACACCATTCAAAAATATCAGTGATGATACGCATAGAAGCTTTTGGCGGATAGATATAAGTTCCTCTCGCAGCGTATTCTTTTAAAATATCATTCTGAATGGTTCCTGAAATTTTCTTGAGATCGGCTCCTTGTTTCTTTGCCAAGGCAACATAAAAAGCCAACAAAATAAATCCGGTTGAATTAATGGTCATGGAAGTAGAAACATTTTCAAGCTTAATATCTTTAAACAATCGTTCCATGTCTTCAATGCTGTCAATAGCAACACCCACTTTGCCCACTTCTCCTTCTGATAATTCATGATCGCTGTCGTAACCGATCTGAGTGGGAAGGTCAAAGGCAACACTTAATCCGCTTACTCCCTGTGATAATAAATAGTGGTAACGTTTATTACTTTCTTCTGCCGTAGAGAAACCTGCGTATTGACGCATCGTCCACATCTTTCCGCGATACATATCCGGTTGCACACCACGTGTATAGGGAAATTCACCTGGTAATTCTGTTGACGCTTGATGATTGACAGTTGATGGTGAATAAACTTCTTTGATCTCAATTCCTGAATCGGTAAATATTTTTTTGTCGGACATACAGCAATTTTTCTTTGGTAAAAGTATTGATTAAGTCAGAGAAGAAGATGACAGAAGTCATGCTACAAAAGCTTTCTGGCTTCATAGCTGATGGCTTCACCCACTAATTCATGGAGATTTCCCTTTTCGTCATTCATCAAATATTCCAATAATAATTTGTTCAGATCAGCACCTGTGGCTTCGGGTGGTAATGTGCTTGAAAATTGATTGATGATCAACATGGTTTGTTCTTTGAGATTTTTAACGGCATTCCATGCTTCGGCACTGACGTAAATCTGTTGTGTGATATTATAATCAAATTCCTGCTTGATGGTTTGTATCAACAGCAGTTGCATTTCTTTGGCACTTAATCCGCTTTGATTCATTCGGGAAATAAGATTGGGCAATGCGATCCTGTCAACCAATAGCGTTAATCTTTCATAAGCCTGTAACTGCATTTGATGTGAAAGAGAAGATATTTTTTCGGGTGTTTTCTTCGTCTTGTTTTTCTTATTCCATTTGAACAAAATAAAGAACGAGCCAATCGTGAATATTACAATACTAACCGTAAAAAAAATACTTAAAGTATCCATCAGATCGAGTTTTTACAAAAATAACTGAAACATACAGTAGATATTCTTTTCCTTTCCCGAAAATAATACCTGTTTTTTCTACATGAATTGATTCGTACTTTTGTGCTATTATTTAAAGATTATGGAAACAGCAGTAAAAGCACCGGTTTCATTTACTATTTCAGCCATTAATGAGTTGAAAAGATTGATGAATGAAGATAATTTTGATACAAACCAAAAACTTCGTGTTGGTGTTAAGGGTGGCGGATGCAGTGGTATGACTTATGTGCTGGGCTTTGAGACCCCACAAGCAGATGATGAAGTTTATGAATTCGAATCCATCACTTTTGTTATGAATAAAAGCCATGAACTCTATTTATACGGAATGGAAATTGATTGGCAGGGCGGATTGAACAGCAGAGGATTCACTTTCAGCAATCCCAATGCCAGTAAGACCTGCGGCTGCGGAACATCTTTTGCAGTTTAAATACTGATCTTATAATTCGTAATGAAGTCGTAAAGCCACTACATGTACAGGACCCCGATCTTTATTGTATGCGGGATTTACAATGAATTGATAATCCGGGCTGATAAATAATTTCTTTGTCACATTCCAAGAATAATACAGTTCAATTATTTGTTCTGAGCCATAGTTTAATTTCCCATCACCGATAATAAAACCTAATCCTCCTGCAGCCAGATAGTTCTTATGTTGATCAGATAAGCCATTTGCAACAAATGCCAATCCTAAGTGATCATTTTTTCTTTTCCACATATCACCATCAAAGCGAATACCGGTTGAAAAGCTTCTGTCAATTTCTGTGAACGCCCATGTTTCATTTTGTCCGTCGTTTCTGCTATAATTGATATAATAATGAAATTGATTAAAATGATTATCTAAGCTNATATACCAGCCTTTTTTTNCTCTGCCATATTCTCTTGTTGTTGTGATATCAGGAGCCATGTGATTTATCTGGGCTTGTTGAATTGCAAGATCATAATTACCCATCCTGGCTTTATTTAGAAAAAAACCAACGGTTGCGTCCACATGAATATTTTCATTCTTATAAAATAAATTCTGTTTTGAAAACTCTAACATCGTACCCATTGCTTCATTCCACTTAAATTGAAGATCGGGTCCATTTGCTTCTGTTGGAACTGTGGTTAATGCAGCACGGATCTGATAATCATGATAAAAAAATTGCAAAACAGTCCCCATGGTATAACCTCTTGTGTTGGCAGGATAATCCCATGCGCCGCTACCCATCAAACTCCAGTTAAAAAATTGTGTTCTCGGATCGTTACTTATTTCGGATGCATCAAAAAAATCGGAGGTACTGAATTTGCCTACTAAGATGGAAATATAATCCTTATGCCTTGTTTCTTTTATTTGATTGAGATCGTCATCGACATTTTCTTTTCTGTCAGATAATGGAAATTGTTGTTCAATATATAATCGTGCAATAAATGGCCGCAAAGCCGGGTCTCCTACACGATAAATTTCACCAT
>TBL_comb47_HYPODRAFT_10000188_pt1 | contig 77832 bp, 56 predicted proteins | sample TroBogypolimnion_40_FD_10682 | JGI IMG/M metagenome (IMG submission 10682) | reverse complement strand
TTGGATTATCCAGGTGTGGGACCAGAACATTCATTATTAAAGGACAGCGGAAGGGTAGACTATTTTTCAGTGACTGATGATGAAGCGATGGAAGGGCTTCAAATGATTACTAAACTTGAAGGAATACTTCCGGCTCTTGAAACATCACATGCGATCGCTTACCTGAAAAAGTTTATAGACAAAACCTCAAGTGAAGAAATAATAATAGTAAATATAAGCGGGCGGGGAGATAAAGATCTCGGAATCATTATTGAAAATCTGAAAGGATATTAATGAGTTTAATAAAAAGATACATCGAAGAAATAAATAGCAGAAAAGAAAAAGTCCTTTCTGTTTTTCTGACAGCCGGATTCCCTGACAAAAACAGGTTTATTGAAACAGCGAAAACTCTGATTGATTCGGGTGCTGATATGCTTGAAATAGGAATCCCGTTCAGCGACCCATTAGCAGACGGACCGATAATACAGTATTCCTCAAAGATATCTCTCGATAATGGAACTACTATTAATGACTGTCTTACCTGGGCGGAAGAATTATACAGATATTCTGCCAAGCCTATAATATTTATGGGATATGCAAACCCAATAAAGAAATACGGAACAAAACAATTTATGAAGGACTCATTGAATTCAGGTATTAAAGGGTTGATTATACCAGATGTTCCGCTTGAAGAATATGGTACATTTTTCCCGGAGACTGATGAAAGACCCGAAATAATTTTGCTTACGACTCCCTCATCTACCGAGGAAAGAATAAAAAGGATTGACGAAGCAAGCAGCGGATTTGTTTATTGTGTGAGTATAACCGGAACAACAGGTGTAAAAGAAAGTTTTACGTCAGATAATTTTGAAAACCTGAATAGGACGCGTTCTTTAATCAATAAAAATAAAATGTTAATCGGCTTCGGAATCTCGAAAGCGGAAGATGTGAAAAAGTTTTCACCATACTGTGATGGCGTGATAGTAGGTAGTGCAGTAATCAAATCACTGATGGAATCAAACGGATTAAATGAAACGAGTAAACTTGTCATGGGTCTAAAGGATGCTTGTATTTGAGCTGAAGGGGCGCCCCTTTAGAAAGGGAGAATATGATATTAAAAACTATGCAGGAAGGGGTACATTAGGTAAAACCTTGTAACACCTTTTGAGAATTCAATAGCTGGAGAAGGAAGTTTGGCATAATTCAAAGTTTGTCTGCACCAATTCCAGAAAGCTCCACCTTCCGGTAATAGTTTAACAAGATTATAGTCCAATCCAATTATAAAACGTCTTATATTCTGGAGATCGGGGTGATTGGGATCGCTTTTAACATCTGAATCAGCGCCATATCCAACGGCTATATTTAGCCATGGCAGCCAATACTTCTTCAAATTATCTGGTAAAGCGTTATAGAGGTTTACCGAATACCAGAAAGTGGTGCTGTTATAATCATCGATGAATGTTTTTGGTCTATTGATATTGGCTCTTGTTGTCCATTCAGTTGGAATGTACTGCCATTTAGGAGTAATATTCTGAAGAGCAGGGACATAATGCTGAGCCAGATAAAATGCAGGTCCGATAAAATCGAAATACCAGTCAGATGGGCTAAATCCCCAATCCTTAGCAAAGCCATCCTCAAATTCTACATATGACTGATAAGCAACGCCGAATATACTTCCAAATAAAGCTGAAGAATTATAATCAACACCCGAGGTCATCAGGGCTTCATCCATTCCATAGGACATCATATAGCCCCCGAAAGAATGACCGCATTTATCAACCTGCAAGGCAGAGACCCAATCCTCCTGAAAATGAAAAGACCTACGCTCGCCTCTCCACCAGGCATTCTGCTGGGCGACATGAAGGATCACCATAGATGTTAATGTAACGCCTCCAATAATAACAGTTGTGAGAGGTTTAATCTGAGTACCAAGTCTAGGCTGGTCGCCTGAAATTGTATATCTCCTTTCACCGGCCCAGGTAAATTGTGAAACGGGTACAAAATATCCATTTGAATCAGAGGATAAATTATTAATGTTAAGAGAATCTTTAATATTTGATACATCGGAAACATGAATAGAATCATTTAATTCAGTCTGAGCATTTATAAAAACAGGGACACATAAGAAGAAGAGGAGCAGGGTAAATAATGTTTTAATATGCATGTAAATAAGACTTCCCACTTTAATACATTCCAAAAATGAATGAAATTGAACCTGTAAATCCCCTTAAACTTTTTATCGAAAAATCGGGACCAGTGGGATCATTTGAAGGATAATAATCCAAACTGCTTGTAGTTCTATAACTCAAGCCTAATGAAATATGAAACCACTCATTTAAATTAATGTTAGCATTCAATTGAGGTTCCCATATTAAAAAATCTCCGCCGTAAATGGCCCCGATGTTTATGCCAGCCCCTCCCATAAAGAATTCGGCAGAACCGGAAATAATGCTACCGGAAAGGAAAACGTACTCAAAATTCAATCCTCCGGTAGTTATTTTAACCAGGGGGGACTGGTTGTTAGAAGGGTCAATCCATTTCTGAGTGATATTCGTGCTCAAGCCATAATAGGCGGCTCCGATGACAAATGTTCTATTTATTATCCATCCTCCCTTAATGCCTGAAAAAACCGCGTTCTGGTCATTTAAATTAGTAAATTTAAATACAGGTGCAATATAAGCTCCCTGCTGAGGAAGTATAGTTCGGTATGCAAAAAAGGACAGGATAAGAATAAAGAAAATTTTAATTTTCAATCAGTTCACTTCCCTTGAAATTTATTTCTATTAAAGTCATTTTAATATTATTTGTAAAATATAGTTAAATTTATTCAATAAATTATTTTTAAAGCCAGATAGTTTTATTCAATTTGTGATTTAATTTTAAAGGGGTTATGTTTGTTTCGATAATTATTTATTCACAATCCCGGAGATTATATGGACGACCCTGGAGGAGAAAAGTGCAGCGCATTAAAAAATGTGATGCCGGCTTTCGCAGTTATTTATGATTTCCGGACCAATATGAAAGCATAATTACCCACTTCCCCGGCTCTGCATATCCCTTCACATATCCATTAATCCTTAAAAAGTTATTACAAAGACCTGTTTAATGTCTTTGATTTTTTAATCATAGAATAATATCTGTGCGAACAGAATATTATAAGTTTAAAAAATATAAAAGGAGACGCCTATTGAACTTTTGGGCTAAATTATTCTATGGATATCGTAAATTTGCGAAGGCAATAAAGATTTATCTTCTTATTGCTGGTCCCGGATTAATTGTAATGCTTGCTGACAATGATGCAGGAGGTATTACCACATATTCCGTGACCGGCTCAAAATACGGTTACAATTTACTCTGGTTTTTGGTACTGCTGCTTCCTGTTGCATATTTCGTACAGGAAATGACAGTACGGCTGGGAGCGGTAACTAAAAGAGGACATGCCGAAGCAATCTTTCATGCATTCGGTTCATTTTGGGGATGGTTCTCCCTTCTGGATTTAATTCTTACTGACTGGTTAACACTCGTTACCGAATTTATAGGCATGACTGCCGCTTTGCATATTTTCGGAATCCCGCCAGTTATTACAATTATATTAGTTGCTATTGTTATGATGCTGATGGTAATTAAGGGGAGCTACTGGACCTGGGAAAAAATAGCTTTCCTTTTCTGCGCTGTAAATCTGGTATATATTCCAGCAGTGTTTCTGGTTCACCCTTCCGTGCATGATGTACTCTATAACAGTGTTGTTCCTCATTTCCCAGCAGGCGGATTTACAAATGAGATCTTTTTCTTTTTAATGGCTAACATAGGCACTACCATTGCACCATGGATGGTTTTTTTCCAGCAAAGCGCTGTTGTGGACAAGGGAATGCTTGAAAAAGATATAACCTGGGGCAAGGTAGATACTTTTATTGGATCCTTTTTTACAGTTCTGGTTGCCATATTCTGTATAGTGGTTACAGGAACTTTATTATATGGTAGACCTGAAATTGAAAGCGCTGCGCAGGCAGCAACTGCCTTGATGGCAATTAATCATAACGTTGGAACACTCCTGGCGATTGGTCTGTTCGACGCCGGATTCTTAGGAGCAATTTGTATCTCGCTTGCAAGTTCATGGGCTTTTGGTGAGGTTTTTGGCTGGGCCCATTCACTTAATTTGAAAATACGCGAAGCACCGTGGTTTTATGCGAGCTATTTATTCGCGTTAGTAACAGCTGGAGCCGTAGTATTAATACCTGGTGCGCCGCTTGTTTTAATAACACTATTTGTTCAGGTAATTGCGGTTACGCTTTTACCAGCCGCACTTGTATTTTTAATTATTCTGCTTAATGATGAAGATGTGATGGGGAAATATAAGAACACTTTAACGCAGAATGTTATTAATATATTTATAGTAACAGTAATTATTGTACTGTCAACGCTTTATGCATTAACAGCCTTGTTCCCGAATATTTTCTCTTGAACTGATGGAAGATCATAATGATAAAAAAGTTTAATTATTTTATAAAATCCGGCACTTCTAATTTTGTTAAAAATACTGCCAATGAGATTAGGGCAATAAATACTAAATACAAAGTGCCTCACACAAAAATGACTAAAGGGATAAAATTTTCTCTCATAATGTTAAGAGTATACCTTATCGTTCTGATTCTTATACTGTTCTATAAATTTTTAACCTTATTAAGATAGAGGTAATTATAAATATGACAAATAGAAATAATACCGAAAATCTATTGAATGAGTTTTTCCTCAGTGAAGTTCTGGGTGCAAAAATAATCATGAACGGAACAAAGGTTGGGAAACTAAGCGACTTCGTAATAGTTGAAACCGGCAAATTGCCTGAAGTAACTCATTTATATGTAATTCGCCAGTTTGGCAAACCTGCATTGCTGCTTCCCATTGAACTTGTCCAATCATGGGGAGTTAAAGAGATAATTATCACTGAATCGGAACTAAAACAACATCTCTTTGAGTTTTCAGAGGAACTTGTTTTACTAAAAGACTATATACTCGACAAAAAAGTTCTGGATGTTGAAGACCGGGAGGTTGAGGTTGTTTACGATATAAAGCTATGCCTCATAAACGAAAAACTTTATGTAAGTGAAGTAGACCTCAGCCGGTATGGTCTTTTACGGCGAATGGGATTGAAGGCAATTGCTAACTTCATTTATAAATCTGATTCTAAAATACAGGACGAGATTATTTCCTGGATGTATATTCAACCGCTGCCGCAAAAACTCGGTAGGTTTAAAGGAGATGTTAAACTTAAAGTCCTTAAAGAAACCCTTTCTGAAATGCACCCTGTCGATATTGCTGATATACTTGAAGAGATGGAGCCTTCGCAGAGGGCGACAATCTTTGCGGACCTTGATCCCGAGCAGGCATCAGATACTTTAGAAGAAATTGATCCTAATGTTCAGAGGGATCTAGTAATATCAATGAAAAAGGAGAAGGCGGCGCAGCTTATTAATGAAATGACTCCAGCCCAGGCAGCCGATGTACTTGCCGTATTGCCCTCGCATGAAAGAGAGGAAATTGAACAACTCCTTGATAAAGAAACCTTTGATAAAGTGAATTCAATAATTGATCAGCAGGAAGAAAGCATTACAAATCTATCAACAGACAGCATACTTAAATTTTCTCCCGGAGAAACCGTTGGTGAAGTTCTGAAAGAATACAGAAAGATAGCAAAGGACAAAGATGTAATAATGTATCTTTATATAGTTGACGAATCAGATATACTGCTAGGCGTAATTGATATAAAAGAAATGCTTCAGGCAAATGACGAGACAATGTTAAAGGATATAATGACTGATAATGTTATAGCCCTTGATGAGGAAAGCAATCTTAAAGAAGCATCTGCAATGTTTACACGATATGGATTTCGAGCTATACCAATTAAAAATGAAGCAGATAAAATAATTGGAGTGGTTACATTTCGGGATATGATGAGACTTAAACATCGTTTTTTAGAATAAAAGGGAGTGCGTCCATGTTTAATCATAAAGTAAATTTTAAGGATATAAAATCCCAGAACAATGGGTTTCGCTTTTCTAATAAATTATCTGAAATTGCCTGTCTAAACGTAAACGATACATTAACAAAACTTGAAACCAGTCTTAACGGTTTAAATGACGCCTCAGTTGAAGACAAATTAGAAAAACATGGGTTTAATGAGATAGTTCAGGAAAAACATCATGGCTGGTTATGGCGCCTGATGCTTGCAGTGAAAAACCCTTTGGTAATATTGCTTCTAGCACTTGCCAGTATTGCATTCCTAACTGATGATATACGATCCGGCACTGTAATGATCCTCATGGTTATACTTGGCGTGACTCTCCGATTTATACAGGAATCGAGAGCGGATAATGCTGCCGAAAAATTAAAGGCAATGATAAATATTACAGCCACAGTTATAAGAGACGGTAAAGAGAAAGAAATTGAATTGAAAAATTTAGTTCCCGGTGATATAGTCAAACTTTCAGCGGGAGATATGATCCCTGCAGATGTAAGATTACTTTCTGCAAAGGATTTGTTTATTATCCAGGCAAGTTTAACCGGTGAATCAATGCCTGTTGAAAAGTATGACACTGTGGAAACGAGGAAAAACATATCGCCGATCGAACTGTCCAACATAGCTTTTCTTGGTACCAGTGTCGAAAGCGGATCAGCTACTGCAGCTGTGGTAACCACGGGTTCACAGACCTATTTCGGAACAATGGCGAAAAGCATTGCAGGACAAGAAATTAAAACCAGCTTTGATAAGGGAGTTAACAAATTTACATGGCTCATGATCCAATTCATGCTGGTAATGGTTCCTCTGGTTTTTATAATCAACGGATTCACTAAGCATAATTGGGTGGAAGCATTCTTCTTCGCCATGGCTGTTGCAGTAGGATTAACCCCTGAGATGCTTCCGATGATTGTATCCGTTTCCCTTTCGAAGGGAGCGATACTGATGTCAAAGAAAAAAGTAATTGTAAAAAGACTGAATGCGATTCAGAATTTTGGCGCTATGAACATATTGTGCACGGATAAAACAGGGACACTTACACTCGACAGAGTTATCCTAGAACATCATTGCGATATAGTGAACGAAGAAGATGATGCTGTTTTGCTTGACGCCTACCTCATAAGCCATTTCCAAACGGGACTTAAAAATGTGCTTGACCGTGCAATACTTCAGCGGAGTGAAGTTACAGAAGGAATTACTATTGGCGATTATCAGAAAGCGGATGAGATACCTTTCGATTTCTCAAGAAGAATGATGTCTGTGGTTGTTAAAACTCCAGAGGGATCATACAGGCTTCTTACCAAAGGCGCACCCGAAGAAATATTCAGTCGATGTACAAAATTTGAACTGCATGGTGAAATTCTACCAATGGACCCAATATTGATACAAGACCTAAAAGAAGAATATGAGGATTTAAGTTCAGATGGATTCCGGGTTCTAGCAATTGCATATAAAGATATGGAACTTAAACCTGTATTTTCCAAAAGCGATGAATCAGACCTTGTACTTAAGGGTTATGTAGCGTTTTTAGATCCACCGAAAGAAACAGCGGCGCCTGCAATTCTCGCATTACAAAAACATGGTGTTGAAGTTAAAATTCTGACCGGTGATAATCACCTTGTAACAAAAAAGATTTGTCATGAAGTTGGCCTGCCAACCGACAAGATTCTACTTGGTACGCAGGTAGAAGGTATGAGCGATGAAGAACTTTCAATAGCCGCAAAAGAAGTAACAGTATTTGCCCGTCTGTCCCCTTCGCACAAGGAAAGGATAATCCAACTGCTGCGAAAAAAAGGAAATGTTGTAGGGTTCATGGGTGACGGAATTAATGATGCACCTGCATTAAGGGCTGCGGATGTAGGGATTTCAGTTGATACCGCTGTGGATATTGCAAAGGAATCTGCCGATGTAATACTCCTTGAAAAAAGTCTGATGGTTCTTGAGGAAGGTGTGCTTGAAGGCCGAAAAGTATTTGTAAATATTCTTAAATATGTCCGTATGGGAGCCAGTTCAAACTTTGGGAATATGTTTAGCGTGCTAGGCGCGAGTGCATTCCTTCCTTTCCTTCCTATGGCTCCGATCCAGGTTCTGACGAATAATTTACTTTACGATTTTTCTCAGGTACCTATACCGACAGATGACGTTGATCCTGAGCAGATAGCAAAACCACGCCCGTGGAATATTGACGAGATTAAAAAGTTTATATTATTCATAGGTCCTATTAGTTCAATATTCGATTACTCGACTTATTTTATTATGTTATTTGTTTTCGACTGCTGGGGAGCATCGAAGGCATCTCTCTTTCAGACAGGCTGGTTTGTAGAATCCTTAATGACGCAGACATTAATTATCCATATTATCCGTACAAACAAGATCCCTTTTATTCAAAGCCGTCCAAGCCTCCCGTTAATAATTACAACTGTATTGGTTATGGGTTTTGGAATGGTTCTTCCTTTTTCTCCGTTGGCAAAACCTCTGGGATTTGAGGCTCTTCCCCCTCTTTACTGGCCATTGCTGTTTCTTACATTATTATCGTATATCACATTAACCCAAATTGTTAAAGCATGGCTTTTAAAAAAGAAATGGATTTAGTATTATAAAGTTAAATTTATTTATAGTCTGGCTTACTTAAATATTTAACTGAAGGAAATAAAAAAGATATGCCCCACTTTTACCTTTAATTCAGCATTCTATTATTACTAAAGGTGAAAATATGAAATTTACAAGAATGGAATTCTTTGTAAAATCCGCTCAGGGAGTGGTTATTTTGTCTCTTCCTGCAATATTTAGTTCTTTCCTTGAAAGCTGCAATTCACAAACCACCAGTCCTAACGGTTCTTCTTCGCCGCTAAACACAATTCAGGGCACAGTTTCAAACGGAACAGTGATGGTAACTATTAGTTCATCGTCAGCACTGGCCAAAGTTGGAAGCGCGGGAATAATCACTTATTCTTCCGGCTCAATTCTTATTGATCACCCATCAGCCAATGTATACAATGCTTTTACGTCAATTTGTCCTCATCAGGGCTGTACAATTAATAATTTTGATGCCGGTAGTAACCAGTTTGTTTGTCCCTGTCATGGTTCCCGTTTTGATATTAATGGCAAAGTAGTTCAGGGACCTGCTCCCTCATCTCTTCAGCAATATCCGACTCAGTTCCTAAATAATCAGTTGATAATTACTCTTTAAAAGCTAAATCAGACACATTGCGAAAAAGCGAGAGATAATTTTGCGAAATCAAAGTTTTTAGCAAAGAAAACTGGATTAATTAAGGAATTTATGGCGGGTGCAAAAAAATGGGATTAAAAAATACTTAATTTATTTACTTCATTTGATCCGATTTTACTATATTTTTGTGTCAAAATAAACAAAACATATAAATGCCGAAAGTGATACTGAATTTATAAAATGCGAATTCCTGTCTTTCTGCTGATAATTTTATCAGGAGCTTTCTGGTTAAATTCCTGCGATGCTCCACACGATAACCCGCTAGACCCTTCAAATCCGGATAGCAGATTATATATTATTGAGGGGAATGTTTATACTTCAGAAGCCGCAGTACGTCCTATCGCAGGTGTAAAAGTTACCTGGTCACTTGATAATGTTACGTCAACAACGGATAAAAACGGTTATTTTAAGATTCAGAGTAAAGAGTTAAAAGACGGATGGTTATATTTTAACGGTACCGGTTTCAGCACAGATTCACTTAAGGTTTCATGGGGCAGCCAGAAGAAATATTCCATTAGCGAAAGTTTAAATGATATCCCCGCCCTTGATAGTATAAACATTTACAGCGCCATTACAAATAAATACAGCGGCCCTGAATATCAGTTGACATTTGAAATTTATGTCTCTGATACTGACGACGATATTGATTCTGTAAGTATTGTCTGCCCTAGTCTTAATATAAATAAATATATCCAAAAGATTTCTTCAGGATATTTTACGAGTAAATATTCCGATATTGACCTTAACCTTTCTTCTTTTGATGAACTGATTGGTAAAAATTTCAATGTTTATGCAAAAACAAGTGAGGGCAACAGTTTTTTTATTGGCACACAGGATGTTAAAAGAATTATACATGATGAAATAGAAATAATTTCTCCCATAAATTCAGACACGCTTTCGACCAACAACCCTCTTTTAAGATGGAAAAGATATATCTCGGGATTTAATTTCAATTACAAACTTGAAGTTTATACTGATGAACCGGAACCAAAATTATTATGGTCACTGGATAATGTCTCATCTGACAGCATTTCCATTTATGTTACTACCAACATTAAGCCCACAGCAGACAACAACAAATTTTTCTGGGATATCTGGTGTATTGATGAATATAAAGACGAAGCAAGATCAAAGCCCGCAAGCTTTGTAATACTTAATTAAAGAATTAAAATGAAATTAAAACAAAGAATATAAGTGGAATTAAAAGATCAGATAAAAAGTATCCGGAATCTGACTAAGGAGCAGTTTGAAGCCCTTCATTTAATAACAATGAAACTTAATACTGCCGTATATGAAGATTCTCTCATAGAAGAAACTCTTGACTGGATTATCAATATTATAAATGCTGAACGAGCTTTATTTGTCAGATATGATGAAACATCCAGAGCTTTCTCAATTATTTCAGCGCGGAATATTAATAAAGAAAGTATTACTGACCTTTCAGAATTTTCTTCGGGAATAATTAAACGCGTAATAGAAAAGAAAGAACCTATTATTTTTCATGATGTGCAGAACGAACCAGGTATTTCTCAATTTGAAAGTGTATTGTTCAGAAAGATAAAATCCGTACTAGGGGTACCGATCCTTCGTGATAATAAAATCTGGGGAGTAATTCTGGCGGACAGCCAGTCAAACAGGAAGGAATTTACTGAATCAAATCTTATATTCCTTAATTTTTTCTCGAATCTAGTTTCTCTTGTACTTGACAGAATAATAATGCTTGAAAAGCTCCAGGATGAAAACAGGATACTGAAAAACAAAGTTGAACTATCATTGCAGATTCCGGATATGATTGGCAACAGCCGTCAAATGAGGGATCTGGCAAAAACTATTCACCGAGTAGCTGTTACTGATGCGACGGTGGTAATTTTAGGTGAAAGCGGAACGGGAAAAGATCTTGCAGCACAGGCAATCCACAAATTAAGTAACCGGTCCGATAAACCTTTCCTAGCACAATTCTGCGGTTCAATTCCGGATACTCTTCTTGAGAGTGAATTGTTCGGTTATAAGAAGGGCGCTTTTACAGGTGCATCAGGAGATAAAAAAGGTCTCCTTGAAGTTGCTGAAAACGGCACTTTTTTTCTTGATGAAATTGCCGACATATCGGAAGCACTCCAGGCAAAACTTCTCAGGGTTCTTGAAAACAGGGAAATAATCCGACTTGGAGATACTCAATCAAAAAAAATAAATGTCAGAATTATCACTGCTACTAATAAAGATCTTCAGCAGCTCGTAAAAACGGGGAAATTCCGGGAAGATCTATTTTACAGGTTAAATGTATTTCCTATTCGGATCCCTCCTTTGCGTGAACATAAAGAAGATATTCCGCTGTTAGCGGAATATTTTATTAACAAATTCAGTCCCAAAACCGTTAAACTTCAAAAGAATGTTCTGAATAAACTTGAAAAATATCATTGGCCCGGAAACGTAAGACAATTACTAAACGTTATTCAAAGGGCACTGATCCTCTGCGATACCGATAAAATTGAAGAAGAACATATAATTATTGAAGAATCCAATAAAGTAGTTGAATTTGACGGAACTCTCCGGGATTTTGAGAAACAGCTCCTTCTGAAAAGACTTGAAGATTGTAATGGCAACAGGACTCAAACCGCATCAACACTGGGTGTTTCAGTCAGGTGGATCCAGATAAAACTAAAAGAAATGGGTCTTCAATAATGACTGTTCTGGAAAAAACGAAGGACATTCTGTTTGATAAATTTTTTATTATAGAATGCTATAAGAAGGATGATCATTCATCAGTTTATCTGGCCGAGGATATTAAGAATGGCAAAAAAGTAATTCTGAAAATTCTTAACACGTTAAACCTGGCTGATGATTCTATTCTTCAGCGTTTTAAAAGAGAAGCTAAAGTCCTTCTTAACATTGACCACCCGAACATTATTAAAGTACTTGACTTCGGAACATATAATAATTTTTTCTATACATCATTTGAATATTTCGAGAGTCAAAATTTAAGACATTACATAAGGGAGGACTCTCTTACGTCAGATGAAAAACGTAATTTAATTATTCAGCTTTTTACAGGCATCGGATTTGCGCATAAAAATAATATAATTCACAGGGACATTAAACCTGAAAATATTCTGGTATCCGATTCGCACAAATTAAAAATAGTTGACTTCGGTCTTGCTTTAAGCATGAATGACAACTTTGTCACTTCACAGTTCCATATTGTCGGAACACCGACATACATGTCGCCGGAACAGATCTGCGGTGAAAAGCTCACAATTCAAAGTGATTTATTTTCTGCGGGAATAGTCGCTTACGAATTGTATACAGGGACAAACCCTTTCCTGGGAAATGATGTAAATGAAACCCTGAACAATATAATCTCATTTGAAGAAGAAAAACTTTCTGTTTTGACGTCCCAGCTTCCTCCTGATTTGGTTAACCTTGTAAGAGGTCTTCTTCAGAGAGAGCAGTCAAAAAGGATCGACACAGCTGAAACTGCATTAAAAATTCTCATTAACTCAGATGCTGAAATAAAATACAACACCATCAGCAGAAGAATTATGAGGAATAAAACAGTAATATTAGTTTCAGTAATGGTTCTGTCTGTTTTAATTTTTATGATTAAATTTTATTATAACTATAGTCATACAAATTCAAATTTACAGCAGAGTGTTCAGCCATCCGGTATCATGCCTTCGGCATCTGGGACAACCGGACAATTTAATACCAATATTCCTGCGGAAGTAAAAGAGACCAAAAAAGAAGACATTAAACCAATCGTTGAATCACCTCCGATTGTTGATAAAAATTTATCCGCCGATAAAAGCGCCAAAAGCGTGCAGAATAATTCCATTAAAAGAACAGGGAGTTTTTTCGTAGAATGCCTTCCCTGGGCTTATGTTTATATTGATTCCATGAAAGTTGATATTACTCCATTAAAAAGCAATATTTTACTTGATGAGGGTGAACATCAAGTGAGACTTTATAATCCCAATTACCCAATGTACTCAAGAAAAATTGTGATTTCCGGGTCAACTTTAACAAATATGAAAATAAATTTGGATACATTATTCGGTTATCTTGACTGTAAAGTCTTTCCCTGGTGCGAGATATATGTTGACGGAAAATTGAAAGGTCAGACACCCTTACAGGCTCCGGTCAGATTAAACCCGGGTGAACATCAAATAATGCTTAAAAATCCCGAATTTAGCCCAGTTGAGTATAAAATTAAAATAAATCAGAACCAGACATATAGTATGAAATATAATTTCAAGAATGTGAATTAAGGATATCAAGTTTGGTATGCTTATTGCTTTATATTATAGAATATGAAATACAGAAAAAATGATACGTCTTTCTAAAATAGTGTTTTTTATTTTAATTCTGACTGCGACCAAAGTTTGGAGTCAGCCCGGCAATTGGGAAATCGTTGGAAATATGCCTTTAGGTATTTCCGGTGCTTCTGTAGTTGTGGTTGATTCTTCTATATACGTATTGGGCGGTTATTCAGATTCACTTCAGAATGATGTTGATTGGATTTTTAAATATAACCCGCGGACCAACCAATGGAATCTGGCGGGACATATGCTGGTTAAAAGGGAAAACTTTATATCAGATAAAATAGGAAGCAAAATATATTCAGTTTGCGGTGAGTCTAATTATCCTCAGAGACCGAACGGTTTACTAGAAGTTTTTGACTGTACAACTGGTAATTCCTCGGTACTAGATTCTAATATGTTATTTATCCGTAATTCTCCGACAGGGTTAATTAATGATTCTATCTTGTATATAATCGGCGGTTCATCATTTCAATCTCATGGTGGTGGAACTCAGTATATCCTTGAATATAATATTCCTTCCAGGTCTATTATTTATTCCTTTCAGGGCTCTCCCGGCATGCGAGAGGAACAAATGTCAGTATTTTTAAATAATAGTATTTATTTGTTTGGCGGTCTTTATAATACAGTAACTAAAGATATATTAAATTATAATATCAAGGATCATAATTTAATTCAGGATTTCCCAGGGCTATTAAAACCGCGTTCTCAAGGTGTAGCAATTCGAATTCCAGATTCCAACCAGGTGGTTATTATGGGTGGTTATGATCAGCTTACACCAGCCTTAAATACTGTGGAAATTTACCAAATTTTTGACTCCACTCATGTTACAGGACGAACTCTTGCATCAACGCATTTCAGACGCACAAATTTTATGGCAACATATTTTGATAACTCAATTTATATATTCGGCGGCGAAAATGAATTTAGAGAACCAGTAGATACAATAGAAAAGTTAAGTTTTATAACAGGTATAAATGATCCTGTAAAAACTACTCCATCGGGATTTAATATTGACCAGAATTATCCAAACCCCTTTAACCCCACTACAACTATTGGCTATAATGTAGGCGAGAAATCTTCTATTACAATAAGAGTTTATGATATGCTTGGTAAAGAAGTATTATTACTTATAAATGAAAACAAAAATCCGGGTTATTATAGTGTCTCATTTAACGGCAGCAGCCTTCCAAGCGGAGTATATTTTTACAGAATTACAGCAGTAACCGAAAAAGGAAATAATAATAAAGATTATGTAGAAACAAGAAAGATGATTCTACTTAAATGAAATTAGTTTTATTAAATTTATTTATTCTTTCATTTGTCATCGGTGGATTTGCGCAACAGAAATCCATGATAGATGACCTCCGTTCATACTACCAATCTTTTGAATATGACAAAGTAATCTCCTTGTCAGATACAATTCTGGCGGCTAAAGACACTCTTAATAATTCAGACCTTACAGAAGTACTGCTTATGAAAGCAGTATCGCATTATGCTCTTGCCGATGAACCCCTTGTAAGAAAATGTTTCATTGATATACTTAAAATTAATAGAGATTTTATTCCAGACAGCGACAAAGTATCTCCCAAAATTGTTAATTTGTTTATAAACGTTAAAAATGATTTTCTGCATACAATTACAGTTGAACAGAAATCATTAATTAAGGATAATGAACAACTTCATGTACAGGCAGACTATAGTCAGATTTTTAACAGCATACAAAATCAGAAAAGCTCCATTGTCAGATCATTTTTATTTCCCGGCTGGGGACATCTTTATTCAGGGAACCAGACCAAGGGCGCAATTATTTCTTCTGCCGCAATAATAAATCTGGGAGCAATGATTTATTCCATCATGCATACAAATGCTTTGGATAAAAATTACATTAATGAATCTGATGAAACTTTAATTTCATCCAGATATAATTCTTATAATCAGTCATACAAAATTCGAAACATTCTTATATCCACTTTTGCACTTATTTATACCTATGCACAAGTAGATTTTCTATTTTTAGATGGAAATAATTTACCTCAAATCAAGTTAGGACTATCTGAAAATAATCCTGTATTTCGAGAAACAGACCTCCGGTTTTCACTATCCTATGCATTTTAAAGACGCGAATTAAATTAGGGGTACGAATTTTCTGCGCATCTAACTTCCCTTCAATGTTAAGGAAAAGGACGCTTCATTTATTCAATATATAGAAATCTATGCCCGGTTCCAGTTGAAATTCTTGTCAACTGATTGAATTCGGGGTAAAAACGAAAAATTTGGGGCTTTATTAAGTCAAGTAAGGGCTTGAAATTTTATAAATATTCCCATGCTTACCTATAACTCCAATTGTGGCATATAATTAGCTTTGTCTTAAGCTCTAGTTCATAAATTTCATTTATTTAATAGTCGGAGCCCATATGAGTATCTCAAAAATACTTAGTGTTCTTTTTCTTTTAAGCATCTTTAGCTTTGCACAGACTACAGTTACACCACCTGCCAATTTAAAATTGGCCGTTGGCGGACAGAGTTCTTTTGGTCAGTCTGTTACACTTACATGGGATTATGCTCAGGATTCTACACATCCTAGATTTAATGTCTACAAGAAACCTGGCTTGATCGCAGATACAACATCCCGTTTTCAAAAAATCGCATGGACAGGGCAGAATTCATTTATTGATCCAAATATGCGTGTTGGAGAAAGTTTTTCGTACTATGTTACAACTGTAATAGGAATGGATGAGAGCGTCCCTTCCAATATGGTTGAAGGAACATTAAATCCACCTGTTATAATCACAGGTAAAATTAGCGGTAACCTTTTCGCTGATGCAAATCTTTCACCGATAGCAATGGGAACAGTAGAAATATTCCCAGCTACTATGAATGCTGCTTCCGGCCCAGGTGTTACTTTAAGAACCGACAGTCTTGGTAATTTCACAGCAAATTTACCTATAGGCGACTATTATATCTGGTCATCAGCAAGAAATTTCGTTGCTGAATATTTTGATAATGCAGCTACACTTCAGAATGCAACCAAAATTACACTTAAAGCTGGTGATTCTTTAGTATACAGCATAGGACTTGCCGCTATAGCTCCTCCACCTGTTGTTGGTTATGGAAAAATCAGTGGTAATTTATATGAAGATTCCACGCTAGTTCCAGTAAGAGGAAATGTCCAGATATTCCCTGTTCAAATGACATCGAATTGCGGTCCTGGTATAAATGGTTTTACAGATAGTCTTGGCAATTTCAGCGCTAAAGTAAGAGCCGGACAATATTATATTTATTCATCAGCTCCAGGTTATTTCGGTGAATATTTTGATAATGCAAACACAATACAGCTTGCTACGAAAATCACAGTAAATGCCGGTGATTCTTTAGTATACAGTATTGGACTTGCAAAATTAGTTCCTCCGGTTACAAATTCTGTTTCCGGTACGGTAACTGATGCATCAGGCAATCCTCAAAAAGCTGATCTTACAGCTTATATAGTAAACAGACAGCATTCACCTTCCGCATGGCAGATGAATTATCGCGCAAGAACAGATTCCCTTGGCAACTATACATTTAGTCATGTAAGACCAAATGATACATTAGTAATTTTTGTTCAGCCTTTCGGCCATGCTTTCTTAGCACAATTCTATAATGGAAAAACAACTTATGCTGATGCTGACAGAATTCCAGTAGTTGGAAATGTTACAGGTATCAACATTACTTTAGCAGCAAAACCAGTTTATGCAAACGGCATAAGCGGAAACGTACTAGATTCAGCTGGTGTCAATGCAGTTTATGGTCAGGTTAGTGTTTATGAAAAACTTAAAGGATATCTTGGTTTCAAGGGGTTAGTCAAAACCGACTCTTTAACAGGTGCCTATTCATTCTCCAACCTGGAACCAGGTCAATATTATTTGCTCGCAGGCGGTCATGGCTACATACCTTCTTATTTCAAATATGATGGTTCAACAACAATGGACTGGAAATTAGCTGACTCTATAGTAGTTACCGAAACCAGTTTAGTTACAGGAATGAATTTCCACTTGTTAGCTCATGATACAACTTCCGGAGGCGGATTTGTATTTGGCAGTGTTAAAGGCTCAAACGGCTCAGCATTAGCAGGCGCTTTAACATTAGCAGTTGATGCAAACAATAAACTTGTTGGTTATGCAATTTCCGATTTAGACGGTTCGTATGTTATAGGAAGTTTATCGGCCGGCAATTACTCTTTAGTTTCTTCACTTGTTAATTTTGATAACAATTCGAGTATTGTAGCAGTTGATTATTCAACAAACAGCACTCTGAATGTTGATGTTAAATTAACCCCAAATGGAACAACCGGAGTTACTGATAATTCTGCAGTTATAAACGGTTATGCACTTAACCAGAATTATCCAAACCCATTCAATCCAAGTACACTTATCAGCTATCAGATTCAAAAGAGCGGACTTGTTACACTAAAATTATATAACATTTTAGGTAAAGAAGTAGCTACTCTTATAAATGAAAACCAGAACGCTGGTAAATACAATTATACTTTGAAAGCAGGAAATCTGGCAAGCGGCGTTTATTTCTATAGACTCCAGGCCGGAAGTTTTGTTTCAATAAAAAAGATGACATTGCTTAAGTAAATGTTCACGTAATAGTACTCCCTTAGGGCCGCTTATCTAAGCGGCCTTTTTTTTGAACATTCGGTCAGCCCTGCTCAATAGTACTTCCACCTATAAATTCCCTTAGAACTGAGTCGCCCGGAACCGGAGTATCATCAGTTACAGGTTCGATTGCTTCCAATAGCTTTCCGACTCTTAATGCCCTAGTATATGCATCTTCTCTTAATGTTTCATTCTTATATTTAGGTTCCCACTCTTTAAACTGGGATAACAACCGGGGAACATAAAGAGGCAGTTCATAAGACATTGAAGTGTTTATGATATAATCAGCAGTATTGGAATAAGGAAGTATCGTTCTTTTCTCGGATGACCTGACATAATGCCAGTGTAAAAGTGTCTGCTCTGGATTGTAAGCTCTGTGCACAGAATCCCTCAGCATTCTTCGAATAAGGCGAATATCTGTCCACCTGATATATTTCCCATTATTATCTTTCAACTGCAGAAGCGGCTCAAGGTATAGTTTGAATTTTTGAGAGGCAGGAATTTCTTTGCTAAATTCCGGATAAAGACCGTGGAGACTATCAATGAGAAGAACTTCATTCTCAGCTAATCTCAGCGGGCTTTGGTCAAGAAATCTCTTTCCGGTTTTGAAATCATAGAATGGTATGTTAACCTCTTCACCATTTGCAAGGCGTTTAAGGTGGACATTGATTAAATCAAGATCCAAAGCCTGAGGAGTTTCAAAATCATAATCTCCGAATTCATCTTTGGGGTGCAGATCAAGGTCAAAGAAATAATTATCAACAATAAGCGGCTTAAAACTCATACCTATTTTTTTAAGACGCGATTCTAACTTATAGGTAGTGGTTGTCTTACCTGATGATGACGGTCCGCTTACCATGACCATTTTTAATTCTTTGCTTCTTTCCCTGATCATAGCGGCAGCAGTATCTAGCTGAGTTTCATAGGCAGCTTCAGATTCATGAACTATATGGGGAAACTCTCCAGCTCTGATTCTTTTATTCAGACTCTCAATAGTGTGGAGATTATGAGTAACAGACCAGTCAAGAGATCTCCAAACTTTACTCCATGGAATATTCTCCAACTGAGTTGAAAAATGCTGAGACTCCATGGCTCTTCTTTGAGCCGCCTCATCTCTGTACAAGATATATTCCTTAGCAACTTTTGCATGGCCGTTTTCAATAAGAACTTTTTCAACTATGTCCTGAATTTCTTCAATAGCAGGTTTATAACCTTCATCAAATTTCTCTTCCATTACTGAAATTACTTTTGCACCAAGTTCTTCTGCTTTTTCTTTATCCCTACCGCCGACCGCAACTGCAGCGCGGTAAATTGCATTTGAAATCCTTTCCGGATTAAAAGGTACTATTGAACCTGTTCTTTTAATTACAAACTGAAATTTGCTCATTGATACTCCTAAAATGTAGTGCGAAAATATGAAATATTTCGTCAAAAAGTGAACATAACACTATAATCCGGTTAAATAAATTCGGGTAAACCTCTTTTGATATACTTTCCTCTGCCGGATTTACCTATAAATCTCTTGTTTTCAATAATAATTTCTCCACGGGAAATAACTGTTTCTGCGTTACCTTTAATCTGCTTTCCTTCATACATCGAATAATCAATATTCATGTGATGAGTTTCTACAGAAATATTATATTCAGCTTCAGGATTCCAGATAACAATATCTGCATCGCATCCGGGAGCAATAGCTCCTTTTTGCGGATAGAGCCCAAACATTTTAGCTGGATTTACAGAACAAATCTCCACCCACCGGTTAAGCGATAAACGTCCCTCATTCACACCGCCCTGATATAATAGCTGCAATCTGTGTTCAATGCCAGCTCCGCCGTTTGGAATTTTTGTAAAATCATTTATTCCAAGGATTCTCTGATCCTTCATTCTAAAGGGACAATGGTCTGTAGCGGCAATCTGAATAGAACTATTCTTTAATCCTTCCCATAATTTTTCCTGGTTCCATTTTTCTCTTACGGGAGGTGTGAAGATAAGTTTTGCATCTTCAAAACCGGGTTTTCCCAAATCGTCCAAAGATAAAAAAAGATATTGGGGGCATGTTTCAGAATAAACCATAATTCCTTTATCACGGGCCCGGGATATTTCTTCAAGTCCATCGGATGTTGAGAGATGCACAATATAAACGGGGGCATTAGCCATCTGTGCAATTGCAATTGACCTATTCACTGCTTCTCCTTCTGAAGCAGCCGGGCGAGTGAGAGCATGGAATTTTGGAGCAGTTTTTCCTTCTTGCAAAGCTGTCTTAACAATTTCACTTATTACCTCCCCATTTTCAGCATGAATACAAAGGAGAGTTCCCGTATTTGCACATTCTTTTAAAACTTTAAAGATCACAGCATCGTCAACCATCAAAGCGTTTGGATAGGCCATAAACATTTTAAAACTTGTCACACCTTCATTTATCAGATTTTTTAGATCATCACGATAAGAATCAGCAAGCTCGGTGATTATCATATGAAAGCCATAGTCAATCACAGATTTTCCTTCTGCTTTTTTGTGCCATTCGTCGAGAGCCTCGCGGATGCCGGAACCGCGTACTTGAGTGGCATAATCAATGATTGAAGTTGTGCCTCCAAACGCAGCAGCTATAGTACCCGATTCAAAGTCGTCGCTTGATTTTATTTTTCCAATAGGCATATCAAGATGTGTGTGTACATCAATGCCTCCAGGTATTACATATTTTTTATCGGCATCAATTATTATATCAGCATTAAGATTGAGATTTGTTCCTATCACATTTATTTTATTCTCAGCGATGAAAATATCGGCTAAATAATTTTCTTCAGCGGTAATAATTCTTCCATTTTTAATTAACAGTGACATTGAGAACTCCGGATTAATAATTGCGAATACTGAAAAGTGTTAAATGCTGCATTTTCACTAATCAGCAAATTCAAAATGATTTCATAGGCAAATTTATCTAATTAATTGCTTACAACGTAGAACTCATAAATATGACTCCTCTTGTGACAACACTCACCACGGTTAGATATCACAATATATATGTTTACTTAAGCTTTCGAGCCCTTTGACATGCTTAAAAACATTTGGGGTAATTGTCCCCAACATTTTAATAATTATTTAAGGAGACCCTATGGAAAGAAATAACGAATTTTTGAAATATGTTCCTATCTTCTCTGAACTACTTGAAGATCAGTTGGATGAGATAGCAAAAGTAGGAATATACCGTACATTTAAGAAAGACAGTGTAATCCTATTTGAACATGAAGATGGGGCTGCATTATTTATTATTGCGAAAGGGAAGGTAAAAGTATCAAGGTACAGTGATGATGGAAGAGAAGTTATTTTGGCAATTCTTCATGAATCAGATTTATTCGGAGAAATGTCACTTCTTGATGGATTCTCCCGTTCTGCAACAGTATCGGCGATGGAAGATTCAGAAGTATTTCTTATTAAAAGAGATGACTTCCTGGAATTACTCAAAACCCAACATGATGTTGTTATTTCACTTCTGCAGGAGTTAACTCAAAGATTAAGAGCAGCAGACATGAAAATAAAAGCATTAAGCATGAAAGATGCCGAAGGGAAGATTGCTACTGTTCTAATTCAGCTTGCTGATGAGATTGGAAAAATTAAACAAGGTCAGGTTGAAATCGAAAAACTTCCATATCAGCATGATATAGCTAATATGGCAGGGACTTCAAGAGAGACGATTTCAAGAACTCTCCATACATTTGCTAAAAAAGGATTTGTTGAATTGGAAGGATCGGGATTGCGTATTTTGAACTATGAAAAATTCAAGGAAACTTATATTTAAATGAACGATAAAATTAAAAAGGGGGCCTTTTAGACCCCCTTTTTTTCATTTAAATCTTTCCTTCAATCTTGTAGAATATCTTCTACTCATTTGGAACGGCTCCTCTACCTCGTGTACGTATACCTGATATGAGTAATTGAACCAACGCTCAACTTTTTCAACATACTCAAGATTTACGATTGTTGACCGGTGGATTCTTACGAAATACTTTGGCGTTAATCTTTCTTCCCACTCTGTCATTGATTTAAGCACAAGATATTTTTTCCCGCCATGAGTTATTATATATGTATAATCTTTTTCAGCTGTTATGCATAATATCTGGCTTATTTTCAGAAACCTTGAAATGTTTTCAGTAGTAATAAATATTCTGTCATCGTATTCAAGAATTTTATTACCATTATGGTTGCGGCTTAGGAGTTCAATTTCTTTTCCTTCAGCTATTTCGTCAAAATCTTCTTCGCATAAATTTATAATATCATTTGCGACATACTTCATCCCATTAATTCCATTACCATCAGTATTTTCTTTATGTCCATTCCCGCTGTGACCGTTTCCGTTACTTCCATTTCCATTATGACCATTTCCGCTATTTCCATTTCCATTATGACCATTACTATGATTATGCAGGTTATAATCTAATATTAGTTTTTTAACAGTCTGATCGAGCCGGTTTGCGTCAAATGGTTTCTTTATATAGTCAAATGCATTTATTTCAAAAGCCTTGACAGCGTATTTTTCATATCCGCTTACAAAAATCACTCTGGTTTTTTGTGGAATATGCTTGATGAAATCAAAAGCATTTTCATTTTTAAGTTTAATATCAAGAAAAACACTATCAGGTTCTTCACTATTAAAAATGTTTAACGCGGAGTTAATATTTTCTGCCTGGCCGATAACATTTAACTCAGGATATTTTTTAAGCATTCTGAACAGTACTTTTCTGCATCCCGCATCATCATCGATGATGAGTGATTTACAGTGACTATATGTTGTATTTAAACTATCCATGTTAAAATGTTATTATCTGATATTCCAAGAATTATAAACAAATTATGTTCCATTGTCACATAGCTTTTAATTGCCTTGATTTTAATAAAATCATCAATTTTAGAAATTGTCAAGTGCTTAAATTGAGAATAAACAGGAGAGAATGGCTCAAAGTGATACAGGTAAAAAAGCTAAAAGAGAAGTGTCCACAGGACATAATCCAGGATCAGGATCAGAGCGGCCGATATAACAAAAGATCTGATAGTTGATAATCCAACACCTTCAGCGCCTCCCTCGGTTTTGAAACCAATATGGCAACCCAAAAGTGAAGTTACTCCTCCGAAAACAACTGCTTTAAATAAGCCTCCTATGAGATCTTTTAGACTGAAAAATCTTCTTACGGATTGGAAAAAGACTGCGAATGAAACATTTAAGAAATAATTAGAGACAACAAAAGCTCCAAACACTGCGATAAAATTTGCAAACATAACAAGTATAGGCATCATAAAAATGGCAGCCAGAAATCTTGGCATTGCGAGATATCGAACGGGGCTAATAGCCATTGTTTCAAGAGCATCGATTTGTTCAGTGACCTTCATTGTACCGAGCTCAGCCGCGATAGAGGCCCCCACGCGGCCAGCTATAACAATACCAGTTAAAACAGGTCCCAATTCAGTAATAATAGCCCTGCTGGTAGTGCCGCCAAGAAATGATAAAGGTGCTATTCCTTTTAATTGGTATGCCGCCTGCCAAGCTGAAACTGCACCAGTGAAAATAGCAATAATGATAACGAGGGGGAGAGAATTAACACCAATATGTTCCATCTGGAAAAATATCAGGTCCCTGCTTCTGGGTATTGTCCTGAGGTTTTTTATAATTCCAAATACAAGATTGGAGAACTGGCCAAACTCCTGGAAGAAGTCCATTATTTTTCGGCCTGATTTCTGAAAAAACTTTAACATTGCCTGAATATATAAAACTGTTATCCCTAAAATAACAAAATTTAGTTTATGATTTATAAGTTTCATCCGACGTACATAAATCACTTTTTTGTTGAATTATATTTTCTATTCTTCGTTCATTATGAAATAATTATTTAATGAGAAATCTTAATGACATCAAATAATCAGCTCATCAAATGGGTAAATGAAACAGCGGAATTGTGCAAACCTGAAAAGGTACATTGGTGCACTGGTTCAGAAGATGAATACAACCAGCTGGCAAATTATCTGGTAGAGATCGGTACATTTATAAAGTTAAATGAAAATAAACGGCCAGGAAGTTTCCTTTGCAGATCCGATCCTACAGATGTTGCACGAGTTGAACACCGGACTTTTATCTGTACAAATAAAAAGGAAGATGCCGGACCGACAAATAATTGGGCTGATCCTTTGAGTATGAAAACGCTACTGCTTGAATTATTCTCAGAATCAATGAAAGGCAGAACAATGTATGTAATACCATTCTGTATGGGTCCGCTTGGGTCAGAGTTTTCCCGTTATGGAGTTCAGATAACCGACTCCCCGTATGTTGTGGTCAGCATGAAAATTATGACAAGAACAGGCAAAGGAGTCCTTGCCGCTCATGGGAATAAAGAATTTGCTCATTGCCTGCATTCCGTTGGCAGGCCTCTTAATCCTGGTGAAAAAGATGTTAGATGGCCTTGTAACAAAGAGAATAAATACATTGTTCATTTTCCTGAAAATAATATGGTTATGTCATACGGAAGCGGATATGGAGGGAATGCATTATTAGCAAAAAAATGTTTCGGTCTGAGGATAGCTTCCTATCTGGCAAAAAAAGAAGGCTGGCTGGCTGAGCATATGCTTATACTCAGTGTTACGGACCCAAAGGGGGACAAGAAATATTTTGCAGGCGCCTTCCCTAGTGCATGCGGAAAGACGAATCTTGCTATGCTAACATCAACATTGCCCGGTTGGAAGGTTGAAACAATTGGTGATGATCTGGCATGGTTAAGAATTGGAGAAGATGGAAGACTTTATGCAGTAAATCCTGAAACAGGATTTTTTGGTGTGGCTCCCGGAACGTCAATGGACTCAAACCCAAATGCTATACTAACAATGGGGAAAAATACTATTTTTACAAATACAGCTTTAACAACAGACGGAGATATTTGGTGGGAAGGTATGACTAAAACCAAGCCCTCTAAATTAACCAATTGGGAGGGGCAGACATGGACACCGGAAAATGAGGAAAAAGCTGCTCATCCAAATTCACGTTTTACATCGCCTGCCTGCCAATGTCCTTCGATAGATCCTGCCTGGGAAGACCCAAAAGGAGTCCCAATCTCAGCTATTCTATTCGGCGGCAGAAGGGCAAATATAATTCCACTTATATATCAGTCATTCAGCTGGCAGCATGGTGTTTTTATGGGCTCGATGGTTTCCTCAGAACTAACTGCGGCGGCTGAGGGAACTACGGGAGTAGTTAGACATGATCCATTTGCAATGCTCCCCTTTTGCGGTTATAACATGGCTGATTATTTTGAACACTGGATTAATATTGGGAAAATGAGCACTCCAGATAAACTTCCAGGAATCTTTTATGTCAATTGGTTCAGAAAAGATGAAAACAATAATTATCTTTGGCCAGGGTACGGAGAAAACATACGTGTTCTCAAATGGATATTTGAAAGAGTTTCAAATACTAAAAATAATGCGGTTGATACTCCGATAGGATATCTTCCCAGGAAAGGTTCACTTGATATGGCAGGGCTAGATTTTCCCGGAGAAAACCTTGAAAAACTTCTGTACATTGATAAAGAAAACTGGCTAAATGAGGTATCAGAATTAAAGTCATATTATAGAATTTTTAATGCAAAGCTACCAGAAGCCATAACAAAGGAACTTTTTTTATTAGAAAAGCGGCTCATTGATTTTCAGGATAAAATGATTCAAAGCTCAAAATGATACATCTGTTACTTTTATTATTATCTTAATTTCAGCCTATATTTCTACTATTTTCAGTTAAATATTGTTTAGCACTATTCTTGATACAAAGTCATAGTTATTTAATTTAATTTGCAATTTATGGTTGAAATTACGGAAAAGACACGACTACATAATGTAGAAGAATGGTCAAATTTACTTCAAAAAGCTCCTGTTGGCATTCTAACGTTTGATGAAACGTACAAAATCACATTTATAAATGAAAACCTAAGTAATCTAGGACTTTTATACAATTTCAGATATGAAGATCTTGACGGTAAAAGCGTGCTGGATGTTGAAATTTTTCCGGGTTTAGCGTTAAAGGATGAATTTCTTGATATTCAATCGGGTTATTCCTTTGAAAAGGAATTCTCCCGTAATGATACCGGAAATGCATCGGTATCTGTAATAATAAAATGCTCTCCTATTACCGATGGACATGATTTTTTGGGAGGCATACTAGTAGTAGAAGATCTTAGGATCCTGCCGAAGATATTTGAAGAAGGAATTTTAAAATCCGAGTATTTTGAGAAAGTACTTAGCAAAGCAAATGATCTTCTATTTATCACAGACAGTGAAGGTAAAGTTAAATTTTATTATGGGAAACAGATCCGGAAACTGAACAATGAAATTGCACTTGGATTTCAGATCAACAAAATATTTTCTCCTGATGCAAGAAGTGAATTTGACAAATACATAGAACTGGTAGCTGTAAAAAGGCGTTCTGAAAAATTTAATCTTGAACTTGTAGTCGGTGAGAACAAACTTATTTATGAATGCAGGATGGAACCTTTACTTAACAGGAAGGGGCAAATCCAATTTATTTTCTTTTTCCTAAATGAAATAACTGAAATACTTCAGCACAATGAAACCCTAGCGAGCCAGGTAAATGAACTTAAGCAATACCAATTTATAGCCGAGACAATTTCAGACAGTCTTATCAGTGTAGATACCAGCGGCAAAATTATACTTTGGAACAAAGCTTCAGAGACATTATTCGGACACTCTAAACCAGATGTATTCGGAAAATTCCTCGGCAAGGCGCTGGGACTTTTTGATGAAGAATATTTTAATAATATTGTTGAAGAGCTTAAAAAGAATAAGTTCTGGAAAATTAACCTTACATTCAACAGAGGGGATGGCAAAAAGGAAATTGTTGAAGCCAGATTTTCACATCTTCCTTCAAGTTCACTAATAGTTATACTATTCACGAATATTACTGAAAGATTTACAATTGAACACCAGCTAAAGACATCTGAAGAAAGATATAGAAATATCCTAAGCAATACTGATGATCTTATACTGGCACTTGACCCTGACGGGGTTATAACTTATGTAAACGAAAAATTCACTACTACTGTTGGATATACAAACGAAATAGCGGGGAAAAACTTCAGCGAGCTGATCGATCCGCTTTTTCTTGAAAGAAATACATTTAATCTGAAGGATTTTAAGAATAATCCTAATAAAAAAATTGAAATACCTTTAGTTTCAAAATTTGGATCAACTTTAATTTTCTCTGCAAGATTCGCCCCGGTTCTTACATCGGGCAAAACAATAAAAAGTTATAACGGATTCCTTTATGAAATAACCTCTGTTAAAAAGGCAGAGAAAGATTTATTCCTATTCAAAACATTATTTGAAACATCTCAGGACGGGATAGCGATAATGGCTGAAGGGAAGATTGTATTATCAAACGATTCATTTGCTAAGATATTCGGATATAAGAGAAAAGAAGAGATAATAACATACAGTATACTTGAATTTGTTTCGAGCGGTGACAGTCTGAAGGTTGCAGAATATATGCAATTGATTGAGCTTAGGAAAGAAGCACCGGGAAGATTTGAATTCCTTGCAAGGAGAAAAGACCGGTCGGTTTTCTATGTTGAGATTTCACCATCAGTTTTTAATATTGAGTCAAGAACATATACAGTTATAAACACACGGGACTTTACAGAAAGGAAAAGGGCGCAGCAGGCCATACGTGAATCGGAAGAAAAATACAGAAACATTACAGAAAACATAGACGATTTCCTTTTTACATTCGAGCGGATCGATCATATATTAAGGCCATTATTCTACACTTCGTCAGTTGAAAAAATTACCGGTTACACACAATCCGAGTTTCTACTCGATTCAACCTTATTCCTTAAGATAATATACCCGGATGATTTCCCGGCGGCCAAGAAAAAATTCAAATCTGTTCTTCGCAGCAGAATTCAGGTTTCAGAAGAATTGGAATTCCGGATTATTAATAGACACGGCAACATTGTCTGGGCAAGGACCAAAATAAATATTGTAAGAACCACAGCGGGCAAGATATCAAAAATATACGGATTAGTAAGCGATATTTCATTACGGAAAAAAGCTGAAGAAGAACTGACCAGGTCGACTGAAAATCTTGTAAAGCTGAATGATACCAAAGATAAGTTCATTTCAATAATTTCGCATGATCTTAGAACGCCGTTCAGTTCAATATTAGGTTTCACCGATCTGCTTCTGGGAGATGAGGATCTGACCGAAGACGAAAAGAGGCAATATGTAAAGTTTATTCAGGAATCTTCTAAATCGATGCTTGCCTTAGTTAATTCATTGCTTGACTGGACGAGGCTGCAGACGGGTAGAATTAAGTTTGAACCCGAGAAAATACTTGCAGAAAAGGTCATAAGGAATTCCATAAACTCGCTATCAGGCACGGCTTTTCAGAAAAACATAAATATTGTTTCGTTGGTAGAAGAAAGTATAACCGTATATGCTGATAAAAGTTTAATGATGCAGGTATTTAACAACCTGATTTCAAATGCCATTAAATTCACAAGGCCTGGAGGAGAAATTGTCATTTCGGCAAGGCCATCTGTTAAAACCCGGTTTTATGAATTCTCCGTAAAGGATAATGGAGTTGGTATTAAGCCCGAGAATCTTCCAAGTCTTTTCCGGATCGATACAAAATATACCTCAGAGGGAACTTCGGGAGAAAGAGGCACGGGGCTTGGATTATCATTGGTAAATGAAATTATAGAAAAACATGGCGGCATAATCTGGGTTGAAAGTGAATACGGGCACGGTTCCGAATTTAAATTCACATTCCCAATAGCTTCAGCCAATATTTTGCTTGTTGATGACAGCAAAACTGACCGGTTATTATATTCTAAAATTATTAAGAATATAACGCCGGATTACAAGATTGAAATAGCGTCTAATGGACAAGAGGCACTAGATAAAATTAAAAACTCCCCTCCTGCTCTGGTAATTACGGACCACCTGATGCCTGAAATGAACGGATATGAGCTTACACTGGAGATTAAAAAACTTGATATTAAAGGAAAGCCGCAGGTGATAATTCTAAGCGGAGACATTGACAGAAGCGCTATAGAAGACTATAACAATATCGGCATTGAATATGTATTTCATAAACCAGTAAACCTGAGCGATTTCAAGAATGCAGTGGAAAAATCACTACGCAGGGGGATAATGGGATAGAGTCTTTTTCAAAAACTGATGCTCAATAAATATATTTTGATTATATTTATGACTTAATTTTCAGTATTTGGAATAATGATCAAAGTAACTTTCTTACCCCGAATCATTCTATTAGGTCTATTGTACAATTCATTATTTGCGCAGAACGACCTGCAATTTTATCTCAACTCCGCATATAATAATAATCCCTCAATAAAGGAAAGTTCTAATAATATTAGAATTAAACAATTCGACAAATCCTTGAATGAATCGCAATATGTACTTCCGCAGGTTAGCCTTAATGTTAATTATCTTTTTGTCCCTTATTTCAATAATGATAAACTAATCGCTTCGAATCCTCAGCCGGACGCAATAGGATATGATCCCTCTTTAACTAACGGCGGCCTTTATTCTGCGCAGGTCAATGTATCGAAGAACCTGTTTAATTCGGGAGTTGTTGATGCATATAATAACCAGGCAGATGTAATTATAAGATCCAATGAATCAAACATTGAATTACTAAAACATAGTCTTGAAAAAGACGTAACCGATCAATATGTAAACTGCTGGCAGGCTCAGGAAATATATTCATTATGCAGGACAACAGCAGACACGCTTAAAATACAGCTTGATATAACTGAATCCCTGATGCAAAAGGGAATTGTAAAACAATCAGATTATCTGCTTCTAAAAGTAGAATATCTGAACCAGCAGCAGGCAGCTGATCTGGCTTTGAATACTTTAAAGAGCAGTATTTACCAGTTAAATACACTTGCAGGGATAAAAGACACATCAATACTTAATTTTGAACGAGTATCTATTCATACAGGCGAGAACACAGCCAATTCAAAATTCAACAATCAATTTGTTGACGACAGTCTTCTAGTACTGAGTCAGCAGTCTGTATTTGAGACCAAGTATGCTCCGCAGCTGAATCTTTTTATTAATGCAGGGCTAAATGCAGCAGAAATTAATAATATTGAGAGGAAATTCGGTATGAGCGCCGGATTTAATTTTTCGCTTCCTTTATATGACGGCAGCCAGAAAAGCATAACAAGGCAGCAGTCGCAGATTTCTCTGAATTCAGTTTCATCTAATAAAGAGAATCAGGGAATAACAATTAAAAACAAATTAAAAGAAAGTTCTGCCCTTATAGATCTTTACAAAACCGCGATTGAATCTACATCGGAACAGCTTAATGATTACGATAAAATAATAATTTTATCAAGGGGCGAACTTTCGCGGGGGCAGGTTTCGATGGTAGATTACATTACAATTATAAAAAATTACCTGAATCTGAAAAAGAACCTGATCTCATCAAACTCAGGATACTGGCAGGCGATAAATCAATTTAATTACTGGAATTGGTAGAATGAACGTTAACACAAAGAAAATAATTCTCTTTCTGAGTATTGGAATATTTGTAATTATTTTTTCCTCCTGCAGTAAAAAAAAGCAGGAAGAAGCCGAGACTTCGCTTAGAGGAGTTGAAGTTACAGTTTCCTCGCCTGTTAAGGGAAAAATGACCGAATATGCTGATCTTAACGCCAATACATTTTTTCTTTCCCAGGAAATAATCCGCGGAACATTCTCCGGTTTTATATTCAAAGCTTATAAGAATTTAGGCGACTATGTTAAAAAAGGCGAGATCCTTTTTGCCATCCGCACAAAAGAATCATCGGCAATGGACAGCACGAATTCCGGATATCAGTTTAACGGGCTTGTAAATATTTATGCTCATTCAGAGGGTGTTCTTACGGAATTAAACTACCATGCAGGTGACTACGTTACAGAGACTGACAGGATTGCGTTGATAGTAGATCCATCCACTTTAAGAATAATGCTGAATGTTCCATTCCGGTATTCTGATAAAATTAAAATGTCAGCCGTGTATACGATGAAGCTTCCTGATAACAAGGAAATCACGGCAGAAGTTGTAAAAAAGATTCCCTCGATGGATCTTGCAAACCAGACCCAGTCATTTATTCTAAAGCCCGTTTCAGAGACACACCTGCCGACGAATCTAAATTTAATAGTGAAGATTCCGTTAGAGAGCATTGGAGGAGCCACTGCCCTTCCCAAGGCAGCGGTTATAACAAACGAAACCCAATCGGAATTCTGGGTTATGAAAGTACTGAATGATTCCACAGCCGTTAGACTTAATATTACAAAAGGGATAGAAAATGATTCACTTGTCCAGATAAAGGAGCCGGTAATTTCTGAAAGCGACCGTTTTATTACGGAGGGTTCATACGGACTTCCCGATACAGTAAATATTTCGATTAAAAAGTAATGAATAAATTTTATACAGAATTTAAGGGTCCAATAGCCGCGCTATTATTTTTTATTCTGCTGGGTGGAATTTATTCACTTACGAATATACAGACGGGATTATTTCCAGACATTACCTTTCCGAAAATAAAGATCATTGCAGAGAACGGGCAGCAGCCGGTAAACAAGATGATGATAACGGTAACCGTGCCTCTTGAGAATGCGATCAAAAAGGTTCAGAATTTACATCTTATCCGCAGCACCACATCAAGGGGAAGCTGCGAAATATCTGCTTTCCTTGAATGGAACACTGATGTAGATCTGGGCAAACAGCGAATAGAAGCGCAGATAAATTCGATACGGCAGAACCTGCCACAGGATATTGAGATTACAGTTGAGAAAATGAATCCTTCAATACTTCCAGTAATGGGGTTTTCATTAGAAGGAGAGGGGAAAAGCCAGATAGAACTAAGGCAGATTGCTGAATACACAATAAAGCCATTTCTTTCAAGGATACCGGGAATAGCGGAGATAGCAGTTATTGGCGGGAAGACAAAAGAGTACAAGGTTGTACTTGATCCGCTTAAAATGACAAACCTTGGCATTACTCCGCAAATTGTCGCGTCAGTGCTGAACCAGAGTAATTTCATTACATCGAACGGATACATAAATGATTTCAACCGTTTATACTTAAGCATAACAAACACGGCGGTAAACAACAAGGAAGAGCTTGAGAATATTACTATCAAGGACAATGATCTCAGCTCAATTCAATTAAAAGACATAGCCACAGTTGAAATAGCCGAAAAGAAAGAATACATAAAGATCAACGCAAACGGTAAAGACGTTCCATTGATTGCGGTAATAAAGCAGCCCGATGCCAACCTAGTTGATCTTGCAAAAGAAGTTTCTTCGCGGACGGCAGAGCTCAATTCGCTTCTTCCGAAAGGGGTGAAACTGGTTCCATATTACAATCAGGCGGATTTTGTTAACAGTTCAATCGGAAGTCTGCGGGATGTTCTTTGGATCGGATTATTCCTGGCGCTTATAGTGGCATTTCTATTCTTACGTTCACTAAAAGCAAGTTCAGTTATTCTTATTACAATACCGATCACTTTATCGTTAACAATTATTATACTACTTATCAGCGGTTATACATTTAACATAATGACGATAGGGGCGATAGCGGCGGCGATAGGTTTAATAATAGACGACGCCATAATTGTTGTTGAACAAATTCACCGTACACATGAAGAGAATCCGGACGAGAGCAGTTTTATACTAGTCAACAAAGCCATACGATATTTATTCCCTGCTATGGTGGGTTCATCTTTAAGCACGATTGTAATTTTTCTTCCATTTGTATTGATGAGCGGTGTAGCTGGGGCATATTTTAAGGTTATGGCTGATACGATGATCATAACGCTACTTGCATCATTTGTAGTAACCTGGATCGGGCTGCCAGTTGTTTATATACTATTTTCGAGGGAAGTTCACAACATTGAAAAATCAAAAGAAGTAAAGCAGCGTAACTGGATAAATTATTTTATTACACGACCACTGATTTCAATAGTGTTTTCAATATTATTAATAGTACTTGCTTTAATTATACTTCCGAAACTCCCGAGCGGGTTTCTGCCTGAAATGGACGAAGGCTCGCTCGTACTTGATTTTAAAAGCCCTCCCGGAACATCGCTTGAAGAGAGTGACAGGATGCTTCAGCAGGTGGATAATATTCTTAAGAACAATCCTGAAGTTGAGAAATACTCGAGGCGGCTTGGAACAGAGATGGGATTCTTTATAACAGAGCCCAACCGAGGCGATTATTTAATACAGCTGAAATCCAAACGATCTAAATCGACAATGGATATAGCGGACGATATAAGGAAGGACATTGAATCAACTCTTCCATCGCTGCAGGTGGATTTCGGCCAGGTAATCGGCGACATGCTTGGGGATCTAATGAGTTCAACGCAGCCGATTGAAGTTAAAATATTCGGAGATGATCAGGAAGTACTTAAAAGACTTTCCAACCAGGCGACTGATATAATAAGTAAAGTAAAAGGAACGGCTGATTTATTTAACGGGATAACAATTGCAGGTCCTGAGATGGTAGTTGAGCCCGATCTTCCGAAGCTAGCTCAATACAATATTTCGCCTACAGATTTTCAGTATCTGGTTCAAAATAAAATTGAGGGGAACATTGCAAGCAGTATTCTAGAGAACAACAAGCTCACGAATATCCGGCTAATAGAGACCGATAAAAATTCAGTATCATTGAACGATATTAATAATTCACAGGTAGCACTTGCCAACGGGCATATCATACCACTGAGTGAATTTGCTAAAATCACATTAACACCTGGTGTAGCAGAAATTGAGAGAGAGAATCTTAAGCCGATGATAGCGGTAACAGCGCGTTTAAATAACCGTGATCTTGGAAGCACGCTGAAAGAAATTAAACAGAAGATTAAATCGCAGGTTGTACTTCCGGTAGGATACAGCATTGAATACGGCGGCGCATATGCAGAGCAGCAGAAAGCGTTCAGTGAACTTTTATTGATTCTCATCAGTTCTATGTTCCTGGTTTTTGTGGTTATATTATTCTTATTCAGGGATATTAAAGTTTCATTATTAATTATACTGATAGCGGTACTTGGAGTAGCGGGGAGTTTTATAGCTTTATTCATAACAGGCACACCGCTGAATGTAGGAAGCTACACAGGAATAATAATGATTGTGGGAATTATCGGGGAGAACTCTATATTTACATTTCTGCAGTACAGGGATGAAAGAGAAGAGAGCGGAAAAGATGAATCAATAATTTATGCGATATCGACAAGACTAAGACCAAAGCTGATGACAGCGCTTGGAGCAATATCAGCATTATTTCCACTTGCACTTGGAATCGGTACAGGCGCGCAGATGCACCAGCCGCTGGCCATTGCAATCATAGGCGGACTGATAATAGCGCTTCCGTTATTATTGATAGTACTGCCGACATTTTTAAGAATGATAGAAAAATAGATATTTCTATTTTAAGAATGAGCCTGCAAGATCAAAGACCCGGTTAAAACTGTCATTGACGGACTGTTCATGAATATCAGCGGCCGGGAAGGGAGTCACATGGTCATAGGGGTAAGGAAAATCCAAAACATCAGTTTTAATTGGGATATTCCGGCATTCACCTCTCAAAGTATTTTCAACTTCACAAGGAGGAATAACTGAATCATTCTTCAAAGAAACCGCGCAAAACTGACTGCTCATTGCACTGAATCTATTTTCCCTTAATTTCTTTTCTTTATGGTAACTAAGCATAGCCTTGAAATAATTACCGACTGGATGGTCACCGTTAAAATAGTGCCCCATCCTGGAGTCGTGTTTTAATTCCATTTCGAGGCGTTCGGTATAGAACGAATAGAGCGCAATAGTAGCATCGCTATCAAGAATATATTTTGAGTTAGGTTTCATGCGGTCTAAAGTAGGTCCGCCGCAAAACAGGAAAAGTCTTGAATTAAGGAAGTAGTCATTCGGATTAGCCATCATGAGGATTTCGCTGAGAAAAGATCCTACTGAATATGAGAAAAGGTCAACCGCGGCATCCGGTTTTATAAAGGAATGTTTTCCACTTTTAATTTCATTCAACAACTGAGCGACATCCATAAATGTCTGCAGGCCTGACCAGAAAAACCGCTGCGGGATAGCCTGGATACGGGCGCTGACGGCGGCATTGGCAAAAGTTGAATTATCGATAGTCAGGGAATGCTTACGGCGGATATTAGAAATATTGCTCATCATCCGTGAATTGCTCCACTCCGCAGGTATGCGGTTCATATGGAAGGCAATGGGGAAAAGGATTACGGCCCTGCCGGTAATTTCAACTAATTTTTCTGCCCACGGCAGATACTTGTGCCAGGATTTTTCATTAAGTCCATGGAAAAGGAGAATTACGCCATCTGCAGGGTTTCCTGTTTCATTTTGAAATATAGAATAAGTAAATTTTTGGTTTTCCAGGATATCGATATCATTATGTTTCATGATATCAGAGTAGTCATCATAAAGCTGTTTCTCCCTAATAGCAACCGGCTCATTAAAATTTATATTATGACTTTCGCATTTGTAAAGATCAGCACCCGGCAATGAAGACCAATTATCTGAGATGAAGGGAATATTATGAATAGATATTTTATTATCAGAAACAGACTGATGCTTAACAGCGGGATTAAATATTTGTTTTAGATTGTTATAAGATTCCAGGTATGTCATATTGATGCCTTGATATTCTTAAATGATAATCTTTTGTTGAGCCAGTAATAAATTAATACGCACGATGTTATTAATGAAGACGCTATTGTTATTAATTCAAGATTCTTATAATAATAATCGGAAGCAGTAATCATAGATACTTTAAGGTTGGCAATTCCTGCGTCATTATAATTTCCGCCGGTTACATTTCTCAAGGTCAGAGAATGCTGCTCCAGGTTATAGGCTAATAGCAAGACACCAATGAGAGTAAGTATTTTTAATAAATCAGAGGGATATCTTTCCATTAATTTCTGAAGCCGAATGCATGAGATAACAATCAGTACAACTACGGGAATGATCAACAGACGAGTTGGCAATCTAACTGCAGAAATGAAAGGAACCGGAAGCTGGAATACTATTTTAGAAATAAACTCAAGAGACAGAAGGAACATTATTAACAGAGCAAAATCCAATTTCCTGAAGGAATAATCCTCTGTAAAGAGACTTTGTTTGAAGCGCATACAGATTCCGAAAACAGCTATCAGGAGGACCCCAACAACACCGATATATATATCATATTCCAGCCAATAATTCTTAATCGGACCAATCATTTTGAAAGCATTAACCGGTTCACTTGAAATAAAAGCATTGACAAAATCACGAACAGAATTGATTCCCTGGGTATATATATTCTTAGTATTCACGAAAGTATTCAGGGCGGGAACAAGTCTGAAAATTCCCAGCAACGCACTCAGGGCGATGCTTTGAAATATCCGATTCAAATACTTTAGGTTAAATAAAGCAATCAGGAGCAGGAACATGCAGCTCCAGATAAAGAAGTGTACAGCTCCCAGCAGCAGCATACCGAAAAGCACCAGGGCGATTTTAACTGAGGGAGTATTATTTTGTTTAGTTTCAAGCATCTGAAAAATAAAGTAGACCAGCCAGGGAAGGAGGAAATATCCACTCCACATCGAGTGCCCTGCTGACAAGTGGGAAATTATATGTCCGTTAAAATTAATTAAGAGGAAAAGGAAAGTAAACTGAATAAGAGAAAGGCCGTATTTCCGCATTATAAATATGGTTCCGACAAAACCCACAGAATACATAATAACGGTATTCAACAAAATGAAAGTACCGATATTGAAAAATGGAAGAAGGAGAATAAGCGGAGAGAGGTTTGTTTCAGGGATTGAAAGGAAGCGGAATGTACCCTGGAACTTTTGAGAAAAATGGTAGGGTATAGTAAGAGTTTGAAGAGACTGTTTTAATATTTTATAATATGAATATTCCTTATTCCAGTCGAATACTGAGAACTGAATAGAGCCGAAATTAAAGAACCAGGCCCAGTATATTATTCCGAGGGCATATAAAAATACTATAAAGATATAAGTGTAAGCGGAAGTAGTTAAATATTTACTTTTACTATCATAGAATGTCATGCCACATCCAGATAAGTCCCTCAATAAGAATTAATTTATTTACAGTGATTATCCAAGCCAGTGCTGGAAAATGATTTAGAATTACATTTTCAGTTTATCCACAAAAGTGAGGCTAGCCTGAATAGAGATTAAGAGTATACCCAAAAGCATAACAATCATAGCGAGATTATTTTTAATAGTAGCTTTACTTACCCTGAGCAGAATAAACCCTATAATCAAATTAACGCCGGCCCAGATTACATTAACGAGTGGGGACGAGAGGCCTTTGCCGGGGGGATTAGAAAAAGGCGACGGGAAAAAGTCTCCAGAAACGCCATGGATATAATGAGGGACAACATTAGCCAGGAAGGCGCCGGCAAAAAAGACGGCTATATAATGATACCACTTCATATTATCATCTCCTTAATTATTATGCTGATTAAAAATAACTAATATATATTAAATTGTCAGATCAATGATAAAAGAGGTAGACAACAGTCAAAGGTTCATAATTAGATTATTTTAGCAAGATACATTTTTTAGACAGGCTAAAATTCCCGGATTCCATGCGGTAGATATACATGCCGCTAGCCAGGTTTCTTCCATTGAGCTGAACTGAATAACTGCCTGCGGGTTTATATCCATCGACAAGTACAGCTACCCTGCTTCCAATGGAATTATAAACAGTAATTTTTATGTTACCTTCTTTGGGCAGCGAATAATTTATAGCAGTAACAGGATTAAACGGGTTAGGATAATTTTGAGATAAAGTGAAAGAAGATGGTGAGGCATTGGGTCTATCAAGTTCAGGTACAGATGTAAGTAAATCTGTAAAGTCGGACATGGTGCCATTAAAAATATCCTCATCAACGCCAGTCAGGCCGCCGAGTATACCCAAGTCAGACCATTGTTGAAAAGCCCAGGGCCAATTTTGCCAATTAGCGGTATTAGGATAACCAGCCGGATGATCCCAATCGGCAATCCAGAGTTTAACAGATCCTTTGAGATATGGGTAAAGCTGAGCTGCGTAGGATTGATCGCAATAGATAACGGGCATGACATTAGTTTGCTGAAACACCAGAGCGGCCCAATTTTTAATCCATTGCGCTAAAGAATCAGCGCCCATAATTTCAAGCGGATCGGCTGTAATATTGGATCCACCTGCAACCCAGGTAACGACCTGCGTTTCAACATCTAGAGCAGGAGGAAGGAAACCTTTTCCCACGGCACTTTTAGCTGTGTTCAAGAAATTAGCGACTTCATCAGCAACAGTATTCTGGTGGTCATAACCCGGTTTATAATATGAAGGCGAGAACAGAGGAGACGCGAAATGGTAAGCACCGACGGCGATATTCTGAGCTACTGCGGCTTGTTTATTAACAGCAAATTTGGAGTCAGGTGAATAGGTACTTTCAGTGGCTTTAATATAAGAGAACTGAATTCCGGCGGAAGCGATATTAGCCCATTGAATATCGCCATCCCAATGAGAGACATCTATTCCAAGAACTGAATTATTGACTGCAGTTGTAGTAGTAAAAGAATATTTGGCTGACCATGTACCGTATTGCGCTGAGTTCCGCGCATGAACCTCCCAATAATAACGGGCGCCCGGGTTCAAGGGGACAGAGGGCGTGTAACTATTTGCAGAAGGAGTTTCATTTATAATTACACTAGATCCACCGGTTCCGATAGTTGGATCAGACGGCAAGTCGCTTGCAACTGTTGCGATCATAATTCTGTAAGAAGTTGCGCCAGTTACGGCAGACCATGTGAAAGCTGGTGCAATGGATTGATTTGTTGTGTCATTTGCGGGTGAAACGAGGATAGGCGCCGGAAGATCAGCAAGGATATTATCCGGAGAATTATTCACAATTATTTCTTTAACAATTGCCGATTTGTTACTCTGTGCAGATACAGCAGAGAAAGACAAAATCAGAGTAAAGATAATAAGGGCAGGTTTTACCAGCCATTTTCCAGAATGATTCATGTTAAGAACAAATATTATAGTCTTTGCCATTTATTTTAATGGATAAAAATAATCAAATATTTTAGATTATTATTATATAAAATTGAACTCGATTGTTTTAAGGGTCTTAAGGATGTAGCTGAAATGATGCTGCTGAAAATAGAGGGGGTGACACAGCCAGAGTTAAACAGTTTTCTTGAAAAGCTGATTGAGATTATTGCGGGAACGATCATTAAAACGTTTTTGTAATTTGCCTGATACCGCTATGATGTTAATTTTTTAGCTTGCCAAGATCCGTAGATAAAATGAACCTTCTAATCATATTGTTTTGAGAATCGAGGACATACAAAGTCTTGTCAAAGTAAGCAACACCCGCTGGTTTTGAGAATACAGAAGAGCCGCCGAAAGACTGGAGTTCATTTCCCAAAGGGCTAAATTTAAATACGCTGTCTTTAGCGGGATCGCCATCAGCTATATAGATGCTGCCAGAAGGATCAATACAACTTCCTGTCGGAGCACCAAACCTGGCGGGTTTAACAAATGCAGCACCACTGGAAAAGCCAATGCCACTCTGGTATCCTTCAGATGACAGGGTTGCAAAATGCTGAAACCATTGTGCTTTGAAATAAGTTGCATTAGGAACATTTTTATCGAATGTAGCAATGAAATCCAAATTTTTCAGGTTAAATGACATCATACTATTTATTCCATTTGCAGTAATCAAACCTGAAGACACAGGGTCAATACTATGAACAATTGAGAAGAAGGAATCAGAATCCGGACTGACGTTCACGAACTGAAAGATCGCATTATCGGGATCGTAAAGAGATGTGTTATTTGCTCCTTTTCTTGCAACATAATATGAATTGTCATAGAAAGCTGTAACTGCGGAATACTTACATAAAGGGTGTAAATCAATGTCTGATTTTCCGGGCAATATTAATTTCTTAGAGGCATTTCCAATTATATGATTAACAGAAACAAGGTCAATCTTATAAACGCAGCTATATGTTGTTCCGCCGATATCGGTCTGTGCACAAACTAAAAGATTTAGTCTGTAATCCTGAGCTATAGCGATTGGTTTTTTAATACTCAGTGTTCCTAAAACTGTTCCTGCAGTATTAAGCATTACAATTCTGTCATTATCGGTATCACACACATATATGAAAGGTTCCTTGCCGATCAGAATTGCCTGGGGGTTATTATAGGAAATTCCTTCGGCTATTGTCCAATCAGGGTTAATGTGCATATAAACAGAACTGATAATTAATTTTCCCAAATCCAGGGAGTTACCTATAAGACCAGGAAGATTTGTGAAAACTTTTCTACCTATTAATGAACCAGTCACCACCAGACTATCAATTTTGGCATCAAGCGTTGTATTACCACTGGTTTTAGATTTCTTTTTTCCTGAGAATGAATTATAACCAGGGCCGGATGAAGACAGATGCTGACTGCCATACATTAAAATTAATTTCTTTACTACGGTGTATTTATTGTCTAAAGATATTCTGGCAAAGTAAATTCCGTTAGGCAATCCATTAAGATCAAGATCAACCGAACTAGTCCCGGCTTGATAATAGGAGTAAATTTTTTCAATGACCTTTTGGCCAAGAATATTGAACACTTTTACATCAACTCTAGTGATGTTGGGAAGTGTAATTAAAAATCTTGTTTTAGGATTAAATGGGTTGGGATAATTTTCTGAGACTGTATATCCATTTGGAGGCGCATTTTCTTTTACATCTGTAACATTATTAAAAGAAAAAATGCCGGCAGAATCAGAAGAGGCATTATAGACATTCGGATTGACATACAGTTTTAGTTGAAGACCCGCCAGTCCACCGCCATTTTCATCAACTAATTTGCCTGTTACTGTTTGGGCAGACAGACATATTGGCAGAATAGCAGCCATAATAACCGGAAAGAGTAAGGAACATTTCAAGAAAGTTAAATTCATTTATTAAAATTAAATATTTAAACCTGATCAAGCAAAAATGTTTCATAAGTTTAACACAGATTCCTTGAATCTTTATTTTTTAATTATTAAGTTATATTAGTCTTAATTTGAGGTATATGATGGGCAATAAATATATTTACATTTTAGCTGCGTTTTTAATTTGTTTTTCGACAACCTTCTCACAACAGAAATCTGCATTAAAAGGTTTGGACGATGATAACAGCAAATACACTAATGTCGGGAATATTGGATTATCTGTTTCTAATTTTGGTGTTTACGGAAATGCATTATTAAATTTAACACAGCCAGGTCATTCTCCTTCATGTGAATATCCTTTAGGCAGCGGCATTGAGCATATATTCCAGGGGGGACTCTGGGTAGGCGGATTTAAAAAAGATGCTGCCGGCAGCATAACCAAGACAGGTCCTTTTGTTACAACCGGCGCTATTGATAATTCAAGCGGATCGAGGGGTTCAGGATTTGAATTTACTAATACCAGAGGATCGGCAGTCTCTGAATTATCTGCATTTCCGAACTCCAGGTATTACAGTCCAAATGCTATTTCGCATCAGGATTTAATAGGTGACTATACCGATACAAACTTTACCACTCTTGACGGAACTGTAATTGTTGACCATAATCCTTTAGGCATATCAATTCATGAAGAAAACTATGCATGGAATTATTCTTTTGCCAATTCTTTTGTCATTAAAAATTATACTATTAAAAATATTTCCGGAAAATATTTAGACAGTGTTTATGTGGGATTATGGAGCAGCACGGTAGTAAGAAACACAAAGGTAGACTATATTAAAAATGGCATTTTCTATGGTTCTACGGGTGACGGGTATGATGATTCTCTCAAAATTGCTTACAGCTTTGACAATGGGGACGCTTATGCATCAGCAAATAGTTATGTTGGATTTTTATATTTGGGCTCAACTCCCACAATTGACAGCATGCATTTGACAGCTAATGGTTCGGGAGGATTTGATACACTTCCTGCAACTTGTTTTAACAGCTGGCAGTTTGCCAACACAACTGATGCTAATTTCTTTGCACCTCCAGACGGACCAACAGGTGATTATTTCAGGTATGTAAAAATGCAGGGATGGTTTGGAGGAACCAACAGATTTAACCCGTATTACAATTACCCGGGTCCACTTTATCATACAGGCATAAATCCCGACCTGGTAAGAGCAGCTACGGGCACAGGCGGGAGATCTGAATTAATAACTCATGGATACTATCACAATATTGCTCCCGGAGATTCAATAAATGTTGTTTTTGCGGTAGTGTGCGCCGATAAATATGGTTCCAAGCAACCAACTGCCGGAGATGCAAGGTCTGACAGAAATAATTTATACAGCAATGCAGACTGGGCTTTGAAAGCTTATTTCGGCAATGACAAAAACAGAAACGGTGTTGTTGAACCTGACGAAGATATATATGGAGATGGTAAAATTCACAGGTTTAATTTTGGCCGTCTTATTCTTCTTAATCCTTCAGCGGGCTTGAATTGGTTTTATGGTTCAACACGTAATATTACATGGGAACATCATATAGATGGCAATGTTAAACTTGATTACTCAACTAATAACGGAACAGACTGGATAACAATTAATTCTAATATTCCTGCAAGCAGCGATACTTTTGCATGGACAATTCCAAATACTACCTCGGTAAATTGCAGAATAAGGATCAGCAGCAACTCAAATTCGAACATCTTCTGGTACTCGGATTTATTTGCTATTGCGAATTCAAATACTCCACCTTCAATTGCATGGGACAGCTTATCAACACATCCCGATACAACATTTTCTGTCATGACATTCGGGTGGAATGCAGCTGATATTAATGGCAATGAATCTATAACCAGCATTAAGGTTGCTTTAAATGATACAAATAATTTTGTGACAATTCCCAGTTCGATTAGTAATATAACAATTAAAACAAATGACTTCAGCAGTCAGTCTCCACTGATGGATATTATGATATCCGGGGATCCTAATAATTTAGCTTCTGTTAAACTACCCGGATTAATATTTAACAGCAATAATGTTCTATATGTTCAGGCGGTTGATGATATGGGAGGAATATCACCGTGGATATGCTCCGCAACGCAGCCAAACAGTAAAGCAGGCTGGTTTGTAAAGAAACCTAAAGGCAGCATTGCATTAGTCAATAACTATGCTGCATATGATCATCCAACTACATTTTATCCCCAAATGATGGACAGTCTGCACCTAACGGGTAAATATGAAATGATTGATTTAGTTAATCAACAACTGCCATATCTCGATATAACATTTCCTGAAACCGTAAAATTGTTTAAAGTAATTATTTGGTATACTGATAACGCTCCCCCGCTTGCCCTTGCAGGCGCTACAGTACAGAAGATTACGGCTGCAGGTGTGAAGATTTTCTTTTCAATGATGTTTCCCCAAACTATAGATCTAACTCAGATCCAGGAATTTTTACCAATCAGCACAGATACCAGTTATTACCTTCCTGTTATTGCACCGAATAAACTGGTAAGCGATTTCAGCCAATCAGGTTATCCAACTCTGAAAGTGTCAACATCCTTCCAGAGAGTAAGAAGTTTTAAACTTAATTCCGGCACTATTCCATTATATTATTTCCCAAATAATGAACTGTCCGGATATATTGGCTTTGAGAATAGCTATAAAAATATTTTCTTTCTCGGAATGCCCCTGAACAAGATGATTGGGATTCCGGGAGCTGCTGCTTTGCTGAACAAGGTAATATTTGGGGATTTTAATTATGTAGCGGGCACAAATGAAAGTGATAACAGCACTCCAAGGAATTTTGCTTTAAGTCAGAATTATCCAAATCCTTTTAATCCATCAACAATAATAGAATATTCAATTCCACATGATACGCATGTGAAACTGGTTGTGTATGATATTTTAGGGAAACAAATAAAATCTCTTTCGGATGCTTATCAGCATGCGGGGAATTACCGCACTCAATGGGACGGGACGAATTCAAATGGAATTAAAGCAGCAGGCGGCATTTATATTTACCGCCTAATAACGGATAATTACTCCGTATCCAGAAAAATGGTTTTACTGAAATAATGACAAGGCAGCCCGGAAAGTTTATTTGAAGAAATAGGTATGATATTCATCTTCGTTAATCTTTTCTTCACGGGATTGGAAACCTTTTTCTTTTGCCTTAACTATTAATGGCACAGGAGGGAAAGGTGTGATCAACAAATATTCCCAGCCAATTTTAAGATCAGAAAGCGCTGTTATAACTTTATCTACGGGATGGATTCCTTTGGACAAGTCCTCCCGGGCATCATATGTAATTACTTTACTCTTTTCCATATTATTAGTCTCTTTTAATTTGTCATCAATTATTAAATCTTCATCATATGCAAGGATCCTTTTCTCTCCCTGCAATCCGCGGAGTTCAGTCAGGTTCTGTGAAACTTCAAGTGTCCCAATATATTCGTTATTCTCCCCGTGAAGTGCATAATAACAAATATGAATAAACTGACCGTTCATATTTATCCAGAATGCGGCTTTTTTCTGCCTGCCTGCCTTAAAGTCGCTTAATATTTTTTCTACTATGGCAACACTAGCCGGTGGATGGCAGTACTGCACTTTTCTTCCAAGGATGGCACGGCTACGCTGGAATATCCGGTCAGGGCTTTCTGAAAAGAACCTTACGTTATCATCCTTATCGACAAAAGTTAAATCAACCGGCATTGTGTTGAAAATAGTTTTGAGCTCTTCCAGCTTAAAATTTCCGGTTGGAAGATGAATATTCGAGGAGTTCTGATTGACCGTCAGTTCATCTGATATTCCTTCCGGTTTCCATTCTGCTCTAATATCAACCAGGCAAAAGCCAATTTCACTGCTCTGTTTATATATCTCATACCAGTCTATTACTGTAAGAGCATTAAGCGACATGGGGAAAAGGATCTCTTCTTCTTTGCGGATCATTTCAAGAAGCCGGGTTAATGTGGGTTTTAATATCTCCACTGTAATCCTCTTCAATCCGGATATATTCATATCGTGTGATTTTTGAAGGACGAGGGACGCTTCTTTCAGTATTTTCCTGATCTGATCATCTTTTCCCCACATAACTGTAGAGGGTCCTGTGATCATATATTTCTCAAGGAAAGGGAATAACAGATTTTCCTTTCTTGCATAATGTTTTTCAACATCCATCAAGTTATTGAAATGAGAATGGATTTTAATCAACAGTCCACGGGCTTCAACATCAGCAGTCAAATTATTTATTTTATTAAATAAGGTATTAATTATTTCTATTTCTTTGTTTATAGCGAGATTTTCTTTTCTAAATACGGTTACCGGGTGTCCATCAGGCGTAGTTTTAGAATTTCCCGGCAGTAAACCTGACAACGCGTTTGAATGCAGATCGCAAAGTTCAAGCATTTTATCTGAAGACATTCCTTCAGCTATAAGTTCCTGTTCCACTTCCAGGACATCTTCGTATGGCACAGTTTTCAGTTTTTCAGCAATTTCCGCTTTAACATTTTCGATAGAATCTTCATTATCCAGTTTCTTCAGAATTACCTTAAGCTCATCCATTCGCTTACGGTGGTTATTTATTAACTCGCTCATAATTCCTTTTAATTTTTATTTACTAATTATTGTTTTTACTTTTTTAGAAACTTAAGGGATAGTTTAAAAACAAAGTAAACAAGCACAACAGCGCCGAGGGCAAAAATTGTGTCGCCGAATGCTCTGATCCATCTTAATGTATCCATGACAGGTGTCTGCAGAAATTCAGAACTTCTGGCATACCAGTAGCCGTATTTAACAGAAGCCCAGGTCTGCATAAGTCCAACCGGCAGCAGACTGAAGGTGACCATTGCAAACAAACCAAAGTTAATAGCCCAGAAAGAAAATCTTAACGGTTTTTCAGACCATTCAATATCAGGTCTTATAGCGCGCAGGCAGAAAAGCATTAAGCCGATCCCCAGCATTCCATATACTCCGAATAATGCAGCGTGCCCATGGACAGGTGTTGTATTAAGTCCCTGCATATAATAAAGGGCTATTGGAGGATTAATCATAAAGCCGAATAATCCAGCTCCGACCATATTCCAGAAAGCTACTGCAACAAAATAATAGATAGGCCATTTATATTTGAGTACCCATTCTTTAGTCCTGGACATACGGATATTTTCCCAGGCTTCGAATCCAACAAAAACAAGCGGGACGACTTCAAGCGCACTGAATACGGATCCCAAAGTTAAAGTAATCATGGGAGTACCGGAGAAATACAGATGATGCAGAGTTCCTATTATTCCGCCGGAAAGAAAGATTGTAGATGCCAGCACTGTTGCCTGCGCAGAAGTTTTAACGCTGATAAGTTTCAACCGGGCGAACAAGAATGTAATAACAACGGTTGCAAATACTTCGAAGAAACCTTCAACCCAAAGATGGACAACCCACCAGCGCCAGTATTCAGCAATAGCAAGGTTAGTATGTTTTCCATAAACAAGAGCGGCTCCGTAGAATAAAGCTATGGCGACGGAAGAAATAAGGAAAAGAGTTAATATTTGTTTTTGATCTTTGTTCCCTTTTAAGGCGGGTTTAATGGCTCTTACCATTAGAAACAGCCACAGCAATAGTCCAACAAATAAAGCAGCCTGGAAAAATCTTCCAAGGTCAATATACTCATAACCGCTATGGCCGAACAGGAACCAATTGCTGTCACTCATTTTATTCATTACGCTTAACCACTCGCCTGCCATTGAGCCAAGCACAACAAAAAGCAGAGCGCCAAAAAGAACGTTAACTCCGAGTCTTTGTCCTTTGGGTTCCACACCGCTGACAGCAGGGCTTATATACAATCCGGATGCAAGCCAGGCGGTGGCTATCCAGAAAATGCCCAACTGCAGGTGCCATGTTCTTGTAACAGTGTAAGGTAAATATTTGGCAAGGGGGATACCATAAAAGCCATTCCCTTCAACACCATAGTGCGCTGTAATTACTCCAACGATTATCTGCAGAAGAAACAAGCCGGATACAACCCAGAAGTATTTTATTACTGCTCTTTGCGAGGGTGTTAAAACAGATCCCAGCAAAGGGTCATCAACAGGAACATCACCATGCGGTTCATCTTTTTCCTGAGAGGCTCTCCACCAGACCATGCCTCCGATGCCAGCCAGGAGAAGAATAATGCTAACGCCTGTCCACACAATAGTTTCGCCTGTTGGATTATTATTTATCAGTTCTTCATGCGGCCAGTTGTTAGTATAGGTTATATCGTCATTCGGTCTGTTTGTAGAGGCGGCCCAGGATGTCCAGAAGAAGAAGGCGCTTAATTCCCGAAGCTTAACCGGGTCGGTGACAGAACCCGGTCTGATGGCATAAGCATTATTTCCTTTTTCAAATACATCACTGAAATGTTTAATATTTTCTTCAATTGCTTTTTGTCTAACAGGATCAATAGTTACTGTATTGTTTTGAGGATTAAAGGTATTTGTTTTCAGGTCCTTTTCAAGTCTTGATTTTAAAGCGGCCTGTTCTTCATTTCCAAGGTTATCATATTTTTTATGGAATTGAGATTGCGACCAATTGTTCAGCATAAACAGGGCTTCCCGGTGGAGCCAGTCAGCCGACCAATCGGGGGCAACATAACTGCCGTGTCCCCAGACAGTTCCCGTTTCCATTCCACCCATTGCCTGCCAGACATTCTGCCCAGTTTCTATATCCGTCTTTGTAAAGACCACAGTACCGTCAGTTGTAATTACTTTGTCAGGTATAGGGGGCACCTGCTGGTAAATCCTTACCCCCACCCACCCCAGCACAATAAACGATAAAATTATAACAGCGCTGAACGCAATCCAATATTTTTTCATTATGATTCTTCCACAATTTTTGAATTAAATTATCCATACAATGGATTTATGTATATCATTAAATAAAAATTATGGAAGAATAGCGAGGTAAAAACTGACTTAAGTCAATTATATTGAAATTGAGGGCATTAAAAAATACTATTTGGACAAGTTCTTAAGCCGGATAAGGTCAAGAATAAATATCTTTTTCCCTTTAACTTCAATTAAATTTTCATCCTGAAGTTTCTTAAAAGTGCGGGATAAGGTTTCAGATATTGTACCAAGGTAACCGGCGAGTGTTGCTTTTGAAATGGTTAAGATAATAAAAGGCCGGGAGAGAATTACCTTGTGTGATTTTTCAAATTCATCAAGGATATATTTTGCAAGACGGTTGGGAACATCAGACAATGTGAGGCTTTCAATCCGTCTTGTTAAAATATGCAGCTTTTTAGCAAACCCTGATATAATCTTTAAACTTATGTCAGGGTTTTTGTATGTAAAATCTATAAACTCTTTACCGGGAATAAAAATCAGAATACTTTTTTCAAGAGTTTGGGCATTAACAGGATAATTAGGATAACCCTCAAAAAGAGGAACTTCAGCGAACATTTCAAGAGCAGGAAAAATATTGATGACAGATTCTTTTCCTTCAGGGGACATTTTGAATACTTTAACTTTACCTTTCAGGACGACATAAAACCCAATGTATTTATCCCCTTCAGAAAAAATCATTTCATTTTTATCATATTTTTTTATTTTACTGAAATCTGAAATCTTCTGAAGTTCATCTTTATCCAGCTCTGAAAAAAGATGAATATCTTTTATTGAATCATATTCTGATTTACTGTTTTGATTCATTACTATTGTTTTTCTATTACAAGAACGCCGAATGTAGTTTCGGAACCTTTGCTAATCATTGCAGAGGAATAAATTTTGTGAGTTGACTGGTCGACTGTAATTGTCCGAGCGCCTTTAATAGTGGGAACATTTTCAAGCACAGTAAATTTATTATGGTCTTCAACTTTAATAACAGTCATTGTTCCTTCGCCGTTGCTGCTGAAGGCAAGTTTTCTTGACTGATCAAAGGTACCGCCGTCAACTCTGGCACCGATAGGAGGGCTTGCAAGCAGTTTTCCGGTTGAAGCATCAACAACTGCCATCATTTTATTATCTCCAGTGCTGAACAAAATATTATCCTGAAGGTCGATAGAGAGTCCTGATGGCCCTTCGACAGGAGCAATTGACCATTTGTTTGTTACCTTTAATGAAACAGGATCGAATGATTCAATTGCATTTTCTTTTTCAAGGTTAACAAACATTTTTCCTTTTTCGTCCGAAACCGCGAATTCAGGATTTCCATCCAATTTTACGTTTCCAACAATTTTTCCTGTAATTCCGTCAATGGCTGTTACATTAGCTGTGCCGCCATTAAATGAAAACACTCTTTTAGTGAAAGGATCATAAATGATAGCATCGGGTTTTTTGCCGGGGACGGCTATTGAGTCAATAATTTTAAATGTATTTAAGTCAAAAACAGTTATTGAATTAGTTTGTCCATTTGAAATAAATCCTTTACCTGAAACCGGGCAGACGGCAATTCCATGAACTCCATGAAGATTTGAAATAGTTCCTATTACTTTGTCAGATGTCAGATCGACGATGTGCACTTTAGTGGCGTTTGAGACATACAATCTGTGAGTTGATGAATCGGCTATGAGGTAATCCCATCTGGTGTCGCCGCCGATGGCAATTTGTCCAGTAACTTTATAGCCGGACTGGGAAAAGGAAACTGCGGGCAATGAAAGGAATAGAGCAATTAATAATATATTGAATTTAAAAGACTGATTTTTCATAGTAACCTCCTGTTTATAATATTAGGGCTGTGGACATTTAAGGGCGTGAGATTCTTCGCTTCGCTCAGAATGACAAACCGGGAATGTGTTCCTTCGGAATGGCAAACCGTGAATGAGTACCTTCAAGAACAACACCTGATATGAGATCCCTAATAATGTCAAAACTGAAATGCACTGCTTTATTTAATGAAAAATATCCCCGGTGGTTAGGCCGGGGATTGAATGACATTATTTAGCAAGAACTTTTTTAGCAACTGCGCTGATGTTGTCTACGCTGAATCCGTATTTTTCCATGAGAATTTCCACAGGGGCGGAATGTCCAAATGTTTCAATACTTACTGCGGTGCCTTTATCGCCGATATATTTTTCCCATCCCTGTTTGACGCCGGCTTCAACAGAAACGCGGGATTTAACGGATGAGGGAAGTACACTTTCCTTATAGCTTTCAGGCTGCATTTCAAAGAGCTCCCAGCTGGGGAAACTTACTACTCTTGTTTTTGTGCCTTCGGCTTCAAGTTTCTCGGCAGCTTTTAAAGTTACACCGACTTCTGATCCTGATGCCATGAGAATAAGTTCGGGTTTTCCACCGGAAGCTTCTTTAAGTATGTAAGCGCCTTTCAAAAGGTTTGATGCAGACGGGTATTTATTCTGATCGATGACCGGGAGTCCCTGCCTTGTTAAAATAATTGTTACAGGACTTCCTTTATGCTGAATAGCGGCTTGCCATGCATAAGATGTTTCATTAGCATCTGCAGGGCGTATAACAACCAGGCCCGGAATTGCTCTTAACGAAGCCAGGTGTTCAACAGGCTGATGTGTAGGACCATCTTCGCCAAGGCCAATACTGTCATGTGTAAAAACAATTATTGGTTTTATATGCGAAAGCGATGCAAGACGCAAAGCAGGTCTGAGATAATCAGAGAAGACAAGGAAAGTTGCGCCGTAAGGAATGATGCTTCCATATAATGCCATTCCATTAAGGATGCTTGCCATTCCATGTTCTCTAATTCCGAAATGTATATTTCTTCCGGTAAAATTTCCTTTGCTGATGGCACCGGATTCTTTAATATAAGTATTGGTGGAAGGATTAAGATCAGCGGAACCTCCGATAAGATTCGGAAGATATTTAGCAATTGCATTTATTACTTTGCTGCCTGCTGAACGTGTGGCAATTTTCTTTCCGTCATCTTCAAATTTAGGCAGCTGCGCAATCCATTCATCACCAAAGTCGCCAGTCATGAACTTTTCAAATAGCGCTGCGTCTTCAGGGTATTTGGTTTTGTAAGAGGCAAATAATTTATTCCAATCTTCTTCTTCCTTCTTTCCTTTAACCTGAACTTCTTTGAAATGATCAGCTACTTCAGAGGGGATATAAAACTGTTTATCTTCAGGCCAGCCGAGATTTCTTTTTGTTAATTTAACTTCATCAGGACCTAATGGAGAACCGTGAGCTTCAGAGGTATCCTGTTTATTAGGGCTGCCGAATCCAATATGAGTTTTTGTAACAATAATGGATGGTTTATTTGTAACAGACTGAGCAATTTTAACTGAATTTTCTACAGTTTCCAGATCATTGACATCATCAATATACTGCACGTGCCAGTTATAGGATTCAAACCTTTTACCGATATCTTCAGAGAAAGCCAGAGAAGTTTTCCCGTCAATGGTTATACTATTATTATCATAGAAGAATATTAATTTCCCTAATCCCAGGTGACCAGCTAAAGAAGCGGCTTCATGAGAGACACCCTCCATTAAATCACCATCGCTGCATATTCCATAGATATGGTGATCGATTATTTTCATGTCGTCTTTGTTGAATACAGCGGCAACATGAGCTTCGGCAATAGCCAAACCAATAGCGTTCGCAAGGCCCTGGCCCAAAGGACCTGTAGTAGTTTCAACACCGGGAGTTAAGCGATATTCAGGGTGACCGGGGGTAATACTTTCCCATTGTCTGAACTGCTGAAGCTGAGCCATTGGAAGGTTGTAACCTGATAAATGAAGAAGTGAGTAAAGAAGCATACTTCCATGTCCTGCAGATAAAACAAACCTGTCGCGGTTAGCCCAATTCGGGTTGGCAGGATTATGTTTCATAAATTTAGCATACAATGTATATCCGATAGGTGCGCACCCCAAAGGCATGCCCGGATGGCCAGAATTAGCTTTCTGTATTCCATCCACAGCTAAAAATCTTATTGTATTTATTGAAAGTTGATCTAAGTTGTTGTTTGGCATTATATGCTCCGTTTTATTTCAAATTTTAAATAGCAAATATACAGAAAATCCGCTCTTATTTTATATAAACTTTATAACCCCATGCGTCAAGTTTCATGTTAGCTTTGTCAATAAATTCAGTCTCATGACCTGTAATAAGGTCTTTATATCTTCCGGCAATCTCTTCACCTGCCAGGTTTACCGTCACAGGATTTTTACTCATATTAAAGATTACAAAAACTTTATTGTTTTCCCTTTCCCTGATAAAAGCAAAAACGGTGGGGTCTTTATCTGTTTTAACTTCTTTAAGTTCACCGCCCTTTGCACCGTTCAAAAGGGCCTTATTTGTTTTCTTTAGGTGAAGCAATTTTTTGTAAAGGTCAAAATTACACATTGCATTCCGGGCATATAGAGAATCCCAGCTTATCGGATCTTTTTCAAAAAATAAAAGTCTTTTATCATTGCAAACTTCCTGACCATTGTAAACTAGAGGCATTCCCGGGATCACATTTGTAAACACGGCAAACATTTCTGCAGAAGCGCCAAATTTTTCAGGCGCTGAACCGTTCCATGAATTTTCGTCATGGTTTTCAGTAAACCTCATTCTGTAAGCATCGGCAGGGAAAGAATTACTTTCCTGTTTCAACTGAGCTCTTAACTGCAAAGTATTATTTTCACCGACTGCAATCTTTTTCATTATTCCGAATATTCCCCATGAATAAGTCATATCAAAACATCTCTCATGAAGTTCCGGTTTCTCGGCTTCGGCAAGCATAAATACGGGTTTTATTTCATCGAGCTCTTTTCTTGCATCTGCCCAAAAATCGGTGGGGACCATATCCGCAACGTCGCAGCGGTAGCCGTCTATATCGCATTCCCTAACCCAGAACTTTAAAGCGTCGATCATATACCTTCGCAGGCCGGGGTTATCGTAGTTGAGGTCAGCGACATCAGTCCAGTCCTTAACCGGAGAAACTATATTACCTAATGAATCTTTTGTATAATAATCGGGGTGCTGAGTAATCAAATTATTGTCCCAGCTTGTATGGTTTGCAACCCAGTCAATAATAATATGCATTTTGTTTTGATGGACAGTTTTTACAAGTGATTTAAGATCGTCAATAGTTCCATACATGGGGTCAACAGCAAGATAATCTTTAACCGAATAATAACTGCCTAATGATCCTTTCCTGTTTTTAACGCCAATCGGGTGAACAGGCATAAGCCAGACGATGCCAACCCCCATTTTTTTCAGCCGCGGGATTTCTTTTTCAACCGCCTGGAAGGTACCTTCCTTTGAAAACTGTCTTGTGTTTACTTCATAAATTGACTGGTTGTAGCTCCAGTCAGGATGTTTTATTGAAGCAGCAACCTGTCCTGATGATTGGGAAACAAATAGAAATGAGAAGAGAGCAGCTAAAATAATCATGGTTATTCCTATAATTAAGTAAGTCATTTTTATATAGTAGAGCTATTTGTCAGACCGAAGGAAGAGACTTTTCGCTTCTTTCAGAATGGCATGAGGTAAAAACAATGACATGCGGCAGAATTAAATCTTATAGATTTGGGGATTTTTCATTTCTTTGAGCTGCCCGGTTTTACCTTTAGGCGGAATTTCATCAAATGTTTTACCCGTAGCCTGTTCCAGTTTCAGTTTCTCCCTCATTTTCTGGTAGCGCTGAAGGATAACCTGATGCTTTAATATTTCTTCCTGAAGTTTCTTTTTAAGGACGGCCAATCTCTCAACATTTCCTTTAAACTCTTCGCGTTCAATTTTCAGGCTGCCGATGGAGGTCTTAATTTCGTCAAGTTCTTTAAATGAATCAGATATTTTTGTCCTGTAACCCTGAAGCTGCTCTTCATAATAAACAAGCTCTTTTTCGAATTTGCTGTTTCTTTCTTTTGACTTACCGTAGCTTTCATTCAGGAAGGTGAGCATTTCCTGAAGACTTTTTTCAATTGATCCTTTTTTGTTAAGAAGCAGTTCTGTTTCAAGGCGTATGTCAGAAAAATAATTTTTCCTTTCAAGAGTTTCTTCATCTATCTTATTGAGTTCATTATTCAAAACAAACTTCTGTTCTTTAAGACCGGAAATCTGATTCTCAAAGGATTCAATCTCAACCTGACGCATATTAAGGATCCGTTCACTTTCTTCAAGTGCGGCAATCTTTTCAAACAGCATCTGATCTTTTTCATCCACATCTTTTTCTTTTCTTAGAACTATCTGCTCAAGAACGCTGCGTTTACGGTTTATCTGGTTGAGTTCCTGATTGAACTTCTGGAACATAAGAGTAAACCTTTCTTCAAGCTCAAAATTACCCTGTTCGATTTCCTCTTTTCTTTTTTCCAGAAGAGGAATAAGTTCAAGAAGTTTTTTGTTCTGTTCTGTAATTTTATCGTAAGCTTCTTTGTCTGTCTGAAGTTTTAGTTTTATTTCATTTCGGGCTTTTTCAAGTTCTGTAACTTCTGTCTTAAGCGAACTGTATCTCTTTTCATAGGTCATCAGTTCAATATTAATATTAGATAATTTCTGTGCCTTTAGATTCAGAGTCTGTTCGGTATCAAATAACTCTTTGTTCTGAATTTTTATTTCACGCGAAAGTTTATCAAATTCTTCCTGTGAGTGCAATAGCAAGCTGCGTTTGCCGTTTATTTCATTCATCAGAGAAGAATGCTCCTCTTCCAATGAATTCTTTATTTCTTCTTTTTCGGCCAAAACAGAATCAAGTTCGCGGACAGAATTTAACTTTGTGTTTTCTTCCGAACTAAGGCTTTCTATTTTTCCGAATAATTCGCTTTCTTCGCTTTTAAGTTTCTGAAGTTTGTTCTCAACCTCAAAAATCTCAGTCTGCTTTTTGGCAATCTCATGTTTAATACGGGATTCTTCGGCTTTGAGAAAATTTATTCTCTCATTGCCTACCCTAAGTTTAGTGGAAATCTCTTCAAAGGCAGTTTTAAGTTCTTTTAATCTTCCTTCAAGCTGAAAAATATCAGAGATCAGGTTCTGTTTCTGATCCTGAAGCGCAGCTTCTTCTTCACTAAGGAGGTTGGTCTTGGCCCTGGCATCATTAAGGAATGTTTCAATTTCTGACTGTTTCTTATATAACTCAAAATTGTTTTTCTCAATATCCTCAATTTCATTCCAGCTCAATTCCGACTTAGAGGCCTCTTCTTCATTCCTTTTAATTGTACTTTCAATGTTTTCAATTCTGCTGGTATAGGATAGGACAACATTCTGAAGTTCATCCTTCATTTCGCGGAGGTGGTCTATTTTTCTGCCTAATTCAGTAATTTCACCCTGTTTTGATTTTTCCTCGAGTTTTATCTGCTCAATTGTATCCTGTAAGTTTCTTTTTTCCTCATTGAGACCGGCGACTTCCATGCGCATCTTTTTAAGCACAATATTAAGATTCTTAATATTATCCTCTTTACCATTGATGGCCTCTATCGTGGTTTTGAGCTCTTCGTTTTCTTCGTTAAGCTTTTTTATCTTTTTTGAATTAAACATATAAATACCGGATTATGGAAACGTGTGAATTTACCTATTAAATGGATAATTATCAATCGTCATTACCTAGGATAATTCCTGATAATTTAAAATAAAAAACCGGATCAGCTTCGGCTGAATCCGGTTTTTAATATTTATTAAGATATTACTCATGTTTTCTTCCGGGTAACCGGAAGATGTTTAGAAGTACTATATGTGAAACCTCGTTCTTTTTTTCTCCACTACCACTCCTTCTAATGTGAATAAATATCGTTCACTTTATTTGTCGGTACCAACAGTGGATAACATAATAAACATTTTTTTAAGATGCAATGAAATAAAACAAATACAATTATTCGCCTATATCTTCATTCCATAACTGAGGACTTGCTGTAATAAATTTTTCCATCAGTCCGATGCAGTCACTGTTTTGTAAGACCTCAATATTTACACCCCGTGATTTGAGCAAATCTTCTTCACCGAGAAAAGTTTTATTCTCACCGATTATAACTTTAGGAATATTGTATAACAAAATAGCGCCGGAACACATAGAGCATGGGGAAAGCGTGGTGTATAAAACGCAATCGCGATAAACATTTGCCGGCTGTCTTCCTGCATTTTCAAATGCATCCATTTCGCCGTGGAGTATAGGACTTCCGTTCTGGACTCTTCTGTTGTGTCCGCGCCCTATTATCTTGCCCTTGTGGACTATTACCGATCCTATTGGTATCCCACCTTCTTCCATTCCTTTACGCGCTTCTTCAATTGCCGCTTCCATAAAAATATCTGCCATGGTATTCTCCTTAATAATTTATTTGTTTGTCTGTTAAGTTCTCATTGCAATAAATTCATCGTAGGTAAGTTTATAATTTTCTGCTTTAAAAAGAAACTTAGTATATGGATGAACCGGACTGCCGAACAATGTTTTACAATCTCCGCTTTCAACAACTGCACCTTTATACATAATCAAAACATAACTGCAGAGTTCCTGCAGAATTTTCAGATTATGTGAGATGCAGATCATTGTGGTACCTTTCTCTCTGTTAATCTTTTTAAATAGTTCTAAGAAAGTTAACTGTGAGTCAGGGTCCTGAGCAGAAAATGGTTCGTCAAGAATTAATATTTCCGGTTCGACTGCAAGGAGTCTTGCCAGGGCACCTCTTTGCTGTTCTCCGCCGCTTAATTCAAATCCCTTTCTTTTACGCAGGCTCTTATCAAAATTCAATGAATCAAAAATCTCTTCTGCCCGTTTATATGAATCGGCATTTTTACCAAATCTGAGTTTTACTCCTTCTCTGACAACCGAATCAATTCTCCTGAAAGGGTTCAGTATTTCCCCGTTATTCTGAAATAATATCTGCACAGGCGATACCCTTGTTTTCTGCCAGTCTAATGGTTTATTAAGAATTATTTGCCCAGAGGTTGGAACCAATAAGCCTGCCAATATTTTTCCTAATGTTGTTTTTCCGCTGCCTGACTCACCGGCTATACCAAGAATATTTCCCTGAGACAATTCAAATGATATGTCCTTAAGAATATCCTTATTTTTATCTGTTTTGAAGGAAATATTTTCTGCTTTAAGCAGGAGAGTCATTACAGATCCCCCTTTTTAAATAAAACATTATCCGAACTAAAGTATTCAGCCGAGCCGATAAATGGAGATAATGTCCCTTCTGAAATATGAGCTATGAATCCGCCCAGAGATTTTGCAAAATTTATATCCTGCGTTACAAGTAAAATTGTCTTTTTTCCGCCAGCAGCAAATTCCTTAATCTTTAGAAGGAAGAGGTTTGCTATAGCAGGATCAATCCCTGAAGTTGGCTCATCAAGTATTAAGAGTTCAGGTTCCATCAGCAGGGCAATAACAAAACATAATCTTTGAGCCATTCCCCCGCTCAGTTCGTAAGGGTACATTTCCCCCAGTTCCTTTAATGAAGGAAGTAGGAAGTATTTCAACAGCTCTTCAGATTTACTTTGATCAATTTTGAATCGTTTAAAATAGTAATCCAGCTTTCTTAACGGGTCAAAACTATTTGCCGCATCCTGGAATACATATTTAATTTTATCTTTTCTTAAGGTGGTCAATTCCTCAACAGAAGCAGTAATTATATCAATGTTATCCGCTAAAATTAATCCTGCGATAAGGCAGAATTTCCGGTCGTTTAATCCGCTGAATGATCTGATTAGTGTTGACTTTCCGCATCCGTTTTTACCAAGAATGGAATAGATATTATTTTCCTCAAGGCTAAAATTAACATCATGCAGCAGCTCCCTATCCCCTGTGGATGTGCTTAATCTCAACTCTTTAATATTGACCGATAGTTTCATAAAACCTTATTTTACAATTGGAAAAATACTAATTAATGACTAAACCTCTAAGGTTCATAATAAATTCATTTGTATATTCAGATATTAAAATTAAAGGAACTATATGGGTAAACGATTGTTTCTTTGCATAGTTGTAATTGTAATTACGGGTTCATTTCTTTTTGCTCAGGATAAAGAAGACAATAAACCTGTTATGAAAAATTATTTCATGGTTTTCCTAAAAAAAGGACCTAACCGCGCACAGGATTCTACAGCGGTTGAGAAGTTACAGGATGCACATCTGGCAAATATTACCCGGCTGATTAAAGAAGGAAAACTACTGGTTGCAGGTCCGTTTCTTGATGACGGCGAAATGAGGGGAATATTTATTTTTGATGTTCCAACGGCGGATGAGGTAAAACAATTATGCGAAACAGATCCGGCTATTAAATCAGGCCGTCTTTCTTACGAAATACATCCATGGATGACAATGAAAGGAGTTTGCTTAAAATGACAGGTGTACTTCTTATTCAACTCGGAACACCGGACAGTCCATCAGTTCAAGATGTCAGAAAATATCTCTCCGAATTTCTTAATGACCCGCGGGTGATTGATATTCCATATCTGCTTCGAAAAATGCTTGTTAACCTGATCATAGTTCCTTTCCGCGCGCCTAAATCAGCAAAATTATATGAGATGCTTTGGACTGACAAAGGTTCGCCTTTGCTTTTTAATTCTATCAGCTTAAAAGAGAAACTACAGACTGCACTTGGAAATAATTACCAAGTGGAACTTGCAATGAGGTATAAGAACCCTTCGCTGGAAAGTGTACTAGGCAAAATGAAACAAAAAGTTTATGATAAAATCATAATACTTCCGCTATTCCCCCACTATGCATCTGCAAGTACCGGGTCTGCAATAAACAAGGCGCTGGATATAATCAGGACATGGTGGGTTATTCCTGAACTGAAAATCATCAGCCAGTTCTATGATAATGAAGATTACCTTAATTCAGTTGCTGCTAAAGGCAGACAATATAATTTATCGGAATACGATCATATTCTATTCAGCTATCACGGTCTGCCCGTCCGGCAGGTTGACAAAGTTTATAATGACGGAAGAACATGTGAGGCACATAACTGTGAAAACGAAATTACTGAATCAAACAAGTTCTGCTATAAAGCAGCTTGTTATGCAACAACAAGATTTCTTGCTGAGAGATTGAATATTCCGAAAGAAAAATATACGGTTTGTTTCCAGTCCCGGCTAAACAAAAAATGGCTTGAGCCCTTTTCAGATAAACTAATTGCAGAACTTGCACGTAAAGGAGCAAAAAAACTTCTTGTATTCAGTCCGGCATTCGTTTCTGATTGTCTTGAGACAACGGTTGAAATCAGCCATGATTATCTTCAGATATTTAAAGCCAACGGCGGAGAACATCTTCAGTTAGTCGAAAGTCTTAACGATAGTCCGCTTTGGGTAGAAGCAGTAAAAAACCTGGTTCTTTCGCAGTAATAACTTGATTGTTTGGAATCAACCATCGCTTATTATCGCTAAATGCCTTACCGATACAAAGTATGCACATATGCATATTACCAACACGGTATTAGGTCATTATTTTTCGTTATAAAATAACGCCGCGGCTCCCAATATCGCAGACTGCTCCGTCTCCGATACTTCAATCTTTATTTTCTCAATCGATTTGGGATATCCAAATTCCTCTAATGATTTCCACATCTCCTTACGGAAAAACCTGAACGATTTACTAACCGAGCCTCCCAATACAATTATCTCGGGATCAATCGAATATACAATCACCTTTATCAATTCACCCACGTGACTTCCGAATTCAGAAAATATCTTCAGCGCTTCCCCTTCACCAGATTCCGCCTGGCGATATAGCTCACCTCCAGTAGTTTTATATTTCCATTCAAAGTATTGCCCGCTGCAATATGCTTCATAGGTTTTATCTTTATATGGAAGCATCCCGAATTCCCCTGCTCCGCAGTTTGTACCGGAATATAATTTATTGTTGATAATCAATCCTGCCCCGACACCCGTACCTAATATTAGTCCCACGCAATCCGAATAATTTTTCGCCTTACCGAAATATTTTTCACCCGCGGCAAAACAGTTAGCATCGTTGTTAACATATACGGGAAGATTATATTTTTCTTCAAGTAATTTCTTCAAATGAACTTCCTTCCATGAAGGAATATTCTGAACATCATAAACAATTCCCCTAACCGGATCCACAACACTAGGAACTCCAATACCAACACCGCTTATATTCTCACCTGCGAATCTGTCAATCAGTTCATAGATGCAATTCAACACTCCCCTTTCATCTTCGGCTTTGTTGATGGGCGTTTCTTCAACGCGGATTATTTCCCCCGCATCCGTTAATCCCACCCTAACATTCGTTCCGCCAAGATCAATTCCAAGCACGCACATTTTTACCTCATATTTAAGCTGCCTTCACGGCTTTCTTCTTTTTATCCGAAATTGTTTCATTATTAATTATCGGCTTAGCCCATATCCCGATGCTGAAAATATAACCAAGCGTAATGTAAATCAGACACATGCTTGTCCTTAATCCGAACATATCGCCCAGCCATCCGATAAATATCTGCATTAGCGCCCCGCCGATTATAGCTGTACACAATATCCCGGCAAATGAACCATGATGACTATCCACCGAATTTAACGCAAGCGAAAAAACAATCGACCACATTACCGATAGCGAAAAACCCACCATCGGAAATGCCAGCAGCGCAATATTCCCAGGACCAAATAACGCAAGGCTCAAAAATATTACAGCCGATATTACAGCACTTACAAGCACCCTCCTGCTGTCAAACAGCTTCAGCAAAAGCAATCCGATCAAACAACCGATTGACATCATCCCCCAGAACCATCCAACAATAGAAGCCCCAACAGTAAGTGTATCATATCCATGGTAACTATTCAGAAATTTTGAAAGCCAGTATGAAACCCCCTGCTCTGTTCCTACGTATGCAAATATTCCGATAAAATAAAGTATTACTGTCTTCTGTCTGAATAACTTTTTGTGCACTGCCCATGTACCCGCTTTCTCATCTTCCTTCCTTTCAACTTCCGGGAAAACTGATAATGCAATTAGTAATATCATCGCCAGACAAATAATCGAAAACACCCAGTACAGCGATACCCATGGAAGGTCACCTGGTATTATTTTAGTAAATATATTCTTAACTATATTTTCCTGTCCGGCCGGAACAGTAATACTTGTAACCAGGTAAGTCAAAAACATTGGCGCAAGAAATGATGCCCCGCCAAATAAAAGCTGTGCCAGGACTGAATTGAAAGCAAAGTTTTCTTCTCCGCCCGCAACCCGGAGCAGAGGATTGATAGCTACCTGCAGCATCGCCATCCCGCACCCCATTAAAAACAATGAAACCAAAAAAACTAAATAATGAGGGAATATTGAAAACATAACCGCCCCTGCAAAAGCAGTTAGAAACGCGGCAGTCATTATCTTTTTCTCTTTATACTTCTCAACTAGCATTCCGGATGGAATCGACATTACTCCGTATGCAATAAAAAATGCAAACGGCAGCAGCGATACTAATGTCAGACTCAAATGAAAACTATTTATAACATCAGGATTAAGCGCACCCAGTATGTTTGTTATAAATGAAATCACAATAAACACTACAAAAATCAGTGCAACAATAAAAAAATTCCGTTTCATGATTTTATATTCCATCCTCTTATTTTAAGAAAAGGTTTTCCGTTTTTGTTTACATCGTTGTTAAAATATCCTTTCACTATTCTCTTTTCTCCCGGCAGTAGCGAGAAATAATTATCCTCCCAATATATCGGAGCAATCGAACTGCCGCTTCCGTTATTTAAGATCAATTCAACCATAAGTGCCGGCCCCTTTGAAGGATTTTCCAATTCTACAGTTATTGTTTCCTGCCCTACTGTCTGACCAAATTTCTTTGATACATTTAATTTAACGTCGGCAAGTTTATTTAACAAAGTCATGTCGGCATAATCAGATTCAGGTGTTACGAACCACTTTGAATTTTTGAAATCCAGCACATCCTCTTTCGCTGACAGACAATAAAAATTGCTGCTTATTAGTTTATTCCTCATATCATAAAGCCGTAAGTCAACAAAATATGTCCCGCTCAATCCTTCAATGCTTTTCAGATCTGCTGTTTTATAGACTCCATCCGGTTCAAGATTAAACTTTTCCTTTCCCGAATATTTTTCGGTCATATCAAAATTCAACACACGCACTTCCGATCTTAACCCTTCTTCCATTTTCATAGTATTGTTCATTGCATATACTGAATGATCTCCGTAATTATACAAGATATGCAGCGGTTCATTTGCTTTTCTCGCCCCGTACATCGCACCCGTCGGCACAAGGTAGTAATCAAACAACTGCCACCACAATTTCGGCCATGATGCATTGAACATCCATTGAATTATTCCCGTAGTACTGAACTTCCGAACCTGGAATGCCTCAAACATTGCACGCATCCCTTCATAATTCAGGAATTGTGACTTAAAACTGAATTCTTCCAGGCTCCCCGGGACGCCCAGCCTGTTTTTCATTACTTCTAAATACCTGTTCAGATTTGAAAATTCTCCTCCTCCGCAATGATAATTCCAAACGCTGTCAATCGGCCAGAGATGGTCAGGCGGAATAAATTTCATAATACTTTCTAAAACCGGAATCTGTTCACCCGGTCCTGTCTCCGTGTTGAAACCAAATGCCCCGCCCTGCAGAGTGTCCGTGTACCAGTAAACCGGAGGCACATAATCATACGGTCCGTTCATCTTCACACCGGTTTTGCCCGTAATTGTTGACACTTTACCACCTGCTGATCCAAGAAAAGGTCTGGTAGAATCGCATTCAGCTAATATTTTTTGATATTCAGTTTCCAGCTCCGGACGCGGAAGTTTATCACTTCCGTAAAGCCAGACTAAGATTGATGGATGCCCACGCAGCCATTTTATCTGATCTTTCCATGACTGAGAAATCATTTTAATTTCTTCCGGAGTTGTTACCGCTCCATAATCATCAACTTTCTTCCCTACATATTCTTCCCACTCCCACTGGCAGCTCCACCCTGCCATTATCAGAATTCCGTTCTTATCGCAAAAATCATAAAGATCAGAACTGCTTCCCCAGAATCCCTCAAGCCGAATTGCATTTAGATTCGAATGAACAGCATATTTAATTTGCGCCTCAATATTCTTATATGAATTTCCAAGCAGCAGATCATCAACCCAGCCCCCGCCCCGTATTATTATTTTCTTCCCATTCAGTTTATAACCGCGGTGCCCTTCTGCATTAAAATAATCCGACACATCCCTAATTCCGAATACCGATTCGCTTTCATCCGATAGTTCGTTTTTAATATGGAATGACAAATTCAGTTTATATAATTCCTGCTTCCCTAAATCATGCGTCCACCAGATCCGCGGATTATTAATATTAAGCTGTTTGTATTCCGGGGGATTGAAACTTATTACCCTGGTCTGATGCGGCTCCAGTTTAACTTCCTGCGAAAACTTAACCGCTTCAATCTTCCCCTCAAGTATTCCGGATATTTGATTGCCGCTGTTGTTTTCTATTTCTGCTGAAACAGTGAGACTTGCTTTTTTTAATTCGTTTAATTCAATCTTACTTACGACATATGGATTGTTTATAGTTACATCCCCGGTTACTTTAACTTTAATTTCTCTCCAAATCCCCATATTTCTGTCAGACGGTACCGGGTTCCAATCCACAAAACCAATTGTAAAATCTCCCGGCACAGGAGGGAATATTTCAACAGCAATCACATTCTCCTTTCCAAAGTAAACTTCCTTTGAAATATCAATTTCAAACCGTCTGAATGCACCTGATATTGAATCACGCCCCGCAATCTTTTTCCCATTTAACCAAACCTCGGCTGAATAGTTAATCCCGTCAAACTCAAGTTTAGTTGTATTCATCCCCTTCTGCTTCTGAATATAAAATTCCTTCCGGTACCACCATGGTTTTTGGAACTGATCCTTTGGAATAAGTTTCAAATTCTCACCCGAAAAAATATCCTTATAAACATTATTCTTTACCAACGCACCCAAAACGGTGTAAGGCACAGAAGTTTCAAACCAGCCATTTGTTTTGTAACCCGAGCGGGAAATAACATCCCCACCTTCGGTAACCTTTTCGGATGATTGTATAAACCACATTTTATTTAACTTAATATTATTAGCTAGCAGGCATGTAGAACATAGCAGGAAAGAAATCAGGAATTTTATCATTATTCTCCCGGATTATACAAATCAATAATAACAAGATTCTTCGACATTTTCACCCCCCAACCACCTCTTTTCCTTCCATTTTAGCCCGTATTTAAACTTTTCTCATTCCCGATAACAGGAGAATTACTTCAATATGCTTCTTATTTATGGCAATTATCTATTAATTGTTTACTTAAAATGATTTAATCAATTGGCATATAACTTGCTCCCATTGGACAAAAGTTTATTTATTCATTAAATATGATATAATATGATAAGAGGAACTGTGTTAGTTGCAGTGGAAACTTGTAAAGGATGCGAACTTTGCATCGTTTCTTGTCCCCAGGAAAGCCTCGGTCTTTCAAGCCAGATCAATTTAAATGGTTATAAGTATGCCGAATTAGTGAAGGATAACTGCACCGGATGTGTAAATTGTGCAATAATCTGCCCTGAATCTGCAATAACCGTGTACCGCCAGCCAAAATCAGCAAAAAAGAATAAAACTGCTGAAGTAGCAGGATAAGGAAAATTTATGGAAGAAATTAACAAAACTGAAGCCAGATTGATGAAAGGGAACGAAGCCCTTGCCGAAGCTGCAATTAGAGCAGGCATGGATGCCTATTTTGGTTACCCCATTACTCCCCAGTCTGAAATTCTTGAGTATTTTGAAGCCGAAATACCAAAACGCAAAGGTTTGGTGCTTCAGGCAGAAAGTGAAGTTGCATCAATAAATATGATTTACGGAGCTGCAGGTGCAGGAGCAAGAGTAATGACATCTTCCTCCAGCCCTGGTATCAGCTTAATGCAGGAAGGTCTTTCCTACATAGCTTCAGCGCAGCTGCCGTGCCTTGTTGTAAATGTTGTTCGCGGAGGCCCGGGCCTCGGTACAATCCAGCCATCCCAGGGCGACTATTTCCAGGCGGTAAAAGGCGGCGGACATGGTGATTATCACCTTATAGTTTTAGCCCCTTCTTCTGTTCAGGAAATGGCGGATTTTGTATTCGACGGTTTCAGATTAGCGGAAAAATATCGCTGCCCCGCGATGATTTTAACTGACGGCGCTCTTGGCCAAATGATGGAAAAAGTAGTTCTTCCTGAAGAAGGTTCACTCCCTCATACTATTCCGGCATGGGCTACAAATGGAAAGCCTGCAAATAAAGAAAGAAATTTTATTACTTCTCTTTTCATTCAACCCGAGAAAATGGAAATGATAAACATAGGCCTGCAGGAAAAATATAAACAAATGCAGTGTGAAGTAAGATATGAAGAATTCCACACAGAAGACGCTGAAGTTCTTCTGGTTGCATTTGGTCTTTCTGCAAGAGTTTGTCAGAAGACTGTTGAACTTGCACGGGAAAAAGGAATTAAAGTCGGACTTTTGAGACCGATCACTCTTTATCCTTATCCTACCGATAGAATTAAAGAATTAGCATCTAAAGTTGATTTCATGCTCTGCGTTGAAATGAACGCTGGACAAATGGTTGAAGATGTAAGACTTGCAGTGAATGGCGAAAAACCTGTTTTCTTCAAAGGCAGAATGGGCGGCATGATAATGTCTCCGGAAGATGTGCTTGAAGAAATAGAAAGCATTATTGAAAAACAAAGTATCAGTGCGTAGGAGAAATTATGGAATCAGAATTATTAATTGAAGATCTCGAATGTGTTTATAAAAAAACTTCTGCCTTAACTGATACCCCGCTTCATTATTGCCCCGGATGCGGTCACAGCATAGTTCACAAACTTCTCATGGAAGTTGTAGAAGAAATGGGAATTCAGGACCAGGTAATTGGAGTTGCGCCTGTCGGCTGTTCTGTATTTGCTTATCATTATATGGATATTGATATGCAGGAAGCAGCACACGGCAGAGCAAGCGCAGTTGCTACCGGAGTTAAAAGAGTACGCCCTGACAAGTATGTTTTTTCATATCAGGGTGACGGCGATCTTGCAGCAATAGGAACTGCCGAAACTATTCATACCGTTAACCGCGGCGAAAATATCATGATGATATTTATTAACAATGCTATTTATGGAATGACAGGCGGACAGATGGCGCCTACAACTTTATCAGGACAGGTTACTTCTACTTCACCTTATGGAAGAGATACAAAACAAGTTGGTTTCCCAATTAAAATAACAGAAATGTTAGCCTTGCTTCCGGGTGCTTATTATGTTACCAGACAGGCAATCAACAATGTAGCTGCCTGCAGAAAATTAAAGAAGGCTCTCCGTTTGGGATTTGAAAACCAGAAACTCAACAAAGGCACTTCCTTTATTGAAGTTGTTTCTAACTGCCCTTCCGGCTGGAAAATGACACCTGTTGAAGCAATGACTTGGATTGAAGGAAATATGTTCCCAGTTTTTCCTGTCGGCGATATTAAAGTAAGTAAATAGAAAAGTCATCCCCGACCGCAGTTAATCGGGGATCCCATGGTTTGTCATTCTGAGCGAAGCGGCTTGTCATTCTGAGCGAAGCGAAGAATCTCATTGGTTAATAAGAAAGTAAATTAAAATATATAGGAAATTATAATGCAGAAAGCACACGAAATTATTTTTGCAGGATTCGGAGGACAGGGAGTCCTTTCGATGGGACAGATCATTGCTTATGCTTCTCTGATTGAAAATAAAGAAGTATCCTGGATGCCTGCTTATGGTCCTGAAATGAGAGGCGGAACAGCAAATTGTACTGTGATTGTTTCTGACTCCCCTATCAGTTCACCTATGGTAGCAAAGTTTGATTCTGCAATAATGTTAAACCAGCCTTCATTGGATAAATTTGAAAGCGCTGTTAAACCAGGCGGCTTAATTATGTATGAAGCATCCGCCATTATTAATCCTCCAACAAGGACTGACATAGAAATTTTCAGTGTTCCTGCTGCAGAAGAAGCTTTGAAGATGAATAAAAAGCAGGTTGCCAATATGATTATGGTTGGCGCTTTCCTTGCAAAACGCCCGATACTTAAGATAGAAAATATATTAAAGGCATTAAAGAAGGTGCTTCCTGAAAGACATCACCATACAATTCCTTTAAATGAAAAAGCTCTCCTTTTAGGACAGCAGTTAGCTAAAGAAATGGAATCACTTACTGTTTAGAAAATTCCCCCTTAATAACGGGGTCGCAGAAGGCGGGTATCCAATTTCTGTCATTCAGAGCGATTGCGAAGAATCTGTTCTGTAATTGTTAATTTGTTAGAATCTCCTGAGGTAATTATGAAAGAAAAAGATATAAAATGTTTACGAGCCTGTAAAAACACATGTGCTATGTTGAATGAAGCTTTAAGAAAAGAAGCCTCAACTGTACGGTTTTATGAAGGAGTTCTGGATGAATGCAACGCTCCCGATGTCCGCAGTTTTATAGTGGACCTTGTTGAAGACAGACGTAAAGAGATTCTTAGAATTATACAGAAGCTAAATGAAATTCATGCCCGGTCACAAGCGGCAGACGGAGTTTATTCCAGCTTCAACAATATTGACGGATAAATAATTATCCCCCTTATTAAAGGGGGAACCGCCGAAGGCGGGGGGATTGTTTTTCATTCAGCATAATCTCAATCATCATCCCACCTGTGAGATAACTTATTTTAATAAAACAGGAAATTAAATGCTAAAAGTCGGGCAAAGGATTAAACTATCAGATGGTATTTACCGCGTAAAAGAAGTTGATAGTTTTAAAGCAAAAGTAGTACAAGAAGATGTTGAGGTTAGGGAATTTACAACCCGGTTTGACAAAAAAGTTAAAATTAAATCCAAACCAAAAGTAAAATTCATCAGCCCTAACGCCGAGTTGAAAATATTACCGGATAAACCTCTAAATTCAAAACCAGAAAAGAAACAAAAACCACCAACTGACAAAATAAGAATTGTTAGAAAACGCAATCCGGCTCCTAAGACCAAACCAGTAATTAGACCGGCAATTGCAGCCGCTAAGAAAAAGACTGTACCCGCAAAAAAAGTAAAGAAAACTGCAGCCCCCAAAACGATAATACCTTTAATTAAGAAAAAACAAACTGCCCCGAAGAAGATTACTGCACAGGTAAAAAAGCCGATGCAATCATCTGTAAAGCCGGTTAATAAATCAAAGAAGATTGTAGAACCTAAGACTAAAGAGCCCGATAAGTTCGGACAGTTTAGCTTATTCTAAAACTCATCTATTTAATTCCTGATCTGCTGTACCTTAAAAAATACAACCTTATCGATGGAACATGGAAATTATTGTATTCAAAAACCAGTGCATTTAGTTCTTTCGAAGTGTCATCATTGAACACACTATTATTTTCAACTGATTACAATGTTTATTTAAGCGACACTGGCGATGTCATTAAATCCCCCTTAATAAACGGATCAGATGCACATTATTCAATCGATGGCACTAAAATTTCTTTTATTAAATCTGACAGTTCAGGAATTTTTATTTGCAGCCTGCCCTCAGGAGCGATAAATCATATCGATGTATATTTGCCGGGCAACTCTTTGTCTAATCCGCACTTGAACCCGAATAACAGTAAAATAATTTTCCAGGCAGATTCAACCTATTATGTTAGATAATTTAACTCGCAGTTATAAACGGAAAAAGCCTGAAAACTTTCATTTTCAGGCTTCCTTAGTAGCGGGGGCAGGACTTGAACCTACAACCTTCGGGTTATGAGCCCGACGAGCTACCAATTGCTCCACCCCGCGATATCTAGTCGACAAATATAAGAATTTATCGTGTAGGTTGCAAATTCTTCACTCCTCAAAAAACCTAATTATCACTCAATTATAATCAACGGTAAAAAAAATTTCAATTTCCCACGCTATATCTACTTTTGAATAAAAACGACAAATAGTTTTGATGCTTCAAATTAATATAATTAGCTTTGTTATGGGTAAATACAGAGACCTGTAAAAATATATTCTTAAGGCACTTATAATTTTCTGCTGTGAAGATATAGGTAATTGTATCTGAATTAATTTTTATTCATTTATTGGGTATGACATTCAAATCACTAATATTTATTAATTATAACTTTCCTTATCCAAAACAAATCAACCCTGAGGAGGATTTAATGAAACATTTCGTGTTACCCAGCCTGTTAGCTCTATTTATTTTTATTTATGGATGCTCTGCTCCAATTTTTTTGACTTTGGATGGAATGCATGTAAAACAAAAAAAGGAAGTTAAATCTGAAATAAAGCCAGTTGATGATTATTATGATTATTTGAACCCTCGATTCATTGACAATACAATAAATAACCTGGAATATCCAAATCAATTGTGGGGTTCTCTGAATAAAAAAGAGAAAATTATTGTGGCCCCTCTAGATAGAATAACCAACGAAAATAATGACCAACAACTTGTTGTAGAACGGTCAATTATACATAAACTTGTAAAAGAAGGTTATGATGTTTATGATCGAACAAAGGAAGTGATAAATAGAGGTATCTCGGAAAATCCGAATGGTTTAAATTATACAATTCCTTCCAATAAATCAGATAGTCTAAAATCATTTAAATTACCTTCTACTTTTGTATATGGCGATATAATTTTTGCTTACAGACTATTAGAATTGGGAATGGTAAAAATAAATCAGGCAAATACTAATACAGTAAAAAGAATCGGTAGAACAACTGTAGAGATAAGACTCGTTGATGCTAAAACTCTAAAAATAATTTATACTGAGATTCTTAATGGTAAGTATACAGATTTGATTAGTGATGAAATTTCAAATTCTATCGCTGATTTTCATTATAAATTTGAAGATGATGCTTTACCCTTTAGCCAGAAAAAGCAGGCTACAAATCAAATAACTATAATTAAACCAGAAAACAAAAAATCAATAGATACCCCGCCTAATAGTTTTCTTAAATCTGCTGGCTTAATCTTTTCATTTCAAAAAGGAGGAGCTGCAGGACATTTCCATATAAGGTCAAAAGGAGGTGCCAATATTTATTCTTTTGATGTACCCAAAGGAGATGGAGACCAAGATATAACTTGGGATTGTCAGGACCGCAATGGTGAAAATCTACCTGATGGTACCTATGAACTCTATTCTATAAAAGATGATAGCGTTAATGTACTAGCTACTTTTTCTCTGGTAGATTAGCTTCATACATCAAGAATTTAAAGCGTCGAAAGGCGCTTTTTTTTTGAAATTAAAAACATTTGATCATTGAAATCTTTGAAATTCCTCCATCATTTTTCTCAAACTCAAGAAAAATCCACTCCATTTGTATCCAATATCACTCCAATATTAATTCTTCAAAAAAAGGCGGCAAAAAACGGGGTCAAAAGTTATTAATAAGTAGAGGGGTACTTTTTTTTCGCTGTATGACAAGTTATATGTTATCGTTCTTCTTAACCATCCTCCCCCGACTCCCTAACTGAAGTCAATTAAATTATCAGAAAGGTGGGGAGGGGGACTCGAAGGTAATATGCCGGTAATACGGCAGTAATACGCCGGAGACATGACATTCTGTTAACTGGCTATTATCACAGTCATTAAATCATATACAAATAAATCATAAAAGGAGTTCATTATGGCCCTTATTAAAAACCCAGCCCTTGTTGATTTCACAGGCACTATAGGAAAAACTGTCTATAAAAAACGCGGCTCCGTTTCTTATATGTCCGCACTGCCCAGAGACTATCCCATGCCCCAGGATCCAAACTCTGTCTATAACAGAAACCAAATTCTCCTCATTTCTAAAATCGCCGGACTCATAAATGCTGTTGACTTATTCAAAATGATCTGGAAACAGGAGTACCCGAATTCTTACAGTTCCTTCCACGAAATTAGTATGGCAAATTATCATAGCTACAATTACCTTGACCTGCGCGGCAATATTATCCTTACCCCTAAAACAGGTTTCCCTGTGCCGTCTCCAATTTTTGAAATTAAAAAGGGAAAGGTTACAATTTCTGCCGCCCCCCTTTCACTGGACTCGGGTATCGATCCCTCAATCGAAAAATATATTGCTTCAGCTACTATCTTTCTTATGAATTCAAACTCAAAGACCTACCCCGGTCCCTGCTTTGATGCGCGAAAAGGAGATAGAATTCCTCTTAATTTTGAATGCCCTCTTAAAGTAACCACACGACTGGGAGGTATCTCCGTACTCGCCTCTCTTCCGCTCACTTATGTAAAATTGTGGTCTGTCATTTTCACATTAGACGAAAACAACAAACCAGTCCACTATTCAGAAATTTTAACCTGGCCTCATGAAATAAGAAGCTTTGTAGACGACGACTCTCCTGATCTATATATGAAGAAACTCTATTTCCCTCTTAGAAATAAGCCTGAATCCCATTGGAGTGCCGAACCACCGTTCATTTATCCGGAATCCTCTAAAGCGCAATAATTTAAATTACTCTGCTTATAATTTGCATCGTGGTTCACAGCAAAACTCCCGTTACTCTAATTATAAAAGCGTCAAAGGACGCTTTTATAATTTAATCTAGTCAATAAAAAAAACCGCCGTGTTCACGCGGCGGTTTGAATCGATTTTTGATACAGAACATATTTTACTTGACCAGCACCATTTTCTTCACTGAGATAAAATTCTTACCCGATAATTTATCCGTCGCCTCTAACCTGTATATGTAAACTCCCGACGAAAGATTGCCATGAACCATCGTGCTGTTAAAATCAACTGTGTAATAACCTGCCGCCTTCTCATCATTGACTAATGAACCGACTTTCTCTCCTGCAATATTGAACACTTCCATAGTAACTTTTGCGTCAAACGGAAGATTATAACTTATCTTTGTCGAAGGATTAAATGGATTCGGATAATTCTGATTTAATGTAAATAAAGATGGTAATGCAACCTCAATTGCAACTACACTGCTGTATTGATATGTAAAATCATTATCAAGCATTTTCAAACGGTACTGATACTTCCCTGCCTGCAAATTCGTTTCAGTGTACGAATAATATTTTGGTGAATTGCTAAGCACCGACGCCCTTACTGATCCTACCGTTTCCCAACTGTTTTTATTTACCTCTGACCGTTCAACATAAAACATATTGCTGTTCTTCTCAGTTTGTGTTTCCCAATTTAGGTTTATATTCCTGCCATTAGGAATTACAACAAATGAAGATATCTCAACCGGTAGCGATCCTGATTCGGCGATTGAAAATGTCTTTCCTCCTGTCATATCGTAACCGCTCCCGCCGAATGTATTTGTATTTTGAATTGTATATGGATTGCTCCCGGCAGCTCCATTTGACACCACAATATCAAATTGTGAAGTTAAGAACACACCAATTTTGTAGTTCGTCCTTGCCCCGCCGTGTTCATCGGTGCCGTTCCATTGCAATTTAAGAGTCAGATTATTTATATGCCCCGAAGTACCGTTATTAGTCGCCGCGGAAACAATCCATTGATCTGACACATAATTTGATCCTGTAAAACCACTGGTGTTTTGATTAACTCTTACTTTATAATTGTCAGCATTCCCCGTATTCGTAAGTATTATCGGATTGTATTTTGTAGCGGTCGGACCTACTGGAAAAGTTACTGGCGTTGTGCTTACATTCTGAATTAATTGACCCGTTCCATCTGTTACTACATAATTCGTTGAGCTTGAACTTATAGCTGCAGTAGTACTAATAGTCAAATTATTATTTGCCAGAATTAGATTTCCACTGGTTAGCGTGAGAGAGCCGCAGGAAACATCGCCAACCAGACTGTCTAAACCGGATGATTTATTAATTGTCAATAATCCTGTGTTTGTAAAACTGCCTATCGACTGATTTGCTGTTCCGGTTATTGTAACACCTCCCGATCCGCTGGTTGTTCCGCCATTATTTACAAGGTTTCCGTTCAGAGTCAATAAAAATGTGGACATTGCCAAACTTGATCCGCTATTGATTTTAAGAGGTGCTGTAGAATTAAATACTTTTGCGCCATTCAAAGTTATCGCACCTGTATTTGCAATAACTACTCCGCCTGTTGCTGTAAAAGGAGTTATCCATTCTGATCCAACTGTTCTCCCGGTTGAAGTATTATATTGTAAAGTTGCGGCACTGCCATATGTGGGATTGGCCGATACGGTCGCCGTCCCTTCCATTGAAAGGACTCCGTTTACTGTTACATTAGCAGTCGTTATTGTTTTTACTCCGCTGTTTGACATTGTAAGATTATTAAAAGTGGTTGCTGATGCTGTAAGCGTCTGAGCGCCTGCCGCTCCAAAAACTACCGTTCCCGTTCCCGCTGAAAATACAGTCCCCGTCCCGTTCCATGCAGTTCCACTTACATTGTTTTCGTTTAATATACTCGAACCGCCGCTCAACGTTCCCGCTGTTAATGTAACATCGCCTGTAAATGTATGCGTTAATCCGGTTCCTAAATTTAATGTTCCGCCGCTTCCGTTAATGGTTAAGCCGGCTCCGCTTACATTCCCCTGTAATGTCGCAGTACCTCCGGTCTTTGTCATTGATACTAGTCCGGTTGTTGTAAATCCAGAAATGGTTTGAGCTGCCATTGTATTGGCTATAACAACCGGTGAGCTTCCTGCTGTAAAGGTTCCGCTGTTGCTGAAGTTTCCTCCAAACGTTAATTGAAAGTTTCCTGTATTCAATGATCCACCGGTGTTAATTGCCAGTGGTACTGAAGCATTAAATACTTTAGCCGCATTAACACTAATCACGCCTGAATTAGTAATATAAACACCTCCGGTCGCTGCAAATGGCGTTATCCATTCCGTGCTTGCTGCGCGCGCGCTGGTTGTATTGTATTGTAATGTTGCTGAAGTTCCATAGCTCAGAGTTCCTGTAAATGTATTTACATTTGCACCATTTTCAATTGAAAGAATTCCGTTTACTGTAGTTGTGCCTGTGGGAAATGTTTTTGCCCCGCTACCCGAAAGAGTAAGATTATTATAACTATATGCGGGTATTGTTTGTGCAACCCCACTCAGGTTTACTGTTCCTGCATTGGGAGTAAATGTTCCGCCTGTTCCCGATGCTACCGTTCCTGTTATTGTAAAATTAATAGTACTTGAACCGCCATCCAGCGTTCCTGCGGTTCTTGTCCAGGTTCCTGAAAATGTATGTGTTAATCCTGTTCCTAAATTTAACGTCCCCCCGGTTCCATTAATTGTTAAACCGGCTCCGCTTACATTCCCTTGGAATGTCGCTGTACCTCCGGTCTTTGTCATTGATACTAATCCGGTTGTTGTAAATCCTGAAATAGTTTGACTGGCCAATGTACTCGTTATAACAATTGGCGAACTTCCCGCAGTAAATGTTCCGCTGTTGCTGAAGTTTCCGCCAAAGGTCACTGAATTATTTCCGGTGGCTAAGGTAACTCCTGAATTAATTGTTAGTGTGCCGTTTGCTGTTGTAGCGCTTCCGAGAGTTTTAGTTCCGCTGCCCGAAAATGTAACCGCATTAAATGTTGTTGTTGTTGCGGATAGTGTCTGTGAACCTAAAGCTCCAAAAATTACAGTTCCGGTTCCGGCTGTAAACACAGTTCCGGTTCCATTCCATGCGGACGAACTCGCGTTATTTGCATTTAATGTACTTGACCCTCCATTCAATGTTCCCGCAGTTAATGTAACATCGCCTGTAAATGTATGCGTCAGTCCCGTCCCAAGATTTAATGTTCCGCCGCTCCCATTTATAGTTAAGCCTGCTCCGTTCACATTTCCTGTAAATGTTGCAGTACCTCCTGACTTTGTCATTGATACAAGTCCGGTTGTTGTAAACCCTGAAATACTTTGCGTTGCTGTTCCAACATCTAAGGTTATTGGTGAACTTCCCGCGGTAAATGTACCATTATTAACAAAATCTCCTCCAAATGTTAATTGATAATTTCCTGTATTCAAAAAAGCGCCGGAGTTAATTGTAAGTGGTACTGATGAATTTAATACTTTAGCCGCATTCATAGTAATCGTTCCGGTATTAGTTATTATTACTCCTCCGGTTGCAGCAAATGGCGTAATCCACTCTACTCCTGCCGTCCGGGATGTTGCAGTATTATATTGCAGCGTTGCAGCACTCCCATATGTCGGTGCCGCTGAAGCCGTAGCAGTACCCTCCATTGAAAAAACACCATTAACCGTAACACTTGTTGTCGTTTTTACTCCGCTCCCGGATAATATAAGATTATTATAAGCATAGCCCCCAACTATTTGATTTCCACTCGCATTGTAATTAACTGTACATCCCGTTGCTAATGTTAATGTTCCATTCGCCCCAATACCTGCATTAGTCGCACTAACTATTCCTATATTCATTGTTCCTGCCCCGGTAAAAGTAATTTGTTGATACGGGGCATCAGAGCCCGAGCTGCTTGACATAACAATATAACCAACATTTGCCGTTCCAGTCGAGACTGATAAAAGCCCTGTGTGGTGATTAGATCCGCTGCCCGTGCTGCCTGAAATCAATATTTCACAAGTTGAATTTGCATTTAGCGTACCAATACCCACATCTAAAGTGTTTATATTTTTATTCCCCGGTGAGGATATTGTGATTATAATGGAACCCGACGTTGCGTTTGTTCCAACCCAAAGGGTTCCCGCAGTTGATCCATTGTATAAGTTCACCACAGAACTACCACCTCCCGAAGTAAATGTCAGCGTTTTGCAATTTTCAACATCTGAAACCGATACAGTCGCGCCGGCAGCTATAGTTACATCATCATTAATTCCAGGTATCACACCACCGGACCAGGTGCCAGTTGAATTCCATAAACCGCCTGTTGAGGTGCTGGAAATGGCAGCCGCATATACAAATGAATAATTAAATGTGATAATTAGAATAAAAAGTAGTAGTTTTTTCATACGGTCCTCAATCTTTTTACGACCCATTTGGCTCTTGAAATAATTATTAAGTACTTTTTTAGTGCAATTATAACTGCCCTGCTCCATTATGAAAATGACATTCATCACCATTAAACGACTAATGGTTCATGTATTCAAGAATTTATTTTTTATTGCAAGGCGAAACTAGACTGGTTTTTTAAATAGACCACATGTTTATTACTGCTATTAGCGGTATAATTCATTTATTTACAATGTCTTACGATAACAGTAAATCGCCCGCCCAGGTTCTGTAATTATAGTTTTATATTAAAGAATCTAAATTTAAATACTATTTCCTGTCAATTTTTCAATCTCTTACATCACAATTTCAGGTCTTGTTTTTGAACTGGTGGTACGAAACACAGATTTTTTTAATTGAGTATTTATAAAAAACGTCTCTTCAAACAAATCACGACCTTGATAAATATTCTATTGACGTTATAAGATGCTTTATTATAATAGTTTACAACTACTCTTCACCCCTTGTTTTCACCTAAAGTTTATCTCGATCTTTTTGTATATTTTAGCAGATAATATTTCAAATTATGATTTCAGAAAATAAATTCTTAAATCCCGTAGCATTAAACGACGAATACATAACTCCTTTCAAATCACAAAGGAGCTTTCCAGGATTACGTTTCTTCCCTAGACTAATCTGGATTGTGATGTATTCCAACCGTCATGCAAAAAAAGGAATTTATGATTCGGTTCGGTGGTATGATTCTTCTGTCGCAGTAAGACATAGTCTTGAATTGTCTGGAGTCAAAATGCACTTCACTGGTATGAACAACATCCGTAAAGTTAAGGGACCTGCCGTATTTGTGGGCAACCATATGAGCACCCTGGAAACTATGGTTCTCCCTTCAATCATCCGCCCTCTTAAAGAAGTGGTTTATGTTATTAAAGCTGAACTTGCTGATTATCCTTTGTTCGGACCTGTGGCTAAAGCAAGACATCCAATACTTGTTGGAAGAGATAATCCACGTGAGGATCTCAAAACTGTAATGGATGAAGGATCCAGAAAATTACAGGATGGTAAATCAATTATTATCTTCCCTCAAAAGACAAGAAGCGACTATCTTGACCCGGAATCTTTCAATACTCTTGGTATTAAACTCGCTAAACGTAATAATGTACCCCTTATCCCCGTTGCTCTTTTAACTGATGCATGGGGAAATGGTAAATTTATTAAAGAAGCCGGAAAAATTGATCCCTCTAAAACTGTCCATATCGCTTTCGGTGAACCGCTGATAATAAACGGAAACGGCAGCGATGAACATCAGAAAACTATTGAATTTATTTCCTCCAAGTTTAAAGAATGGGGACGGGGAGATTTAGTAAAAAGTTGATTTTTATATAATTGTTTCATTTCCGAAAATAAAAACAATTATTCCTTTCCTTATATTTACTAAAAAGATAATTTATGAAGACTATTTTTTGTAACCGGAATTTATTACATTTAATAGCGGATATGACCAGATTAATATATTAACATCATAATGAATAAAAATAATTCTGATACGAATATAATTCAAGATAACGAAAAACAATTCACTGCCCTCCTTTCTGTATTACCAGATGTTGTACTTATCCATCGTGACGGCATTATTCTATACGCAAATCAAACTGCCTGCTCTGCAACTGAATATTCACTGGATGAATTATTGGGTTCTTATGTTATAAGTTATGTGGTTGAGGAACACCGCGAATTGGTTATGCAAAGTTTGGAACGTCGTTTATCCGGTGAAGAAGTCGGCGATTATGAATGTGAACTCAGAAAAAAATCAGGCGGTCTTAGAACAGTTATTATAAGAG
>TBL_comb47_HYPODRAFT_10000187_pt1 | contig 78138 bp, 68 predicted proteins | sample TroBogypolimnion_40_FD_10682 | JGI IMG/M metagenome (IMG submission 10682) | reverse complement strand
TCATCGGTATCGGCGCAGCCAAGCAGATCCCGGCTAAAATCAAAGATCTCGGTGGCTCCAAACCGTTAGTTGTCACCGATAAAGGCATTACCGGTGCGGGCATCACCAAACAGATCACCGATCTGCTCGATGCCGCCAAGATGAAATACGTTGTTTACGACGAAACAATCCCCAACCCCACCGATAAGAACGTCGCGGCCGGCATCGAAGTCTACAAAAAAAATAAATGCGACAGCCTTATCACCCTGGGCGGCGGCAGCTCCCATGACTGCGGCAAGGGCATCGGCCTGGTGATTGCCAACGGCGGCAAGATTCATGACTTCGAGGGCGTCGACAAATCTACCAAACCCATGCCGCCCTATGTTGCGGCAAGCGCTACGGCAAGACCGTTAAGGCCGAGGATATCGACGTTATGACGGGCAATGCCCAGAAGGACGCCTGCGGCCTGACCAATCCACGTTGTCCGAAAGACGTTGACGTCAAGGCAATCTATACCGCGGCCCTGTAATCGGAGGCCCCCTACGCCGGTGGTGCCAGCCTCCCCTGTTCCCCCGATGCGGGCCGGGCAGGTGTCACCGGCTGTTTGTTTTTTTTGCCAATTACGCTGTGGTTGGCGTCGCGGGGCAGAAATTTTTTTCCTGCCTCGCCTTTGCTATTTGAACCGGAAAGAGTTGCAGGGTCTTTTCTCCTTGTGTGGCCCTGCATCTCTGCCCCTGAGACCAGCACCAAGAATCCCGTGGGGACAACAGTTGACAAAGGAGAGTTTCTACGATTAAAATATCTGGACAACCTATTGATTTTTTGTTTTTTTATATATAGACACTAACATCGACCGTAAACGGGTACGGGTTCTGGCAGGAGCCCGGTTTTTTCTCTCTTTTGCAAAGGAGTCATCAAATGGCTGATAAAATTTTTCGCGTGAACATGTCGGATCTGAGCACCAAGGTCGAAGCTGTACCCGAGGGATGGATGGGACTCGGTGGCCGGGGCCTGACCTCCACCATTGTCGCGGCCGAAGTCAAACCAACCTGTCATCCGCTGGGCAAAAACAACAAACTCATTTTTGCACCAGGCCTGCTTTCCGGCACCTCGGCCGCCAACTCCGGCCGCCTCTCCTGCGGCGCCAAAAGCCCCCTCACCGGCACCATCAAAGAGGCTAATGCCGGCGGCACCTCGGCCCAGATGCTGGCCAAATTGGGTGTCAAGGCCCTGATCATCGAAGGCAAGCCTGCCGATGCCAACAAGTGGTACAGCCTGCATGTCAATGAGGCGGGTGTCACTATCAAGGAAGAGACCGAGGTGATGGGTCTGGGTAACTTTGCGGTAGTCGAGGCCCTCAATAAACGGCTGGGCCCCAAAGTCGGAGTCATCAGCATCGGCCCAGCCGGTGAGATGACGATGTTAGGTGCCAACATTTCCATTAAAGACCCGGATAACCACCTGCGGTCCTGCGGACGTGGCGGTCTCGGCGCGGTCATGGGCTCCAAAAAGATCAAATTCATCTCGGTGGAGCCGACCGACCAGAAGGTAGCCATTGCCGATCCGGAGGCCTTCAAGATCGCCAGTCGGACCTTTGCCAAGGCCCTGATCGACAATCCTATCAGCAAAGCTTTGGGGCAGTACGGTACCAACGTGCTGGTCAATATCATCAACGAATCCGGCGGGCTGCCCACGCGCAACTTCACCAGTGGCCAGTTCGAAGGTCACGAGGCCATTTCCGGCGAGACCATGTACGACACCATCGTCGCCCGTGGCGGTAAGCCGAAACACAACTGCCATCCGGGCTGCGTGATCAACTGCTCGCAGATCTATGCCGATGTCAAAGGCCAGTACAAGACCTCGGGTTTTGAATACGAGTCCATCTGGGCGTTGGGCGCCGATTGCTGCGTCGACAACCTCGACCACATTGCCGAGGCCGACAATATCATGGACGATCTCGGCATCGATTCCATTGAAACCGCGGTGGCCTTTGGCGTGGCCATGGAAGCCGGCGTGCTGCAGTTCGGGGATGGCGCCGAAGTCTGTCGGATGCTCAGGGAAGAGGTCGGCAAAGGCACCCCGCTGGGCCGGATTATCGGCAATGGTGCGGGTTTTGTGGGCAAGGCTTTTGGTGTCACCCGCGTACCGGTGGTGAAAAATCAGGCGATTCCCGCCTATGACCCACGGGCCATCAAGGGTATCGGCATCACCTATGCCACCTCCACCCAGGGTGCCGACCACACCATGGGCTACACCATTGCCACCAACATCCTCGGGGTGGGCGGCAAGGTTGATCCGCTCAGCAAGGAAGGCCAGGTGGAGCTGTCACGCAACCTGCAGATCGCCACCGCCGCCATCGATTCCACCGGCATGTGCCTGTTCATCGCCTTTGCCGCTCTGGACGATGCGACCTGCCTACCGGCCCTGATCGACCTGCTCAATGCCCGCTTCGGGATTCACCTGGTGGCTAACGATGTCACCAATCTCGGCATGACCATTCTCAAAACCGAGCGGGCCTTCAACCTGGCGGCTGGCTTCACTAACAAGGATGACCGGCTGCCGGAATTCTTCTCGGAAGAACCGATTGCCCCCCATAATGTTGTCTGGGATATCAGCGACGAAGCCATTGATTCCTTCTGGAATTTTTAATTCCTGAACCAATAGTATGCAGCTCACGGTCAAACTGTTCGCCTATTTCCGGGATAACCGCTTCAAGGAAAAGTTTGCGGACTACCCCGAGGGGACCACGGTGGAGGAGATCATCCGCTCGCTGGGGATACCGCTGGACGAAGTCGGCGTGACCATGATCAATTCACGCCATTGCGAGCTGCAGCAGATCCCGGCAGCAGGCGACCAACTGGCTATCTTTCCCAATATCGGTGGGGGTTAACCCCCTCACCGATCAGCCCTCGGAGTGCGGTATGCTCCGTCGGGACGAGGCTCGATCCGGAGGCCCCGGCCGCCGCGGTTTCCATTCGCTGTTTGCAGCCCTCACCCTTCTCCTTGCTTTCCCGAGGAGTACAAGACAGGCCAGGATAGCATGAAAGATTTTTTCACATTGATCAGTTCCTCTGACTTCCTCTCCCTGCTGCCCCAATTCTCCCCTCTTGAACAGGAAGCCCTCCCCCTTGCCGAGGCCCGCGGCCGGGTGTTGTCTGAGGATGTCGTCTGCCGTGAAGCCCTGCCGCCTTTTTCCCGTTCCACCATGGATGGGTTTGCGGTCCGGGCCGCGGATACCTTCGGCAGTTCCGAATCAGAGACCGCCCTGCTGACCGTTATCGGTGAAATCAGTATGGGCGTCTCCGGCCAAGCCTTCCCCCTCCGTCCCGGCCAAGCGGTACGCATCTGGACCGGGGGGGAGCTGCCGCCCAAAGCTGATGCCGTCGTCATGGTCGAATACACCCAGTGCCTTGACGACGAGACCGTTGCGGTCTACCGGCCGGTGGCCCCCGGAGAAAATGTTATTCGCGCCGGCGAGGACTATGCTCTCGGCGCTCCTGTTCTTGCTCGGGGCAGCATACTGCGGCCGCAGGATCTGGGCGTACTCTCCGGCTTAGGCGTTACGGCCGTCCCGGTCTACCGTCGGCCCAGGGTCGCCATTCTTTCCACCGGCGACGAATTGGTGCCTCCCGATCAAGTCCCGCCTCCGGGAAAAATCCGGGACATCAACTCCACCACCTTGGCCGCCCTGGTCGAGGAAGCCGGGGGCATACCGATCGCCTGCGGCATCTGCGGTGACGAGCTTGACCCTATCTGCGCGGTCTGCACCGAAGCACTCGCCCAGGCCGATGTACTCCTCCTTTCCGGCGGCAGCTCGGTGGGGCGCCGTGATTTCACCCTGGAAGTTTTCAAAGCCCTCCCCCGGACCGAAGTGCTGGTGCACGGGGTTTCGATCCGTCCCGGAAAACCGACCATCCTCGCCGCTCAGGGCAACAAGGCCCTGTTCGGCCTGCCCGGCCATGTCGCCTCGGCCATGGTGGTTTTCACCCTCTTTGTCCGCCCCCTGCTGCGCCAATACGCCGGCCTGGGCGCAACTATGGGGTTGCAGACCATCCGGGCCATTACCGCCCAGCAGATCCCCTCGGTCATTGGCAGGGAAGACTATGTGCGGGTGCTCCTGACCCCGCAGGACGACGGCGGCCCGCCCCTAGCGACCCCGGTCTACGGCAAATCGGGCCTATTGAGCCCCTTGGTCCGGGCCGATGGCCTGCTGCCGATCAGCCGCAACAGCGAAGGATTGGACCGGGGCATCGAGACCCCTGTCCTTTTGTTTCCGTAATTCCCGATCAACATCCAACCACCCGGTCATTGCCATGCAACGAACAATTTATCTTCACATGCAATCCAGGGAAGAGGCCCAGCAACTGTTCTGGTCCCGTTTCAGACACGTCCACACCGGCGAGGAAACCATTCCCACCCGATCCGCCTATGGCCGAGTGACCGCTGGGCCGGTCTGCGCCCGCCTCTCGTCGCCCTCCTTTCATTCCGCCGCCATGGACGGCCTGGCGGTGCGGGCTGAAGACACCTTTGGCGCAAGCGACAACACACCGCTGACCCTGCGGATCGACACCGGCCAGGCCGTGATGATCAACACCGGCTACCCCCTGCCGCCTGATGCCAATGCGGTAATTATGATCGAAAACGTTCTGATGAGCGATGACGGCAAGGAGGGCATCATCCGCGCTCCGGTCTATCCCTGGCACCATGTCCGCAAGGTAGGGGAAGACATTGTCGCTACCGAGCTGCTGTTCCCGACCGGCCATCAGATCCGGCCAGCCGATGTCGCCGCCTTGATTACTGGCGGTTGCGCCACGGTCGCGGTCCGCAAACGACCCCGCCTGGTCATCATTCCCACCGGCAGCGAATTGATTAATCTGGAGGACTACCAGGGCGCCATCCCGCCAGGGAAAATCGTTGAATCCAACTCCGCAGTCCTGGCCGGGATGGCCAGGCAGGCAGGTGCCGAGGTCGAGGTAACCCCGATCATCAGCGACGATTTCGACACCATCAAACACCGCCTGGCGGCCATGGTCGCCACCGAAGCGGATGTGATTATCATCAATGCCGGCTCCTCCGCCGGCAGCGCCGATTACACCGTGCAAATCATCGAAGAACTGGGTGAGGTGCTGACGCACGGGGTCACCATCATGCCCGGCAAACCGACCATCCTCGGTATGATTAACCACAAACCGGTCATCGGCATCCCCGGCTATCCGGTCTCGGCCATCATTGCCATGGAACAGTTCGTCATCCCGCTGCTCTCCCGGATGCAAGGCGTGCAGGTGGTGCCGCAGATCACCGTCAAAGCCCTGCTGGCGAAGGATCTGCCCTCACCGAGCGGGATCGAAGAATTCCGGCGGATGATCATCGGCAGAATCGGCAGCAACTTCGTCGCCGCGTCCTTAAAAAAAGGGGCCGGCGCCATCACTACCCTGACGCGGGCCAACGGCATCCTCCGCATTGCAGCCGCCTCTGAAGGCGAGATGCACGGCAAAGAGGTCACTATCGATCTCCTCGCCCCCTTGGACCAGGTGGAACGCACCCTCCTCTGCACCGGCAGCCACGATCTCTGCCTGGATGTGCTCAACGATTTCCTCCAGCAAGAGGATCCGGCCTACCCACTGGCATCAACCCACGTTGGCAGCCTGGGCGGCATCATGGCCCTGAAACAGGGGATGTGCCATATTGCCGGCTCCCATCTGCTCGATCCGGAAGACGGCTCCTACAACACCAGCTACATCCGTAAATATCTGCCTGGTCGCGATATCCGCATCGTCACCCTGGTCTATCGCCAGCAAGGCTTTATCGTGGCCAAAGGCAATCCGAAAAACATCGCCTCCATCCACGATCTGTTCCATAAGGACATTCGCTTCATCAACCGCCAGGCCGGTTCGGGCACGCGGGTGCTGCTCGATTACGAACTGAGCCGCAACGATCTCGATGCGGACGGTATCAAGGGATATGACGAGGACGAATACACCCACATGGCGGTGGCCGTGGCGGTCCTTTCCGGCAAGGTGGATGTCGGCCTGGGCATCAAAAGCGCGGCCAATGCCCTGGGACTGGACTTCGTGCCGTTGATTGAAGAGCGCTACGACCTGCTTATTCCGGGAGAATTGTTCGAGACGCCGATGATCCAGGCCGTTCTGGCGGTGATCAATGCGCCGCTCTTTCAGGAGAAGGTCGAAAAGATGGGTGGCTACTCAACCCGGGAGACCGGGCATCTGGTTGCGATGCCATGAAGCCGGCAACAGAGGCTGCGGCTTTCAATCCATAAGAAGAAAGTCGCCATGTTTCAAATCGATATGCAGCCAGTGGTTGTGAAGCGACGACGGCATTCTCAAAAGGAGCTTCACCGCCTCGCCGGCCTGGAGACTAGCAACCGTGGCCACGGTAAAGGAAAGGACCGACGGCGCCTCCTGGGGCTGGTTTGCCAGCCGCTCCGGATAGAGGCGGCTAAAAAGATCGCCACCGGGCAGTTGTACCCCCACCTGTCCGCACCAGCCGCTGACCGCCCCATGCACCAAGGGCCGGTGCAACCGGGTACACAACGCCGCCAAATCGTGCCTGGCCTGGATCGAATCCAGACAATCAACAACCACTGCGACCTGGTCCCAATCGACGACCGAGTCCGCTCTAAAATCCAGTGGTACGGGGGTGACTGTACAGAAGGGATGAATAGCCTCGACGCGGGCCGCCGCTACCTCCGCCTTGTTGCAGCCAAGGGTCTGGCTCAAGGCGTTCAGCTGGCGGTTGCAGTTGCTGGGAGCAAAGACATCGGGATCAAAGAGCTGCAACCGGCCTACGCCGATGCGGACCAAGGCTTCAATCACAAACCCGCCCAATCCGCCGCAACCGACCACGGCCACCCGGCTTTGCTGGAGGGCCCCCTGTTGCTCAAGGGTCAAGGCGCCCTGGTTGCGGCAAAAATACTCTGAAAATTGAGGCATCGGCACAACCCGGTTGGAGGGAAATTAATTACTGATGTTTATTTTTTTCAAGGTACTGTCACCACCGTTGCCTGTCAACTGCTCTAGCTAATGGGAAAGTGTTGTATGGAGAGCAGCAAAGAAATTCAGGCCACTGATCCTCAAACAAATGAGAAAATCTGAACCAACCGGAACAAGAGATGCGGCAAGGTCATAACACAGCACGCGGAGAACCCACCCGCCCTTCGGGATGGATGCGGTGGTTCACCATCGTCATTCGTACCGTCCATATCGGGGTTGCCGCTGTATTTTTCGGTGGTTGCGTGCTGCACGTTCCCTTTGCTCAACTGGGACTCTGGCATCACCTGACCATTGCCACCGGCAGTGTCCTTCTGCTCCTCGAGTGGCTCCACGACCCGCAATGGCCGCATCGTGGCAAAGGCTTATTGGCACTCCTCCATGTTGGGTTGGTGGCACTCGTCCATATTGCCCCCGGCCTGACCGTCCCGCTGCTCTGGGGGGCATTGGTCAGCGGTTGTGTCGGCAGCCACATGCCGCGCCGATTTCGGCATTGGTCGATGCTGTATGGCAGGGAGGTTTGGGAAAAAAGTTGAACCACTAAGAAGGATGTTTTTTAGGCTTTCAATGAGGAATCCCTTTGTTCCTGGAAAGAGGGATAATTGTCGAGTACGATTCGGTTGTTGGTCATTGCTGCCTTACAGATCTCCATACATTAAAATCTATGGAAAAACATTACGTTGAACAACAGCTGGTTTAAAAAGCTCGACTGAATTCCCCTTAGTGTACGCAACGTGTAACCAAGCCCGTCAGTCGTACTTAGCTTCTGGGTTGATTGATTGAGCGAAAAGATTCTTTGATATTTGCTAGTTCTTTGCAGCCAAGCCACGGATAACGACGTTCAAGCAATCGTACGTGTTCAAACTTACGGTTTTGTAATTCGCTGCTGTCGTCACTCTGAGAAATGGACACTCCCCACCTCTACGCCTTCCATCTTTTCCGTCATTAAACTGACGGCATAAAACAGACATCGAATTGACAGACTCATTTGCTCTAATAATTTGATTCTACGAAAAATAAATGCTTCAAAAAGCTGACTGATTTATTATTCCACAAGCAAACTGCAACAAAAAACAAAAGCCGATTCGATCGGATTCCTTCACTCCAAAGACCAAAGCCGCTGTAATCGCAATCATCAAAAACATATAAGACCTTCCTGATCCAGGAAAAAAACAGGATCAATTCTCAACAAAATACAACTCTTAAAATTCATTAAATAATAAATAGCTAGAGACATACATACAGGCTAGGCATCCTCCATTGTGGCACATGACGATTATATGTGGATCGATAATTGCTTCTCCAGTGTGGCAGCAATATATTTGACTTCTTGGGTTTGCGGTTTCACTTTGTCGCCGCCTGCTCAATAACAATTCTCAAGGAGGATGGTTTCTATGATTGTACGGAATAAGTCCGCATCTGACAAAAGGGGGGGCATCTCCTTGACAACCCACATTTTGAAGAAAAAAAGGTATGGCATGAATACGTATGTAGCCGCATCGATTATAAGTCTTGGCGTCGGAGCATGTTTTTCAGGACAAGCTCTCGCTCGTGATACAACGCCCCCCATCATTAAGGCGACAGTAACTGGCACTCTGGGGGCCAACGGGTGGTATACAAGCAATGTCACCGTGGCATGGGCCGTTTCCGACACCGGATCGAGAATCACAAGTACGTCGGGGTGTGGCCAGGTGTCCCTCACCACAGACACAACAGGTACAACCTATACCTGTAAGGCCACCAGTGGAGGCGGGACTGCCAGTCAGTCGGTGACCATCAAGCGAGACACCACGCCACCCAAAGCCACCATCGTCACCCCTGTCAGCGGGGCAACGTATACCCAAGGCCAGACGGTTAAGGCAAGTTACACCTGCGCCGATTCAACATCAGGGGTTTCCGCCTGCACTGGCACGGTGGCAAACGGCGCCAACCTCGACCTAACAGCCTCCGGCAGCAAAAATTTTAGTGTGAAGGGCACGGATCAGGCTGGCAACGCGACGAACACCTCAATAAGCTATACCGTAGCCTCAACACCGGTCGGCACCGTTAATGGCACGCATCTCTTTGCCTGGAACGACTTGGGTATGCACTGTGCAGATTCCGACTTCTCCGTTTTCACCCTGCTACCACCGTTCAACGACCTGAACGCCCAACTGGTAGTAAACGGTAAGCTGATCAACGCCACGACTCAATCGGGCTACAAATTGACGTATCAGGCCACTCCTGATTCCACAGGTTCAGTGAACAGCTACAGCGTGGCTAAAACCAACTTTTGGACGTATGACTTGCCTTTGTTCGGTGTCAACCTGGCTCCCGATGTCGGCCTCACTGGCAATCCGACGCCGTCCAATACACCGGCCCCGCTGACCTGGGATGGAACCTACAACTGGTTTGAGGCCTCTGGCATTCCTATAGTACCGATCGACGACAACAATAAAACCAACTACTTCCCGATGGTCAAGGTCACGGCCCTCGACAGCAGCGGCAAGCCAATCGCCAGCAGCAATGCCGTGCTACCGGTTTCCAGCGAAATCAACTGCATGACCTGCCATGCCAGCGTAACAGGCAGTAGTGCTGCCCAACCCGCAGCCGGTTGGGTGAACCAGGCCCCAGGATCTGAAAAAGATTGGCGATTAAATATCCTACGCTTGCACGACGAAAAAAATATCGGTCCTAATTACACCAGTCTGCTCACTGCGAAAGGCTACGGTGCAAAACTCGAAACTTCCGCAAACAACGGCAAGCCAATCTTGTGCGATACTTGCCACAACAGCAACGCCCTGGCAGTATGGGGGATCAACGGGACGACCGGTATCTCCAACATGACCGCGGCCATGCATAATCGCCACGCCAACGTCACTCTACCTGGCGCCACCCAGACCCTGGACAGCATCGCCACCCGCGTTTCCTGCTACAACTGCCATCCAGGACAGAAGACCCAGTGTCTGCGCGGCGCTATGGGGAATCCTGTCGACTCAACCGGCAAACACATCATGGAATGCCAGTCCTGCCACGGTTCGATGCTGACGGTGGGCAATAAAGCGCGTCAAGGTTGGTTCGACATGCCCACCTGCCAGTCCTGCCACCACGACGGTACACGGGAAACCGTAGCTATCAAATCTGACGGCACGTTCAAGTCCTGGGCTGACACGCGGTTCGCTTCCAATGCGGATACGCCCTCGCAAGGCTGGAGCCTATTCCGCTTCAGCACCGGTCACGGCAAATTGCAGTGCGAGGCTTGCCACAACTCGACCCATGCCGAGTTCACCGACAAACCCAGCGCCAACGGTAACCAGGTGAACGACAACGCATCGGCCATCAAAACGCAAGGGTACGCCGCGGCGATCCGCGAATGCACGGTCTGCCATACAACCATGCCTAACAGCATCAACGGCGGCCCCCATGGAATGCACAATCTCGGCCAGACCTGGGTAAGCAGTCACCATGACGCGTTCAACAGCACCTCTAAAACCACCTGCTACTATTGCCATGGCACCACCAGTAGCGGGTCGCCCCTAGCGGTGATCAAGGTGGCAAAAACCTTTAACATTGGCGATGGTGGCACCAAGACCTTGGCCGCGAATTCGCGGATCACATGCTGGAGTTGTCACAACGGTCCTAATCCCTAAGCTGTAATAAGCGGAGCAGGCTAGCTGCCTGATACGGGCATAGCCTACTCTGCAAACCTCTCCGGATACTCCCAAAAGGCCCTGAAACATCAGGGCCTTTTTTTTACTCTCCCGATCAGCATAGCCAGGAACTGGCTTTAACTGTTGCAGAAACGGGACTTCTGTCTCGCATGATGTGCACTGGCAAGAACATCGAATCGGTACAAGTGCAATCAGCTACTTCAGCATGGCATCTCTATGGGCCCTGGATCAGGTCTTCTTGTTTTGTATGATCTTTTTTGAAAAATCATTATTCCCAAAAGAGATCTCCTCGCCTCTTATTATTGATTTTTTAAGAGACAGCAGTGGTTGATGGTAGGTAATATTGATATAAAGAATAAATAATTAAATTGATAGGAGGCAGGTTATGAGACTAGGAAAAATTCTGTTATGCAGTCTGATGGTAGCGATTTTTGCCACCGGCACAGCCATGGGCGAGGAAAAAACCTTAAAAATGTCGACCACCACCAGCACTCAGGATTCCGGTTTGCTGGATGTGTTGTTACCGGCCCTGGAAAAAGACACCGGTATCACAGTCAAAGTGATTGCTAAAGGCACGGGAGCCGCCATCCGCGATGGGATCGACGGTAATGTCGATGTTATTTTTGTCCATGACCGGGAACGGGAGGATACCTTTGTCCAGGATGGCTACGGCACCAAGCGCTATGCGGTCATGCACAACGATTTCCTCATCGTCGGCCCCGACAGCGACAAGGCGAAAATCAAGGGCACTGCCGAGGGCGGCGAGGCCATGAAAAAGATCGCAACTGCCAAGGCCACCTTTGTTTCGCGCGGGGATGATTCCGGCACCCACGCCAAGGAGCAGGAATTGTGGAAGGCCTCGGGTGTGGTGCTGGAANCCGCCGCCACTACCCTGGAAAAAGACGGGAAGCCGGTTGCGGTCAAATCCGTGCACCCGGCAGGAGCCACGGCTTGGTATCTCTCCGTGGGTCAGGGCATGGGCAAAACCCTGACGCTGGCAGAAGAAAAACAGGCCTATACCCTGGCCGATCGCGGCACCTTCATTAAATATAAATTCGGCCGGGAGATACCGATAAATCTGAGCATCCTCTGTGAAGGCGGAAAGCAATTGGCCAATCCCTACGGATTCATTCCGGTCAACCCGAAGAAATATCCTCATGTCAAATATGCCCTGGCCGAGCAGATGGCCCAGTGGCTGACCTCGGCCAAGGGACAAAAGCTGATTGCTGAGTACAAGTTACATGATAAACAGCTGTTCTTTCCCGACGCCAAGTAACCGGAAGCATCCAGCGACGGCTTTCCGCTGATCCCCACGGCTGCTTGAAGCAAACAACGCCCACCCAACCTAATAGGCGGGGTGGGCGTTGTTCCTGTTGCTTACGTTTTCTTGTATCGGTATGCGATGTCCTTTTTCCTTGAGAGTTTTTCCGCAGCTATCCGTCTGGTCGCCTCACTCGACCCTGAGTTGCTGACCATTGTCCGCGTTTCGCTGACCGTTAGCTGCATTGCCACCGTGTTTGCCGCCCTTATCGGCATCCCCGCAGGTTTTGCTATTGCCTACGGACAGCTGCCCGGCAAACGCATCCTCATCACCATCCTCAACACCCTGCTGGCCTTGCCCACGGTGGTGATCGGCCTCTTTGTCTACACCTTCATCTCCCGGCGGGGCATTTTTGGCCCCCTGGATCTGTTGTACACCCAGCAGGCCATGATTATCGGCCAGTTCATCCTGATTGTCCCGCAGATCACCGCCCTGACCATCGCCGCAGTCAGCCGGGTTGACGAACGCTACCGCAAGACCGCCAAAACCCTGGGTGCGGATACCTGGCAGACGGTCCTGGTCGTCCTGCGGGAAGGCCGGTTCGGCATCGGTGCCGCCGTCATTTCCGCCTTTGGCCGGGTGATCTCCGAAATCGGGATATCCATGATGCTCGGCGGCAATATCAAAGGGTTCACCCGAACGATGACCACCGCTATGGCCCTGGAATACGACAAGGGCTCCTTCATCCTGGCCGTGGCCCTGGGTCTGGTGCTCATGACGCTGAGCCTGGGAATGAACATCCTGTTCAATCTCATCCAGGGACGAAGCCGCCGATGATACTGTACACCCTGTCCCAGATCACCCAACGCTATGGCAAACGGACCGTGCTCGATATCGACCACCTGGAGATCGAGGCAGGCCGCATCTATGCCCTGCTCGGGCCCAATGGTGCCGGCAAGACCACTTTGCTCAACATCCTCGGTTTTCTGGAAATGCCGACCACCGGCAGAATGACCTTTAACGGCCAACCGGTCGAGGCCTCACGGACCGCAATACTGCACCTGCGCCGCCAGGTGGTGCTGGTGGATCAGCACCCCATCATGTTTTCCACCACGGTCTGCAGCAATATTGAGTTCGGGCTGAAAATCAGAGAAATGGGGAAAGCGGATCGACAGCGGACAGTGGACGAAGTGTTGGATACGGTTGGGCTCCGGCAATTCAAGTTTGCCGCTGCCCATGAACTTTCCGGCGGCGAGACGCAGCGCCTGGCCCTGGCCCGAGCCCTGGCGCTGGCACCCCGGGTGCTCCTCTGCGATGAACCGACGGCCAGTGTTGATGCCGAAAATCAAGCGGTGATCAGTGTTCTTCTCCAGCAGATTAATGTGACCCGGGGCACAACCATCATCTTCACCACCCACGACCGGCTGCAGGCCGCTGCCCTGGCCCAGCAAACCCTGGTATTGGAGAACGGGAGACGTGCGGCCACCACTTACGAAAACAGCTTTGCCGGCACCCTGATTCCAGGGGATAACGGCCAGCTGCACTGCACGCTGCACGGCAAGGTGCAGATCCCTATTTCTACGCCGCAACCGGGTTGCCGCCCAATACGGAGTGGACGCATCTACATCGATCCTGAGAAAATAACGCTCTCTCGGACTGCGGATCAGCAAGAACCCGGCCGAGATGTAACCGGAACGATTATGCTCATCATGGCCGAGGGCGAAAAAATTCGGGTTGTGGTCAATATCGGCGTGCTGATGGTGGTGCTCATGGATCGCGCCAGCTACCAGCACCATTGTCCCGCCATCGGTGCAACGGTCACCCTGCGATTTGCAGCAAACGCCCTGACCTTACTGGATGCGTGCGATCCACCATCTTGATACCGCCAAGGGCGGGTAACACCTCGCTCTCCCATCTGAACGATCAATTTTTCCAAATTGCCAATCGATCAATTTATTTGCGTTGTGTATTGGTTTTCCAAATGCTACATATATAGAAAATCTATACGACTGGTTGAGTTGGCTGGCGCCGGCCGCGGGCTTCAACCCCGTTGGGCTACCTGTGAAAAGAAGGCCGTTTGGTTCGATTCCAAAACCAGTCTCCAACACTCCCCCCTACCTGTTTCTCCATCCAACCGATGCCCCTGATTAATGAGGTCTGAAATCATGGCAACCAATCGCCCCGCCTGGGATTTTGACGACGAGTTCGACGGCGGTGAAGAAACCTGCGGACGAGTGATCGTCAACCTCTACCTCTATATCCGCTGCCAGCAGCCGGGCTACCGGATTCTGGTCATTTCCCGAGACCCTGGCGCGCCGATGGAACTCCCGGCCTGGTGCCGAATGACCCAAAACGAACTGACCGCAATGCAGCACCCCTATTACCTAATCACCTTGAAACCCCATTTAGTAAGGAGATAGACCATGGCCAACACCTTCTGCGTCACGATTACCCATTGCAAGACCGATCCGGATAAAGCCACCCTCGGCTTTGTCGTGGCCAACGCCGCCCAGGGCAGCGAGAAAGAGACGATGGTTTTCCTCAGTTCGGACGGCGTCTACTGCGCGGTCCCCGAAGAAGCCGCCAAGATCGACGAAGGCGCGCCCTTTGCCCCGCTCAAGGATCTGATGGACAAATTCCTCAAGGCTGGCGGCAAGATCTATGTCTGCACGCCCTGCATGAAAAAACGCGGTATTGCCGAGACCGATCTCATCAAAGGAGCCACCCCTGCCGGCGGCGCTGCCCTGGTGGAATGGCTGGCCAACGGCTCACCGGCTGTTGCGTACTGAAAAGATCCAAACGGAGGATCACGCCCATGGAATTTGACGCCAACGCAGTCACCCCAAACACGATTTTTGACGGTGGCGATCTGGACTGCGGTTCCGGCCTGATCCTCCTGATCAGAGAGCAGATGCTGAAGACACCGGTCGACGGCATCCTGGAAATGCGCAGCCGGGAACCGACGGTTGCCGATGATCTGCCGCCCTGGTGCCGGATGGCCGGCCATGCCTACCTGGGTCAAACCAGCAGTGACGGCTTTACCCGCTATTTTGTGAGAAGGGGCCAGGGTGCGCAGCAGGATGAAGAGGCCTTGCGCAAAGACAAGGAAGAGGCGAAGGGCTATGCATGGCGCCTCAGGGCTCGATCAACCGGTCATCTCAAGTCGACCATTTACGCCCGAAACTTTTCCTTCGAGGTCGGCCAGCCCGCAAGTTTCGAGGAACGCGATGATCGCCCCTGCGCCCTCGAATATCTTTTCGGGGCGCTGGCGGGATCGCTGACCACCGCTTTTGCCACCGAGTGCGCCCGGGAGAACCTGGAAGTCGACGACATCGAGATCTCCCTGAGCGGTTCGCTCAACAATATTTTAGCGCATATGGGTCTTGAAGAAGGCGATCCTTCGGTGCAACGCATTGAACTCAAATGCTTTGTATCCACCTTTGCGGACGAGGAAATAGTCAAGACCACCTGGGCCCGGACCGTACAGCGCTCGCCCTTGGTGGCAACGCTGGCCAAGGCGGTGGACCTCCAAATAAAAATAGTTTTGGTGTGAGCGACATGGCTGAACCTACATCTTTTATAACTACGCAGGTGGGCTCATGGCCCCGCTCCCAGGCCATGCTGAAAGCCTTGCGGGGCTACCAGAAAAAAACGATTTCCCGTAAAGCCTTCAACGCGGTTGCCGAGGAGGAGATCCGGTGCACCGTGGTCCTGCAGGAATTGGCAGGCCTGGATATCGTGGTTGACGGCGAGCATCGGCGGGAGAGCTTCTATGCCTTCATCACCGACAAAGTCGCTGGTACCCAGTTGATGTCGCTTGCGGAGATGTTGGACTTTGTCGAGGATAAGTCCGAGTTTGAGGAGATGCTCAGGACCATGGACATGCCGGCCTCAGCCGTAAAAAATCCGACCTGCATGGGTAGATTGTCGCGCCGCGAGCCCCTTGCTCTGGAAGATTTCCACTTTCTGCGCACCCTGACGAACAAACCGGTCAAGATCACCCTGCCCGGCCCCTACCTGCTGACCCGCTCCATGTGGGTCGGTGCGCTTACCCGCACGGCCTACCGCGACCCCAGAGAGATGGCCGACGATATCGTCCGGATCCTGCGCGAGGAATTGATCGACCTGCGGGATGCGGGCTGCGATTTCGTCCAGTTCGACGAACCGGTGCTCACCGAGGTGGTCCTTTCGGAGGAATGCGGCCGCCGCACTTTCATGTGAGCGACCCTGGCTACCCGCCGTGACGCGGGTAAGGAACTGGAATTCGCGGCCGAACTGATCAACCGCATCACCCAAGGGATTGACGGCCTCCGCATCGGCGTGCATGTCTGCCGCGGCAACTGGAGCAAGCAGGAAGAGGTGCTGCTGACCGGTGATTACGCCCGACTGCTGCCGGCCCTGGAACGTATGCAGGTGGACCAATTTGTTTTGGAATATGCAACACCGCGGGCAGGCGATATCGAGGTGGTCGGGCGGGCGCTGTCTGACCGCGAATTGGGTTTGGGGGTGGTCAATCCCCGCACCGATACCGTGGAACCGGTGGCGGCTATTGTTGCCAAGGCCGAGCAGGCGCTTGCCTTCTACCGGCCTGACCAGCTGTTTCTGAATACCGACTGCGGCTTTGGCTGTTTTGCCAGCCGTTCGGTCAACGTGGAAAAGATTGCCTTTCGCAAGCTGTGCGCTATTGTCGAAGCGGCCCGGGTTCTGCGGAAGCGGTACGGATAATCCGGGAGGGCTCCTCCCTGACGGTGCCTTTCACGGAGCGGCGAGAGCAGAGGCGTTCTCCTGTTCCGCTGCTGCCAGCAGATGGTCAGCAAAGGCTGCGGCAACGGGTGCCAGCGCCCTGTTTTTACGCCGTATCAGGTAGAAAGGCCGCTCCCCTGAGATGTCCTCCAAAGGAAGCGCCACCAAGGTTCCCTGATGCACATCCTCAACAACGGATCGACGCGAGAGCATGGAAATGCCGATACCGGCCTTGACCGCCTCCTTGACAGCTTCATTGGAGCCGAGCAACGCAACATCCTGCAAATCGGCTTCCTTGAATCCCCGGGTTGCGAGAATATGGGCGACAACCTTTCTGGTACCTGACCCGGGTTCCCGGAAAATAAAAGGCTGGCTGAACAGGTCCCTGACCGTGAGGGGCTGCCCCTTATTCAAGGAGTTGTCCGGGTGCGCGACCAAGGTGAGCGTGTCCTGAAAAAGAGCGGTCCACTCCAGTCCTTTCTCATTCCATATCGCCCCAATCAGACCGAGATCATACTCCCCGTCCAATACCTTTTTTGCTATTGCCTGCGATCCATGGATGTGGACAACGGTTTTTATTTCAGGAAATTGGGTGCGAAACGAGCTGATCAATTTCGGCAGGATGTAGGTCCCAGGGATAGTGCTGGCACCTATGAGCGTGCTACCGCTAAGGTTGCCGTTATACTGCCCTATGGCCTGGAGGGTCTCCTGCTGCAACCGGAGGATTTTGGTGGCATAGCTATAGAGCAGCTGTCCCACCGGCGTTGGCACGACCTCCCGGCCAAGGCGATCAATCAGTTTCTGGCCGAGTTCCTCTTCAAGAGTGCGGATATGATCGCTCACTGTTGGTTGGGAAAGCCGCACGGCCGCTGCAGCTTTGGTAAAACTTTTCAGCTCGACAATCTTGCAGAATACCTCGAGTTTCCGGATTTCCATTGGTACCGCCATGCCGTTGAGGATCGTCCAAGATGGTTATTGATAGTGTCCCGAAAATCCTACAAGAAAGCCGCGAGGGGGTCGAGTAAAAAGAGACGGCTTGCAGCAGCTTAGCAACCATCGTTATCGGTAGCGAAACAATAACAGCCGCACCGGGCCTCCTTTGCAAGGCAGGTCCCTCAGTCTGGGATGCGACGCGCCTGCACAGACAGGATGGAGCAATCCGCAACAGCGTGCAGCAACTCCGCATACCCCAAATGCTGACCGACAAAGTCAACCGTCTCCGGTGGTAGAAAAAGGTGTTCCCGCTTGGCGGCGAAGTCGTGAAAGGCCTTGCCGGAGAGGCATATCCCTTGGGTCAGGAGGTCGCAGACCCGGTCCGTGGCAATACTGTTGAACAGTTTCAGGGTAACAAAGCCGGAGTCGGCCTGCTGGGGCGTCACCTTTTCTACCGGCTGGCTGCGCAGGGAACCATGCAGACCCTGACGCCGGAATATGGCCCCGGCAAGTCCCGGCATAGCTGCGGAAAGGGCCAGGGTGGAGCCTGCGGGCAATGACCGGTCAAGGCTGTCGACAGCAACGCCGTTGATGAAGATAGTCTGGACGGTGTTCTCGATATATTCTGCGTTAAATCCGGGAAGGGCCAGCAAAAAGGGCAGGAGGGCAACCGGCCGGTCAACAGGCAACAAGAGGCCGTGTTGAAGCAGAGAAGCAAAACCGGCCATTGCTGGTTGCGGCACGCTCAGGATCAGCAGGGGGAAAGTATCCATAGAGTAGAATAAATCCTTTGCAAAGTATAAGGTTCTATCGATACAGACCTACCACAAGAGGATGCGCAGGGGTACTGAATACGTGCCCGGCCACCGCCCCATCCATTGTTTTTCCTGCAGTGCCAGGGTATGATGATACGAACTTTCCAAGAGAATACGGTCTTCGTACAGCCAGACCAAAAACCTTGCGGCATCAGGATGAAAGGAGGAAACTATGGACAGACGGCAATTCATTCGGGAGGTATTCCTCTGGTCAGCTGGCGCGACCCTGACCATTCCCCGCTTCAACATCCTGCCGGAGGCGCTGGCCGCTGAAAAGCCGCAATCCTTGCTCAGTGTTGCCAAGGGTGAGGAGTATTCGACCCTAGTGGCACGGGTGCTGGCCCCTCTGGGCGGCATGAAACAGTTTGTCCGACCGGGAGACCGGGTGGTGGTGAAGCCGAACATCGGCTGGGATCGCAGCCCGGAACAGGCCGCCACTACCCATCCCCTGGTGGTGCAGGCCATCGTTGCCCAGGCCCTGGAGGCTGGAGCCAAAAAAGTTCTGGTTTTCGACCGGACCTGCAACGAGCAGCGGCGCTGCTACACCAACAGCGGCATCGAGCAGGCGATTCTCGACCTCAACGACCCGCGCGCGGTGATCGAGCATATCGACCCGCGCAAATTCGTGCCAGTGAACATCACTAAGGGCAAGTCGCTCACCAAGTGGGAAATTTACAAAGAAGCCCTTGATTGCGACTGCTATATCAATGTGCCGATAGCTAAGCACCATGGACTGTCCCGGCTGACCCTGGGGCTCAAAAACAGCATGGGCGTCATCGGCGGCAGCCGGGGTTCCCTGCATCATGACTTGGGCCAGAGCCTGGCCGATCTGGCCACGGTGATCAAACCAAAACTGACCCTCATCGACGCCACCCGCATCCTCCTGCGCAACGGCCCCCAGGGCGGCGATCTCAAGGATGTGAGCAAGACCGACACGCTCATCGCCTCAGCCGACCCAGTGGCTGCCGATGCCTATGCCACGCACGCCCTGTTCGCACTCTCGCCCGAAAACATTGACTCCACCGTGGCGGCCTACAAACTGGGGCTAGGAGAAATGGCCCTGGACCGAATCCAGGTGTTGACGGCCTGATGCGTCGGCCCGGCATGCTCATCTCGCCGTCCACCTGGCGGCGGATCGGTCAAACCCTGTTTCTGCTCCTTTTTCTCGTCCTGTTCATCAAGACCGATTACGCAGGCCACGATGAACTGACCTGGGCCGTCAATCTCCTGTTCCGCATTGACCCCTTCCTCGCCGTTTCCGCCATGCTGGCCGCGAAGACAGTACTCGCGCTCCTGCTGCCGGCCCTGCTCACCCTTGGCCTGGCCCTTGTTTTCGGACGGTTTTTCTGCGGCTGGATCTGCCCCATGGGGACGCTGATCGATTTCAGCCGCCGCCTTCTCGGACCCGCGGGTGTTGTTTTCGAACCAGGGCAACGCCAATGGAAATATTACCTGCTGTTCTTCCTTCTTGCCGCTGCCTGCTTCGGCCTGCCCCTGGCCGGATATCTCGATCCGTTTTCCCTGTTGGTGCGCGGCCTCACCTTTGCGGCGCACCCGGCCCTGGACCATGCGACGACCACCTTGTTCACCTGGACCTACCAACAAGCGCCGGAGTGGGTGAACGCGCTGACCGAACCAGTCTATGCCTTATTGAAAAAATACCTGCTGCCCTTTGGCGGCAAGGTGTATGCGCTCTCTGTTTTTTCTCTGCTGCTTCTGCTCGTTGCCCTGGGCCTCAGCCGAGTGGAAAACCGGTTTTTTTGCCGCAAGGTCTGTCCGCTCGGTACCCTGCTGGCAACGTTCTCCCGTTTTTCTCTGTTCCGGCTTGCCGGAGGCTCTGCGGAATGTGGCAAATGTCGACAGTGCCGCACCGTCTGCCGCATGGGCGCTATCGACGAAGCGCGAAGCATCACCCCGGCGGAATGCACCCTCTGTCTCGATTGCCTAACGCACTGTCCCCGATCCCGCTTCCACTACGGCTGGAGAGGCCAGGCCTCCAACGGGCCATCAATTGACCTGTCGCGCCGGGCCGTGGTCACCTCCCTGGCCGCAGGGGCGCTGGCACCGCTCGCCCTGCCGTCCCGTCCGCTCACCCATCGTGCCGAGCCCACGCTCATCAGGCCTCCCGGCGCCCTGGCAGAGGCTGCCTTTCTCGGCTGCTGCGTGCGCTGCGGCGAGTGCATGAAGGTCTGCATCGGCAACGCCCTCCAGGCCACCTGGCTGGAGGCCGGCCTGGAGGGCATCTTCACCCCCCGGCTGCTCAACCGCATCGGCTACTGCGAGTACAACTGCACCCTCTGCGGCCAGGTATGCCCCACCGGGGCTATCCGCAAACTGCACAAAGCCGAAAAACAGGCCACGGTCATCGGCCGGGCCTATTTCGATAAAAATCGCTGCCTGCCCTATGCCAATGGTGTCCCCTGCATCGTCTGCGAAGAACATTGCCCAACCCCGGACAAGGCCATCAAATTCCGGGAGGCCCAAGTCCTTAACAGCAAAGGGGAACTGGTCAGCCTCCTCCAGCCGTATGTGATCGACACCCTCTGCATCGGCTGCGGCATCTGCGAAAACCGCTGTCCCCTCAGCGGTAAGGCCGCAGTACTTGTCACCTCGGCAGGCGAGAGCCGTCATGCAGGGTTGTCCGCGACAGACGGGTATTAAAGGCAATCATGAAAGATGCCCCATTGTACGGCTCCTCCGATCCCCTCTCTCTTTTTCCCCGATTCACCCCCCTTGAACGGGAACTCGTATCCCTGCCCTCGGCACGCGGCCGGGTCCTGGCCGAGGATCTGGTCATGGTTGAGCATGCCAAAACCAGTAACGCAGGGACGGTTGCGGTCTGCCGCCCGGTTCCCTCAGAAAAAAACCTTATGCACGCCGGTGAGGATTACGCACCAGGCACCTTGGTCCTTACCCAGGGCAGCAGGCTGCGGCCGCAGGATCTAGGTGCCCTGGCCAGCCAGGGAATAACGGCAGTGCCCGTGTACCGGCGACCAAAAGTCGCCATCTTGTCCACCGGCGATGAACTGGTGGCTGCCGACCGGATGCCGTTGCCGGGACAAATCAGGGATATCAATTCTACCACCCTGGCGGCCCTGGTTGAAGAGGCCGATGGCCTCCCTCTGCCCTACGGTATCTGTGGCGACGATATTACAGACATCCTCGCCGTCTGCACCCATGCGCTTGCCGAGGCCGACGTCCTCCTGCTTTCCGGCGGCAGTTCCCGCGGTCGGCGTGATTGCACCTTGCACGTCTTCAAGACCATACCGCAGACGGAACTCCTGACCCACGGGATCTCTGTCCGACCAGGAAAAGCATCGATTCTTGCCCGTCAGGGCAACAAGGCCCTTTTCGGTCTCCCCGGTCCCGTAGCCTCGACCATAATGACCTTTTACCTCTTTGTCCGCCCCTTGCTGCGCCAATACGCAGGACTCGGAGCGACCCTCGGACTGCAGACCATCAGGGCAATCACCGAGCGGCACATTCCGTCGTCCGTCGGTCGAGAGGAGCATATCCGGGTCCGACTGACAGCACAGAAAAATGGCGCACTGCCCTTGGCAACCCCGTTGTACGGAAAATCAGGATTACTCAACCCCCTGGTGCGGGCCGATGGCCTGCTGCCGATCAGCCAAGAAATCGAAGGGTTCCAACAGGGTGCCGAGGTCACGGTTCTGCTGTTCCCTTGAACGGTCCTGCCTGTCCCCCATGATTCCCGCCGCATGGGGAACCAGAAATAACCCCAACGTTGCCACCTAAATCAAATTTCCGGCCGTCTTGGCAAACGAAGGAAATATCGGACCCCGGAGCGAAAGATTTTGTTAATATCCAGCTAATCAGGTAACAATATGTGATGATTACAATCCAGCGCGTCGGATGCAGTACGGGGGGTGCAGGCTCCTGTCCAATACCTTGCATCCTGTTGTTTGTTCTTCATACTGCCGGACGATTCCTGACTGTCCCAGAACTCGTTTCTCTCATAGCCACCAATCCGCGCCGCCATGTCTAATACCTACAAAATCCCCCTTTTCCTTGCCCTGATTGCCGCAGGTCTGGCGGGCAACTATGCCAACTTCCCAATTTTCCTCGACACCGACTTCCTTTTCGGCAGCATCTTTGCCATGCTGGCACTGCAGTTGCTCGGCCGTGGCTGGGGCGTTGTGGCGGCCGCACTCATCGCCTGTTCTACCTACTTTCTCTGGAATCACCCCAACGCCATTGTCACCTTAACTGCCGAAGTGGCGGTCGTCGGTTGGTTGATGGACCGCCGCAAGATAGGGATGGTGTTGGCCGACACGCTCTACTGGCTCATCATCGGCATGCCGCTGGCCTATATTCTCTACCACCTTTCCAGACATATCCCTTTCAGCAGTGATGCCAATTTCCTCATAACCAAAATGGCAATAAACGGCATTGCCAATACCCTGCTCGCCCGCCTGCTCTATACCGGCTTTGCCCTCTGGTCACGCTCCTCGCAGACCTCATTTCGAGATCTTGCCTACAATCTGCTCGCCTTTTTTGTCTTATGCCCGGGGTTGATCGCCTTGGCGATTGAGAGCCGAACCGACTTCAACAACACCGACCACAAAATCCGAATGACGTTGGCGCAGGACAGTAAACAGGTACAGGAACGATTGAAAACCTGGCTGACCAACAGACAAACAGCCATTATCAATCTGGCGGAAATGGCTGCTTCGCGAACGCCTCTCCAGATGCAACCCTTTCTGGAACAGGCAAAAAAGTCAGATCTCAATGTATGGCGGACCGCACTGCTCGACCGAGACGCGACCATTACCGCCGCCTACCCTCTACTCGACGAAATGGGACAACTCAGCATTGGCAAAAATTTCGCTGATCGTCCCTTCATTCCGGTGCTCGAACAAACGCTCAAACCGATGCTCTCAGAAGTTGTCATTGCAAAGATCGGCACCCCAAAACCAATAGTGTCGATACTGGCCCCGGTAATCATTCAAGGAAAATACGGTGGCTATGTCATCGGCGTGTTAAGCTTGGAGGAGATTCGACAACATCTCGAAAATAGTTTGGATCATACTATCTTGCGCTACACCCTGCTGGATAAACACGGCAACGTCATCATGTCCAGCCGCACCGACCAGACGGTTTTGACTCCCTTTGCCCGCGACCAAGGGACGCTCCATCGTCTTGACGCAGAGATCAGCCAATGGATGCCGGTTGTGCTGCCCAACACCGCCACCGCGGACCGCTGGAAAAGTTCATTCTACGTTGCAGAAAAATCTGTAGGCGAACTGGCGGAATGGAAGCTGATCCTGGAACAGCCGGTGGTGCCTTTCCAGAAATTGCTCTTTCGCGAATATTCCGGCAAACTGACCCTGCTCTTTCTGATTCTGCTCGGAGCACTGGCACTGGCTGAGGTCATCAGCCGCCGTTCCATTGTCACCCTCGAAAAACTTGCTCTGATCACCCATCACCTGCCGATCAAGTTGGTGCCAGAGGGCCAAAAAATCCCCTGGCCGGAAAGCGGCATAAAGGAAGCCGCTCATCTGATCACCAATTTCAAGGAGATGTCGGATTCGCTGACCGCTCAGTTCAAGCAGGTCCAACAAATCAACACCTCGCTAGAGCAACGGGTAGAGGAACGGACAGAGGAATTGAGGAAAAGCGAGGAGCGGCTGGCGCTGGCCCAGAAGGCTACGCAAGATGCGATTTGGGACTGGGACCTGTTGACCAACCACCTCTATTACTCCCCTCGTTGGTTTACCATGATCGGCTACGAGGAAAACGAGCTGAATCCAGATCCCGACCTCTGGCGCCGAATGATGCACCCCGAAGATTTGGAGCGAGCCAACCGAATCGTCAAGGAAGCCCTAGCCGAAAAAGCCTCTTTTGAGGTGGAGTCCCGCCTGCTGCATAAGGCGGGTCATTATGTCCCGATCCTTACCCGAGGCTTCATCCTGCGTGATGACGATGCCACAGCACTACGCGTTTCCGGGACGAACAGCGACCTGACCGAGCGAAAGAGAAATGAAGAAGCGCAACGGCAATGGGATCGGCAGCAGCAACAACTCCAAAAGATTTCAAGCCTGAACGATATGGCTGGGGCCATTGCCCACCACTTCAACAACCAATTGTCCGTGATAATCGGGAACTTGGAGATAGCCATCGATGACCTCCCTTTCGATACAGAACCCCCTAAACCACTTACTGATGCTATGCGGGCAGCTCTTAAGGCAGCGGAGATCAGCCGCAAGATGCTCACCTCTCTTGGGCAAGTGACTGGCGCGCGTGCACAGATAGACCTGTCCGAGGCCTGCCGTCAAAGCCTGCCACTCGCTCAGGCCTCCATCTCAGAAAATTTGATTCTCACAACCAATCTGCCCACCCTTGGACCAATCATACGGGCAAATGCAGAACAGATACAGCAGGTGGTAACCGGTCTGGTCAAGAATGCCTGGGAAGCCTACGGCGACCATAAAGGGGCCATTGAATTAACCGTCAAAACGGTTTCCCCTGTGGATCTCTTCGTTCCTCACCGCTTCCCTATCGGTTGGCAATCAAAGCATGTTCCCTATGCGTGCCTGGAGGTAAAGGACACCGGTTGTGGGATTGCTGAGGAAGATATTGAAAAGCTCTTTGATCCGTTTTTCTCCAATAAGTTTACCGGCCGGGGCCTCGGCCTGCCGGTGGTGCTGGGGATTGTAAAATCGTACAACGGCGCAATTGCTGTGGAGAGCGCCACAGGACGAGGAAGCACTTTCAGGGTTTTTCTACCGTTAGCGGCTGAAGAAAACAGGCAGCATGACACCGGTACGGATCTTAATGTAAAAGTGGTAGGTATCTGAGTTACAGGGAGTACGTTAATGACTAACCGAACACATTCCGATTCCTTAAAAACAGCGCTCCTCCAGCAACTGTATGATCACGCTCCTTTTGGTTATCAGTCTCTAGACGAAAACGGCTGTCTCCTCGATGTAAACCAAACCTGGTTGGATAAACTCGGCTATCGTCGAGAAGAAATCATCGGCAAAAATTTCAGCGAATTCCTGGCCCCGGACTGGCAGGACCATTTCAAAGAATATTTTCCCCGGTTCAAGGCTATCGGCGAAACACTCGGTACCGAATTCGAGATACTCAGAAAAGATGCGACCACCTTCCTCGCCTCCTTTGATGGCAAAATCATGCGCAATGCCGAGGGCCGCTTTCTGCAGACCCACTGCATTTTTCTGGATATTACTGAGCTCAAGCGAGCCGAAGCGGCTTTGCGCCAGCGGGAATCGTATCTTTCCACCATTATCGAAAATCAACCCGGTCTCTTATGGCTGAAAGATAGAGACGGCAGGTACCTCTCCGTCAATACCGCATTTGCACAATCCTGCGGCCTGGAGGGCCCGGAACTTCTGGTGGGCAAGACGGCTCTCGATATATGGCCGCAAAAACTCGCCAGCCAATACATTGCCGATGATGCCAAGGTTATGCAATCCAGACAACCGTACATGACTGAGGAACCCATCTTCAATACAGGCACACGTAAATGGTTCGAAACCTTTAAAACCCCCGTTATTGACAAAAAAGGGACTGTCATTGGCACAACGGGTTACGCCCGCGATATCACCGAGCGCATGCAGGCCAGAACCTATCGGGAAATGGGCCGGGAAATCCTGCAGATACTCAATAATCCGATTGGGTTATCAGATGCTATCCAGCAGGTTGTAACCATATTAAAAACCGGAACCGGATTCGATGCGGTGGGTATTCGCCTGCAAGCAAAAGATGACTTTCCGTATTTCGCCCAACACGGATTTGATCAGGATTTCCTGCTGACCGAAAACACGCTGATTGAACGGACGGCGGACGGCGAGGTCTGCCGGGACACTGACGGCAACCCCAAGCTCGCATGCACCTGTGGCCTTGTCATTTCCGGCAAGGCCGACCTGACCAGTCCCCTCTTCACACCAGGGGGCAGTTTCTGGACCAACAATTCCTTTCCGCTTTTGGACCTATCAGCCGACCAGGACCCTAGATTCCATCCACGCAACAAGTGCCTGCATTACGGCTATGCCTCGTTGGCGCTGGTACCTCTTCGAAACAAAGAGAAGATTGTCGGCCTGATCCATTTCTGTGATCGACGCACAGACTATTTCACCCTCAACTCGATTGAACTTCTCGAAGGCATCGCATCGCACATCGGCACGGCATTGGTACGCAAGCAGGCTGAGGAGGAACTGAAGGCGGAGCAGAAACGACTGACGGACATTATCGGATTTCTGCCAGATGCAACCCTCGCCATTGATACGCAAGGGCGGATCATCCTCTGGAACAAAGCTATTGAAAAAATGACAGGCTTGTCGCCGGCTGAGATGATCGGCCAAGGCGACTATGCCTACTCGATCCCGTTTTATGGAGAGGCACGCCAGCAGCTCATTAATTTAATTTTTGAGGACAATGAGGAAATTGCGTCCCTTTATCCTCATATTATCCGCGAAGGTGACACCCTCATCACAGAGGTGTTTTGCAAAGCTCTCTACAGTAACACGGGGGCATGGGTTTTTGCCAAAGCCTCGCCCCTGCGCGATCAGGCTGGCACCATTATAGGTGCAATCGAGAGCATTCGAGACATCACCGATAGTAAACAGACAGAGGATAAACTGAGGAAGAGCCTCGCCTGGTTCAAAGCTCTTTTTAACGCCACCTCGGATTCGGTAATGCTGGTCAAGCCCGATGGCATGATTCTCGATCTGAACGAAAACGCGGCGCGCCGTCGCAATGTTTGCAGAGGCGCCATGCAAGGGCAAAACCTCTTTGATTTTCTGCCTATGGAGGCGGCGGCGGTACGCTACGAGGCTATTGACCAGATCTTGAAAGAGAGGCGGTTGGTACAGTATGATGAAACCCGTAACGAGAAACACTACCATATCCGTCTCTTTCCCGTTATGGATAATCAGGGGCAGGTCATCCAGGTGGCCATCTTTTCCCGAGATATCACTGAGAGCAGACAGGCTGCTGAGGAAAAAAAGAAGCTGCAGGCGCAGTTGATCCAGGCCCAGAAGATGGAGGCCATTGGTACCCTGGCGGGTGGGATTGCCCACGATTTCAACAATATTCTCGGGGCGATCATCGGCTATACCGAGATAGCTCGGGATGCCAGCCCGGCAGCATCGTTTGTGGCCAATAGCTTGAATAAGGTGCTGGAAGCTGGGGAACGTGCCGCCGCCTTGATCAAACAGATCCTTACCTTCAGTCGCCAGGCTGATATCGATCGTGTTCCGCTGGAGATTGCCTTCATTATCAAGGAAGCCCTCAAGTTCCTGCGCCCTTCCCTGCCGTCTACCATTGCGATCAAACAGCAAATCGATACCGCCACCAAACCCATTCTCGGTAATCCAACCCAGGTGCATCAAATCCTGATAAATCTCTGCACCAATGCGTTCCACGCCATGGAGCAGAACGGAGGCTCTCTCGAGATATCTCTCAAAAATTGCGAATTCTCCCGGCAGGAGCTTAAGCATCAGCCGGATGTGCAACCCGGAAGTTTTGTTGAACTCGCCGTCAGTGATTCGGGTCAGGGCATCAAGCCGGAAATACTCTACCGGATTTTCGAACCCTATTTTACCACCAAGGGATTAGGCAAAGGCACCGGCATGGGCCTGGCCATCGTGCATGGCATCGTCAAGGGTTATGGAGGATTCATCACCTGCGAAAGCGCGCTTGGCAAGGGTACGGTCTTCCGCCTCTATTTCCCGGCGGTTGAACGGGAGAAACGTATTGCAGGCAAGACCGTGCAGCCGGTTTTGGGTGGCAAAGAATCCATCCTGCTGATTGATGATGAAAACATCCTGGTTGAGATGGGCAAGTCGATGCTCGAACAATTGGGATATACGGTGACGGTGCAGACCAGCAGTCTGGCAGCCCTGGCCACCTTTCAGAACAACCCTGCTCAGTTCGACGTGGTGATTACCGACCAAACCATGCCGGACATGACAGGAAGTGATCTTGCCCTACGATTACTCCAGATACAGCCTGACCTGCCGATTATTCTCTGCACCGGTTACAGCAGCATTATTTCAGAGGAGCAGGCCCTCTCCTTGGGCATCAAAGGGTTTGCCTTAAAACCACTCACCAAAAAAGATTTATCCACACTGCTCAGAATGGTGCTGGATGCAAGGCCGCTGCCCGCTGCCCAGAGCTGAGCAGGACCTTGCCGAGAAGCATCACCTCCCCAATAACCAGCATCCGTATTCGATACTATGACAAAACCCTCCCTGCTCCTTTTCATGCCATTCCTGCTGATGCTGGCCCTTGTGGTTGCCGCCCCGACTCCTGCAAAAGCCGCCAAGACCGTCAGCATCAATGCAGAAACACCGAGTCCCGCGCGCTTTATCGTTCGCGGCACCTCACTGATCGATCTGACCCAGCCGGAGAAACCGGTCTTTTTCCGGGGCATGGGCTACTCACCCTTTTTGCCCGGTGAAACCCCGGTATTGCTTACTCCTCCTGGCAATGACGACCGCTACGGCACGCATCTGGCCCTGGTCAAGGATCTTGGCGTCAACTATCTCCATGTCTTTCCCCGGTTTATGCCGCCTCGCTTCTTTACAGCACTTGATGCAACAGATTTGGTCTACAGCCAGGATGTCTGGGTCTGGGCCTATGAGGAAGATTTTCTAGCCCCGGCCTTTCAGACCAAAACTCTGGCTGACATCAAAGACGTTATCGACCATACCTACAAGGTGGGTCGCCCAGACCGTCTGGTTCTTTTTTCCATCGGTGATGAACTGCAGGCGAAATGCGTCACTGCCACCGACGCCCGCCACCCCGATGTCCATGACTACAAGGGCAAGCACCTGACCGTAACCGGCCGCACTCCAACCGAGGTGGCCATAGCCAAACTGGTCGACGAGGCCATGGACTATGAATTGACCCGCTATGGCCGCCGCCACCTCTATTGCCATACCAGCTGGACCCATATCGGCCCGGTGGCCAACCGGCCGGATCTGGAGGTCAGCCAGGAAAGCATCCTGGTTCCGGACATGGGTGATCTGGTCTGCCTCAACCTCTACACCTATGCCAACGGGGTGCGCACATCGAAGCCCGGCTCAGTCACCAGCACCCCCTACCAGGGCTATCTGGAGCAGTTGGCCGCCGAAATGCACAAACCCATTTTAATCACCCAGGTCGGGCTATCGACCTCACCCATTGCCCCCAAGCCCTGGGTGCCGGGATTCGGCGGCCATAAGGTCGAGGATGTACCCAAGACCCTGCAGTCGGTGTGGCGGGATATCCGCACAGCCCGTGGTCGTGAAATTTTCTGTGGCCTAGTCTTTTTTGAATTACAGGATGAGTGGTGGAAGAGCGCCAAGGACCCGAAAGGGGCCTTCCGGCATGATCCGGATGATCCGGAACAGTGGTTCGGCCTCTATGAAGTGACCAAGGACCATACCCTGATCCCCAAGGGGGCCATTCCGGCAACGGTAAAGCGTTTGTTTACCGAACAATGATTGTAGGGGTTGAGGCTGTTCGGCTAAACTTTTACAGTCTAAGAACCTACAGCCTAAACACCTTTACTTGAAATAATCGACCACGTACTTGAGGGCGGTGGAGATCATGATACAGACCAGCATCCACTTGATCGCTTTCGCAGGGACGAATTTCTGACAGCGAGCCCCCAGATACATCCCGGCCATGCCGCCCACGCCAAAGAGAATCCCCAACAACCAGTCCGGGGCCACCGACACCTGCGGGTAAAACGGAGCGAGCGCCGAATAAAAACCTACTCCTGCCACCGAAGTGACAAAGGTCCCCATCAGGGCAGCCCCGGCGACGGTGTAGACCGGCAGGCCAAAAAAGGTCACGAGAAAAGGGGCGATAATAGCACCACCCCCGATCCCATAAATCCCCCCCACAATACCGACGATGAAACAGAGGGTGAAAATCCCCACCACCGAAACATCGTAGGACTCTCCCTGGAAGGTATAGCCGAACCGCCGCAGGTTGCGGTGAGTGACAGTGACCGTTGCTGCCGGATTGCCGAAGGTCGCACTGAGCGGGCCAGCCGGTGCTGGAGCTTTGCCGGTACTGCCAGCGTTCTTCTTCAGCAGATCTCGTATCATCTTGATACCGATATAGAGGATCACCGCGGCGGCAAACAATTTGAAATTACGGGGGTCACGCAAGGTGGTAACTCGAACGAAGGCGCCAATGAGCACGCCCGGCAGGGTGCCCAAGACCACACTCCAGACCAGCGGCCACACCATCCGCCCCTCTTTGCAATACCGATAGACCCCGGAGGGAATGGCCACGATATTGTACAACTGGTTGGTGGAACTGACCGAGGGGTTAGTGTAGCCGAGGAAAGACATCTGGAACGGCAGGAGGAGAAAGGCTCCGGAGATCCCGCCCATGGAGGTGAAAAAGGAGACGACAAAGGCGACAAGCGGAGGAATCCAGGGATCGACGGTGACACCAGAGATGGGGAAAAGCATGCGAGCCTCCTTGAACCGTATTGGGTTGCCGTTAAAACACGATATCTATTATTTTCGTGTCAGTATATACGGCGGCCCCAAAAAAAGCAACAGTGTGATGATGGTCGGTGCTCTTTCTTGTGCCACTACAGCAGAAATGAAATTTCCGGGGAGTACGAAAAAGGGATTTGATGCATCCGGCGGCAAGGCGTGCCCTGCAGCCGGATGCATGGGGGTCAAGTCCGGAACCGGCTGACGATAGTTTTAAGCTCTCCAGCCATTTGCTGCAACTGGTGCGCCCGTTCCCGCACCTGATCGCTCGATTTGGTTATTTCCCCGGCGGCAACGCTCACCTTGGTGATATCACCGGTGATGCCCGCTGCGACCATCGACCCCTGGCCGACATTCTCATTGACCTCCTGCAACCCTTGGGAGGCCTGGGCAATATTGGCGGCAATCTCACCGGTGGCAGTACTTTGCTCTTCCACGGCCGTAGCAATGGTGGCGACCAGTTCATTTACCTGGTGGATGATCGAGGAAATTCCTTTGATCTCCTCAACCGTGACACTGGTAGTGGCCTGCATGCCTTCGATTTGCTCCTTAATATGTAAGGTAGCCTGGGCCGTTTGTTTAGCCAGCTCCTTGATCTCGTTGGCGACCACCGCAAATCCCTTGCCCGATTCCCCAGCCCGGGCCGCCTCAATGGTGGCGTTCAAGGCCAGGAGATTGGTCTGGTCGGAGATGTCGTTAATGGCCTCGGTGACCTTGCCGATGGCCGCGGCGGCCACACCGAGTTCAGCCATGCGCTGTGTGGCCTTGAGCGACTGCTGCACAGCCTCGTGAGTCATCGTACTGGCTCGATCGGCATTGGCAGCGATTTCGGTGATAGTCGCGGTCATCTCTTCGGCTGCCGACGCAACCATGGCGGTGTTAGTCGACGACTGCTCCATAGCCGCCGCCACTGCATTGAGATTGGTGGTCATCTCTTCCGCACCGGCAGCAACGTTGTTGGCCACCATTGAGGTGTCACGGGCCCTTTCGTTCATTTGGCCGGAAAGGGTGGTCAGGGAATCCGCCGAATCATTGACTGCAAGGGAATTGCCGGCAATTTTCTTGATCATCCCCTGAAGATTACCCAGAAAAATATTGAAAATGTCACCTAGTTCACCCAGTTCGTCCTTGGAGCTAACAACAATTCGTTTAGTCAGATCACCTTCCCCCTCTGCCACATCACGAAAATTGCGAATGAGATGCTTCAGGCCAGAACTGATGCCCATGGCGATAAACAAACTCATCAACGCTATGGCGGAGGCGATGATGCCGGAAACCACCAGCATCTGCATAATTTTCTTTCCTGCTGCCTGATCAATATCGGCGCGGATAGCGTTGCTGGTTTTCTCAATGTTATCAATATAGATGCCCGTTCCTACCCACATGTTCAAGCCAGGAATCATCTCGGCATAACTGAGTTTAGGCGTGTCGCCTCCTCCTGGTTTTGGCCAAACGTATTCAACGAAACCGCCCCCTTCCTTGGCTTTCTGAGCAAGTTCGCGAATAACGTAAACCCCGTTTTTATCTTTTAAATCCGCTAAATCTTGACCTTGCGTTTCTGCTTTCACTGGGAAGGCCACATTGACGGTCCCTTGATAGATAAAAAAGTATCCGGACTGATCGTCTTCAAATCGGGTCGGCGCAACCATGGCTCGAACAAGTTCGGCGACCTCTCCTGGGGTTGACGCTCCTGACTTTTTTACGGCCTCGGCTAAGGCAACCGCCATGCTATGGCTGGCAACCTGGATTTTGTTTGCCTCGCTCAAGGCGGCAGCCATGGCATGGCTGGCAACTTGAATTTTAGCCTTCTTCTCGGTCATCATGACCTGAGTGGTGGCATCGGACACCATGTCGCTGATCTGTCGAGCTATGTTATACGTATACATCGACATAACCAGGAACAGGAGAATGATACCAAAAACAATAAGTAACATCCGTGTCTTGATCCGCATTTGTTGCAACATGGGCCACCTCCGTAACTTTTAACGTAGTTCCAAATTATTCTGGGTATAAAAACTGGATTTTCCTGTGGAGCTAGCTGGTTGTTCTCCTTTTGCTTTCAGTATATGCGTTGGCACGGTGGTCTGTCCAGGAGACAGATGGGCAAAATACACCTAAACATTGGCAGGTGCATTGATCATGCAACTGCCGGTGTCGAGAAATCAGGATATATGAATCTTTTTAATAATACTCATCCGGTAGCATCGCTTGTGGCGATCCCGGTCCCTCTTCAGCGTTTTAAAATCACATTTGCTAACAACGATTGAAGCGAAAGATAAAAAACGGAGACACTGTCGAAAAAAAAAGGCCGGTGTCTCAGTTTTTCCTTCCAGCTTCCCGATTACCGCTTGACAGTTGCTCTGTTATTCTGTTTATTTCCTACGTTAGCACGACGGGTCGAGCTACTGTGATCCTTTCTTTTTTTTGCTCCATTGCCGTTATCACAAATGACGTAGTTCACACCAACGCAACCTTCACCCATCTCACAGGTACGCAACATGGCATTTTGGCGAGTCCCTCTTGACGCGCAGGAGATACAGGTAACCCGAGGGAGGGTGTGCATCATTGATGATCGGTGCAAGGGCTGCGGCTACTGCATCGAATTCTGCCCGAAAGACATCCTGGCATTCTCCGACAAGTTCAACCGCAAGGGCTACCATCCACCGGTGGCGACCAGGCCCGACGAGTGCGTCAACTGCCATTACTGCGAGATCATCTGTCCCGAATTTGCCATCTATTCGGTGGAAATTACGCCGACAACTGCCCAGAAATAATTCTTCCCCCTGAAGCCAAGGATCCTTGTTATGAAACCAGCAGTGTTGACCGGCGAACACTATATTACCGGCGATATCGCCTGTGCTGAAGGCGCGATTGCGGCAGGCTGCCTGTTTTTCGGCGCCTACCCGATCACCCCGGCCACCGAGATCGCCGAACACATGGCGGAGCGGCTGCCCGACATCGGCGGTACCTTTATCCAGATGGAAGACGAGATCGCGGCCATTGCCTCGATCCTCGGCGCTGCCTGGACCGGGGTCAAGTCCATGACCGCCACCTCCGGCCCCGGATTCAGCCTGATGATGGAAAATTTAGGGTTTGGCGTCTGCACCGAGACCCCCTGCGTTATTGTCAACGTCCAGCGGACCGGCCCCTCGACCGGCCTGCCCACCATGACTGGCCAGGGCGACATGATGCAGGCCCGCTGGGGTTCGCACGGCGACTACGAACTAATTGCCCTGGCCCCCTCTTCTCCTCAGGACTGTTTTCACCAGACCATCCGCGCTTTCAACCTCAGTGAAAAATACCGGGTGCCGGTGCTGATCATGTCTGACGAGATCGTCGGTCACATGAGCGAGAAGGTGGTCATCCCCGAGGCGAGCGAGATCCACTTGGTCGATCGGCCCAAGCCCACCGGCCGCAAGGACCGATTCAAGCTCTATGAGGCTGATCCCAACGGCGTTGCCCCTATGCCAGCCATCGGCGAGGGCTACAATATCCATGTTACCGGCCTGACCCATGATGAACGCGGCTATCCAGCCATGAACGTCGAGGCCCAAGAAGCCATGATGACCCGGATCAAAGGCAAGATCCAGGGTAACCTCGACGATATCATCGAAACCGAGAGCTACCGTATGGAGGACGCTGAGATCGTCATCGTTAGCTACGGCATTTCGGTGCGCACCGGACTGGCTGCTGTCGATCAGGCCCGAGAAATGGGCTACAAGGCGGGACTGCTGCGCCTGGTGACGGTCTGGCCCTTCCCGGAAGCGATGATCCGCGAAATCGCCACGCGAGTGAAAGGCTTTATCACCGTAGAGATCAACCTCGGCCAGATCCATTACGAGGTCGAGCGCTGCAGCGGCGGCAAAGCCCCGGCCTTTCTCGTGGGCAGCGCCGGCGGCAAAATCATCCACCCGGACAAGGTGATTGCCTGCATTCAGGAGAAATTTTAGCTATGACCATTAATCCGAAAAAACTGGCCAAGCAACCGGAGCACCCCCTCGACGACCTGATCCGCACCGAGCGCATCCCCCACATCTGGTGCCCGGGCTGCGGCATTGGCACGGCCTTCTCCTCCTGCCTGAGTGCCATCAAGGCCACCGGTATCCCCTACAATAAATTCACCATGGTCTCAGGCATTGGCTGTTCGGCCCGAGGCGCGGGCTACATCAAGCTCGACAGCTTCCACACCACCCACGGCCGGGCCATTCCCTTTGCCAGCGGCATCAAGATGGCCAAGCCGGACCTGAAGGTAATTGTCTTCAGCGGCGACGGCGACCTGTTCGCCATTGGCGGCAACCACTTCATCCATGCGGCCCGACGCAACATGGACCTAACCGTGATCTGCGTCAACAACCTGACCTACGGCATGACCGGCGGCCAATGTGCGGCCACCACCCCCAACAAGGCCAAGTCGACCACCACCCCGCTCGGTAACCCGGATTCGCCCTTCAATCTGCCGCTGCTCGCCTATGCCGCCGGGGCTTCGTATGTCGCCCGCTGGACCATTCTGCACACCCGTGACCTGACCACTGCCATCAACGAGGCCATTGTCCGTAAAGGGTTTTCGTTTATCGAGGTCTTGTCGCCCTGTCCGATCAATTATGGCCGCCGCAACAAAGAAAAACCCCTCGACACGCTGCGGCTCTACCAAGATAAAACCATCATCAAGAACGGTGCCGACCCGGCCCGGGCGGATATCGATTTTGAAAAGGGTGTGGTTATCGGCAAGTTCATCGACATCGACCGATCCACCTGCGACGACCGCTACACCGAGCTCCACCGCCCCTGCAGCGACGATTGATTGTTTTTTCCTCTCAATTCCCGGTAACGACTACGACCATGAGCAAAACCAAAACTAGCAACCAGACCGAGATCATTGTCACCGGATTCGGCGGCCAAGGCATTATTCTGGCCGGGCGCATCCTCGGAATGTCGGCCTCGCTCGGCGATCACAAAGAGAGCACCCTGGTGCAGGCCTACGGCCCGGAATCCCGCGGCGGTGCCTGCAACGCTCAAGTCATCATCTCGGATAAGCCGATCCATTACCCGTATGTCAACACCCCCCAGATCCTGGTGGCCATGTCCCAGGCCGGATACGACAAATTCGCTCCGGCCCTGACCCCTGAGGCCATTCTTCTCGTCGATCAGGATTTAGTGCATCCTGAAAATGCGCCCTGCGATCACTTTGCCATCTCGGCCACCCGGATGGCAGAAAACCTGGGGAATAAGATGATGGCCAACATTATCATGATCGGTTTCTGCACCGCCATAACGCAGGCGGTTTCCACCGAGGCCGCCCAGGCGACCATTGCCCAATCGGTGCCCAAAGGGACCGAGGAGCGGAACATCGAGGCATACAACAAAGGATTTGACTACGGCCTTTCCACCCTCAAGGGCCGAGAGAAGCGGGCTGCGGGTCAGACAGGAGCGTTGGCGCAATGACACGACAGAAAGAGCGTCTCTACCGGGTGATTGTTGCCGGTGCCACCCCAGAGGGCATTGCCGCCGCCAATAAACTGGGCGAATTGGGTATCCCGGTGACCCTGATCGATGGCGACCCCGATCTTGACCTGAAACTTTCCGCTGAAGAATACCGGCTGCCCTCAGGGCTGACCTTCAACCACGCCCATCGGCCCGGATTGATCCGGATCATGCGCAACAGTTCCATCCGCACCCTGCTGCCCGCCCGGATCACCTCGATCAAGCACACCTCCCAGGGCTTTAGTGTGCGCATCGATCAAGAGCAGACCTTCATCGACCCCGACCGCTGCACGCTGTGCGGCAAATGCGTCGCCGCCTGCCCGGTGGAGACCCCGGAAAACGGCAAAGCCCTGCGCTCGCATGCCCGGACCAGCCTGCCCGGCCGTCCCTACCTCGATAAACGCAAGCAGCCGCTCTGTCAGGAAAACTGTCCGCTGGGGGTCAATGCCCAGGGGTATATCGCTCTGGCAGGGCAAGGCAAATTTGACGAGGCGCTGGCCTTGATCCGCAGAGATAACGTCCTGCCAGGTATCTGCGGCCGAATTTGCACCCACCCCTGCGAAGACTCCTGTCGCCGAGGCGACATAGACGATCCGGTCTCAATCCGGGCAATCAAGCGCTTCCTCGCCGATTACGAGGGTGCTGATGCGGCCCGCCAAGAGGCGGCCGGCAAAGCCTTTGCGACAAAGAGTGAAGCCACCCGGCCGGAAAAGATCGCGGTCATCGGTTCCGGCCCTGCCGGTATTGCCGCAGCTGCCGATCTGGCCCGGAAAGGTTATGAGGTCACCGTCTTTGAGAAGGAACGCGAAATCGGCGGTCTGCTCCGCTACGGCATAGGGCAGCACCGGTTGCCGCCCACCATCTTAGACCGAGAGATCGGCCTGATCGAACGGATGGGCGTCACTTTTGTCACCCAGCAGACGATAGACCTGGCCGCTGACTTTGACCGCTTGACCCACGCCTATCAGGGGGTGGTTATCGGCACCGGTACCTGGCACGACCGCAAGATGGGCGTTGCCGGCGAAGACCTAGACGGGGTCGAGGGCTGCCTTGCCTTTCTGGCCCGCCGCCATTGGGAAAACCTCACCCACCTGCCCGAGAAGGTGGCGGTGGTCGGTGACGGTAACGCCGCCTTTGACCTGGCCCGGACCCTGGCCCGCCTGGGGGCCAAGGTGAGTATCATCTCCTGGTTCGGCGCCGACCGCATCCCGGCCGATCCGGATGAGGTGCGCGAGGCCATCGAGGAGGGCATCACCATCATCGACGCCACCCAGGTGATCGCCTTCCGGGGCGGAAACGAAAATAAAAATAAAAAATTCCAGCACCTGGAGTGCCTGCGCACCCAACCCGGCACCCCTGATGCGCGCGGCATTGCCTGGCCGGTTCTGGTGGAAGGGCAGCAGCCCTTTGTTCTGGCCTTTGACCGAGCCTTTGTGGCCATTGGCCAGGTGGGAGGATTTACCAAAGAGAGCTTCGGCGGCCGCCTGGCAGTCAGCGAGCGCGGCTTTATCGAGACCGACCCGCAGATGCGCACCTCACACCCGCGCGTGTACGCGGCCGGCGACGTGGTTTCCGGGCCCTCTTCTGTGGTCAAGGCCATGGCCTCGGGCCGCAAGGTTGCAGCAACGATCCATGCGGACCTGACCGGCAGCGAGGCCCTCAGCTTTACCTCGCGGCCTGTAGACAAAGATTTCCGCTGCATCCCCGACAACCTGCCCAAGCAGCAGCGGACGCTGATGCCTGAGCGGCAGGCGGAGCTGCGCAAAACCGATTTCCAGGAAGTGGCGCTCGGTTTCAACACCCTGCAGATGGCTGCCGAGGCCAGCCGCTGTCTGCAGTGCGGGGTCTGTTCCGAGTGTCTGCAGTGCGTGGCTGCCTGCGGGGCGCTGAAAGCCATCGATCATTTCCAGGAAAAAGAAGAGATTGTCGAGCAGTGCGGGGCTGTGATCGTTGCCGATCCGGCCATTGCCCCTAACATCAAGGGCGATGACATCATCCGCGCCTATGGTCCCAAGGCCGCACGACCAGATGTCAACGATATGATTGTCCGCGGTTTCGATGCCGCTGCCCGGGCCATGCTGCTGTTGGGCGGGGCTTCCCGAAAAACCAAGGGCCATGGCCTGGCCTTCTCCATCCCGGATGCCGATCTCTCCCCGGAAATCCGCATCGGAGTCTTTGTCTGCCGCTGCAACGACAGCTTTGGTTGGCTCGACTCCATGACCGACACCCTGGACCAGTTGGCCGCAACCGATCCGAACATCGTCCACATCGAAGCCATGCCTTCGGCCTGCGTCAAGGAAGGCTCGTCGGCCATTATTAGGGCGGTGCGCGAAAAGGGTATTACCCGCATCGTGCTCGCCTCCTGCGTCTGCTGCCCGCTCAACTTTGTCTGCAGCTCCTGCACCGATCAGCGCAGCCGCTTGAAAAGCAACCTCTTCTACGGCACCGGTATCAGCCGCTCCATGGTGGAGACCTGCAACCTGCGCGGCGAGATCCTGCGCCTGGTGGTCGACAACCCCGAGCTGGCGCTACAGCGGTTCAAGGGATTGCTGCACCGTTCGATCAAACGCACCCTGAGCCTGCAGCCCATGCTGGCGGTGGACCGCAATTACAACTTTGCCGCCGCTGTTATCGGCAATTCCCAGGCAACCCTTAACAGCGCCCTGACCCTGGCTGATTCGGACCATGAGGTCTTTCGTTTCGGCACGGCCGAGCAGCCGTTGAAAGATCAGGTCGAGCATACCAACATCCACAATTTTCCGGATTGGAACGTCAAGGGCATCAGCGGCACGATCGGCGATTTCCAGATCCTGATCGAATCCGGCGACCGGAGGCAGATCCTGCGGGCCGGGACAGTCATCCTGGGCGAAAAGGCGAGGCGGCGCATTGCCTATACCCACCAGGAAGGGCTGCCAAGCTGCACCGTCGAATCCCTGATCCAGCAGCGTGGCGTTTCCGGCATCCCTTTTGCCTATCCCTGCGCCACCTCGGTTCCTGGCCTTTTCCTGGCCGAACCACCGGCCATCAATGTCTCCAAGCTCAAAAAGGGAACGGCAGCGGCGATGATGGTGGCGGCGGCCATGCCGCGCGGACCCCGGCAGTCCAAAGGATTTACCGCCGCTATCGACGAAAAGATGTGCCGGGGCTGCGGCCGTTGCGCCAATGTCTGCCTCTACCATGCCGTGACCCTGCAGCCCAATGCGGTCAAGGGCTGGCACGCCAGCGTCGACGAAGCCCTGTGCAAGGGATGCGGCAACTGCATCTCGGTCTGCCCGACCAGCGCCGCCGACAGCCCCTACCGGAGCCGGGTCTATCTCGAGCAGGCGCTCGAGGAACTCCTCACCAGAGACAATGTCCATGAATAAGCAACCCCCCAGCGACAGCAATATGAAAATACTCCTCTTCCTGTGCAACTGGGGGGCCCATGCCGCCTTCCAGACCCTCCAGGACCAGCGGCGGTCCATCCCCGACGAGATCCAGATGGTCCGCACCCCCTGTACCGGCCGCATCGACCGGGCCCTTTTGCTCAAGGCCTTTGCCAAAGGTGCTGACGGGGTTGCCCTGGTAGGCTGCGAGCCGGGAACCTGCCGTTACGGCAGCGGCACCGCCACCTCGCAGCGCAACACTCAGGACCTGGGCCGCATCCTCGACATCATGGGACTGGGCAGGGAACGGTTGCGCTTTGCCGGCTTTCTTCCCGAACAGTCTGAGGCGATGCTGGACTTTCTCCAGACCTTCAGTGCGGAGATCCGAACGCTGGGCCATACCGGCATCGAAGCCGCGCCCTTGCTTCCGGCGCCGGTCGAGGACACCCGCAAAAAAGATCTGCAGCAGCTGATCGCCACGCACGATATTTATGCCTGCCAGGACTGCGGCAAATGCTCCTCCGCCTGCCCCCTGGCCCTGATCGGCAAACCCTTCTCGCCGCGCGCCATCGCCGCCTCGGTCATTGCCGGCGGCCTCCATACCCCTGGCGTCCAGGAAAATGTCTGGTCCTGCCTAACCTGCGGGCTCTGCTACAACCGCTGCCCGTCCGCAGTCAATTTCCCTGAGTTCATCAAAGATCTGCGCAGCTTCTATCGCCAGAACGAACTGCCGGGCCAGGAAACCCATGGTGGATTCTTTCACTCGCTCCAGCGCTCCATGACCTCACCGGCTATCAAACCCAAACGCTGGACCGATCTGCCCGCAGACATCCGCATTGATCCGACCAGCACCACCCTGTTTTTCGGCGGCTGCGCCCCCTATTACGACATCTTTTTCAGTAAACACTCTGATGTGCAAACGGAAAAGATCCTGATTGACAGCCTGCGGCTCCTCAACTTCTTCGATGTCACCCCCCGGCTTCTGGCTGATGAACGCTGCTGCGGCCATGATCTGCTCTGGTCCGGGGATAAAGAGAATTTTGAGCGCATCGCCCGCCTCAACATCGACCAACTCAACAGGCTCGGCATTGAAACCGTGATCACGTCCTGCCCGGAATGCTTCATGACGCTGCACACCACCTATGCAAACCAAGGAATCTCCACCCATTTCAAAGTGGTGCATCTCTACGACTTCCTTGAGGAGCAAATTGACAAGGGCGCGGTCGGTTTCAAGCCGCTGGATCGGAACATTACGTTCCAGGATTCATGCCGGCTCGGCCGTCTGGAAAATCGGGTCGATCTGCCCCGCAAGCTGCTGCAGCGGTTGAAACCGCTTAAGTTCGAGGAGATGAAAGAGTCGGGTGGGGCGGCTATCTGCTGCGGCAACTGCGCCTGGACCGGCTGCGATAGCTACAGCAAAGCCATGCAGGTCAAACGGCTGGAGCAGGTGCAGGCCACCGGCAGCGACCTGTTGATCACCGCCTGCCCCAAGTGCCAGATACACCTCAAATGCGCCATGGAAGACCCCTTCCGCCGCGAGCAGCTCAGTGTCGAGATGATGGACCTGACCAGTATTATCGCCCAGACCATCCGCTGGGAATGAGAAATGAGGTTGATAGACGGTAGACTGTTAGGTTTTTAGGGGAAGACCTAAACACCTACAGCCTAAACACCTACAGCCTAAATACCTACAGCCTAAACAGCTATTCGGAGAATGAGCATGTCAAAATCTACGCCTGCAAAGCCATCCACAAACGGTGATCAGGAACCCCGCATCGGTGTCTATGTCTGCCACTGCGGCCTCAATATCGCCCAGTCCGTGGACTGTCACCGGGTTGCCGAGGGTGCAGCAGACGCCGAAGGCGTCGTTATCTCCAAGGATATCGTCTATGCCTGTTCCGAACCGGGACAGCAGCAGATCAAGCAGGATATCCTCGACAACGAACTCGACCGGATAGTGATCGCCTCCTGCTCGCCGCGCCTGCACGAGTCGACCTTCAAAAAAATGGTGGAATCCGTGGGGGTCAATCCCTACATGCTGGATATGGCCAATCTGCGCGAGCAGTGCAGCTGGGTACACATGAACGACCGCGAGAACGCCACCCTTAAAGCCGAAACCCTGGTCAACATGTCCATAGCCCGGGTCCGGCACCTCGAGCCCCTGATGGAAGACACCCTGCCGCTGACCCCGAAGACCCTGGTCATTGGCGGCGGCATTGCCGGCATTCAGGCGGCGCTCGATCTCGCCGACAGCGGTTATGATGTTACTCTGGTGGAGAAGAACCCATCCATCGGCGGGGTCATGGCCCAAATCGACAAGACCTTTCCCACTATGGACTGCTCGATTTGAATCCTAGGTCCTAGGATGACGGATGTCGGTCGACATCCACGCATAAAATTACTGACGTTGAGCGAAGTTGTTGATGTGAAGGGTTATGTCGGCAACTTCAAAGTTAAAATTATCAAGAAGGCCCGGTACGTCGACGAAACCAGCTGCACCGCCTGCGGTGATTGCGCCAAGGTCTGCCCGGTATTGCGGCCCGATGAATTCAATATGGGTCTGGGCTCGCGTAAGGCGATCTACTCGCCCTTTCCCCAGGCCGTGCCCTCGGCCTACATGATTAACAGCAAGGAGTGCCTGGGCCACAATCCGGCAGTCTGCTCGAAGTGTGTCGAGGTCTGCGCCAAAGGCTGCATCAATTTTCACATGTCGGATGAGGAAATCATTGAGGAAGTGGGGACAATCATTGTCGCTACCGGCCTGCAACCCTATGATCCAACGGAACTGGACGAGTACGGTTACACCCGTTTCGACAATGTGCTCACCAGCCTCGAATTCGAACGGCTGGTCAATGCCAGCGGTCCCACCAAGGGTTCGCTGATTCGGCCCTCGGATCGCAACCACCCCAAATCGGTGGGGTTTATCCAGTGTGTGGGCTCGCGTTCCGCCAAAAAAGGCGCGCGCTACTGCTCCAACATCTGCTGCATGAACACTATCAAGTCAACCCTGATCCTCAAGGAGCACTATCCCGATATCGAGGTCAAGGTGTTCTACATCGATATCCGTGCCTTCGGTAAAGGCTTTGAGGATCTATACACTCGAAGCCGCCGCATGGGAGCCCAGTACATTCGCGGCCTGCCCGGTTCGGTGGAGGAGATGGACCAAAAATCCCTGCGAATCGCGGTGGAGAATTCGGCCACCGGCAAGCTGGAATTTCATGAACTGGACATGCTGGTCCTGGCCCAAGGCATGAAACCGGCACCCTTCACCCACCGGTTGCAGGAGATCATGGGCTTGCAGTTGACCTCAGATGGCTTTTATCTGGAGGCGCACCCCAAACTGCAGCCTGTGGACGCCGCTACCCGTGGTATCTTTTACGCCGGCTGTGCCGAGGGGCCCAAGGATATCAAAGAGAGCGTGACCCAGGCTTCGGCTGCGGCCATGCGGGCCATCCGCCTAATGCACAAGGGCGAGATCACCACCGAACCAATTACCTCGGTGATCATCACCGAGAAGTGCAAGGCCTGCGGCAAGTGCGCCGAGGTCTGCCCCTACAATGCGATCACAGTGGATGTGAAGAACAAGCGACCGGCGGTGGTTAACTCTGCGGCTTGCGCCGGCTGCGGCACCTGTTCGGCCGAGTGTCGCTTTGACGCCATCAGCATGAACCACTTCACCGACGCGCAGATCATGGGCCAGGTCGACTCGATGCTGGACATAGCACCGGAAACGAAGATTTTGGCGTTCGCCTGTAACTGGTGCTCCTATGCCGGTGCCGATTACGCCGGGGTTTCACGCCTGCAGTACCCGGCCAATATCCACCTGATCCGGGTGATGTGCTCAGGCCGGGTGGATGAGAAGTTCATCTGGGAGGGTTTCCGCCAGGGGGCACCGGTAGTGCTGGTGAGCGGTTGTCATATCGGCGACTGCCACTACATCGACGCCAACCACTGGACCGAAAAACGAGTGTCCCGCATCCACAAGAAGATGGAAAAGCTCGGACTACGGCCTGAACGGCTGCAGCTGGAATGGATCAGTGCTGCCGAGGGCATCCGTTTTGCCGAAACCATGAAAAGAATGGAAGTTTTGCGCCGGAGCGTCTCTGCCGAGGAGATCGCCGAAACCCAGAACATTCTCAATAAAATCTAACCCGCTGTTGTTCTTGCCAAGCCGGGGCTGCCGACCAGCCCCGGCTTAATATCCTTGCGTGTTGAGGAGGCGAAAAACAAATAATGTCCGTGGAATGGGATAGGCAGGGGGGACATCCCTATTGGTAGGGGTATTACGGCCGCCCCCCATAGGCAAACGGATTGTAACGATTCTCCAGCATCAGCATCCAAGCCGTTGAGCAGGTGCTCGGAAGCGGATTGGCGTACCAACCAAAGGGAATCTGGTACCGTTTGCTCGCGTAGACATACGGTAGTGTTGGCAGAGAAAACAATTTGGCATAGCTGTGCGGCTGACCGGGAAAACCGACGGTTGCATAGGTATCGATGCGCAAATTCTTGATTGCGGTCAGCATTGCTTGCTCATCGCGTTCGAGTGTTTCGATAAACCGACGCGCAGGGTCGTACTGTAACGATGCCGCCGGAATCGTCTGATAATAGGCGAGCATGTTACGCACCATCAGAATTGCGCCCGCAGTCCATTCGGCGGAGAGGATGCCTTGCCGGTAGTTACCGTCGGCACCAATGCCATTGCCGTCCTGATCCGAAAATCCTACGCCCCACAACGTTTTGCCAACACCATACCCACCCCACTGCTTGACCTGCTGCCAGTTCTGATAAGCCGCACCAAAACCAAACCATTGATCAATCTGCCTCGCGCCCAGCGCAGCTATGCCCCAGGTATTCACATCCACTGCTTTTGCCTGCATCGTCGCAATCCATTTGATCACGCGTGACGGATCATCAGCAAAGCCGCCTTGAACGAACTCGCCATTGCGCCAGGCTGAATTTTTGAAGAAAGCAAGCAAACCAGCTGTCTGGTGATTTCCTGGGAGAATGCCGCCATTGATCATCGCCTCGCTGAGTTGCAAGGCCTTGTTGATAGCGGCTTTATCCGTAGCATCTAAAGTCTTCTCGTGGTCGAATGCTGCCTGCAGAGTGGCTCGCAGAATGCTCAGGCCTGCATACAAAGAAAAATTATTTTCAACCGCCACTTCATAGGGATTGATCAACGCATCGCCCTGATTGGCAACCGTACCGGCCGGCGCGTAATAGACCGCACCTGATGGCGATTGCATGGCAGCGAAGGTTGGCAGGATATTGAGCGCGTTTTGTACGGCCCGATCTTGATACGGTATAAAAGTTCCTTTCTGGTCGATGATATAATGGATATAGGCGGCCTGCAGTGGTCCAATTAAAAAGGCCCAGGCATTTTCACCGGTGATCGGCTTCCAATCCGTCCAGGTAATCTTGCCGGGTTGATACATGGAGTCGTGCGCCGGCAAGGCGTTGGTTTTGATCTGAGCAGCATACCGCGTTCCAGCAAAAGGATCAGCCGACAGCCATTCCCGTGGGAGCATGCGGAAGGTGTAGGCCTGTTTGGTATTGGAGATGATCTGATGGTTGTAGACAAACACCTCACCGGCAGTCACTGCTCGATTTCCGCCGGCCGCCGTGTGGCTGGCGTTACCGCTGTAGCCTTCCTGCAACAGTTGATTTTGATTGCTTACCAACGCGTACGCATTCTGATTGTCCGGAATTTTGAAATGATTAACAACATGCCCCAGCATGACGGCAATTTGCCAGGTTGCGGCATCGTAAATGTTGGCCCCGTTATGGGTATTGATCCGTTCGGTCTGGAGATCACCAGCGAGGCTGTTTGCGGGAAGCAACGTGTATGTTTGCGGATTGTAGTTGTCGGTAACCGTGCAGACGTTTACAGGCGATGAACAGACATGCTCGCCCCAGTAGGCAGCACTATCGACAAAGCTGAGCGGCAACCATTGCCCCTTTAGTTTACCCGCAGTGGCAAGGTAGAGAACACCGCCTGCTGCTTCCCGATCACTCACCAGAAAACGATAGCTGGATTCCAAATCGGCACGGGGACTTAGGCCGTAAGCGAGAGGAGCCCATGTCAACATCAGCAGGAAGACGAAGGTATTCCAGGTACGTTGCCGTAGCGGTGCGGGACGGAGTCTGATCTGTATAGCCATATAAAATAGAAATTCTGCTCTGTTTCAGCGTTGAGGAACCTTCTCCTTGCCTACCTCAATTGCAAGAAAATTGAGGGTGGTGTGGATAGTGAAGAGTGGCAGGAACAGAGCCATCAAGAAAACATTGAGTACGGGAATCATGCTGATCACTGCCGGGAACAAGCCCAGTCGAAAGCAGAGGTTTCGGTGTCGCTGGACCCATCGGAGCTTTTTTCCCAGGCTCCAGCGATAGCGTGACGCAGGAAAATCAACAAACATCAGCGCCGAATAAAAGACGTAAATGACAAACACGGAAACTTGGCCGATAACCGGAATAAAGTTTGTGAACAACGCAGCAACAGTCACCAGCAGACCGAGGGCTCCAATTTTTAGTCCCTCCCGCAAATCGATAAGGATCCCGGCAAAAGTAAAGGTAGCCTCCCCTGCTTCGGCTTTCTCGGTGTAGCGGTTACCAGCCCAGGTACTGAGAAAAACATAACCGGGCGTTGTCAGGCAGTAGGCTAGGAGAAAAGCCAAATAAAAGGCAACCACCCTGGAAAGCACGATAAAAATCCATTTGATCGCGGTCCAGGCCCATAACAGAGGCCAGTGCCAGAGGTGCTCGACCAGCGGTGGAGTGCTGAAAAATGTACCGACATGCTGGTTAATCAGGTCAACGGAGAGGAGATAACCCAGCCAAGTAAGGCCGCCGGTCAGGACGACAAGAACTAGGCTCCAACCTAGTAACCGGGGATGGCGAAACAGGAAAAACAACGAAAAGCGTAACGATACCCAAGGCGGAGGAGTGGTCCCGCTTCCTGGTTGAGGAGTAACGGTGTCCATGGTGTTCAGAGGGGGGAACAGCAAAGGTTAGAATCTAAAATCGTAATAATCGTTAGAACGATCTATAACTAGGAATTCTGTAATAAACCAGAGGAAATGTCGAACGCAAGCGGAAGGATTAGAGCACACCAACTATGCTGACATCCCGGGAAAATTCAAATTCCCCCGGGATGTCAATGAAAGGTGCCTGAATCAAGAGTGGCTCAGGAGCCAATATAAAAAAACTTAGATGGCAATGGGATAGAGGCTTATAGCAAATACACAGATGACCAAGATGAAGGTACAAATCGGTGCCAGTTGAGACGGAACGGCATCATTGAATTGCTCTTCGGCTTCATAGAAATACATATTGATGATCAGCCTGAGGTAATACCACATGGAGATAATACTACTAACAATTCCCAATACGGCCAGCGCTATGTGACCGGCATCGATGGCCGAAGTAATGATATAGAACTTACCCATAAACCCGGCAGTGGGAGGTATGCCTGCCATGGACAACAGAAAAATACTGATTGCGGCAGCAGAGTAAGGTCGAACTTTTGCGAGTCCTTTAAAATCTTCAAAGGTTTTCCGTTTTTCACCGGCCCCACCCAAATAGGAGAGTGCCGCGAAAATACCTAAGGTCCCAGCCGCATAGGCGGCTAAATAAAAAGCGATCACACTGCCAGTGAACGCTTTGCTGCTGACCGCTACCAAAGCGATCAACAGGTAACCAGTATGGACGATACCTGAGGCTGCCAGCATTCTCTTAAGCGATTGTTGGCCAATAGCAATGAGATTGCCAACAAACATTGTAAAGATAGAAATATAAAACAAATACTTGATCCATCCGGCTTGCAGGGAATCATCAAGGACAAGGAAATTGGCAAAAACAGCAAAAATAGCAGTTTTGAGGGCGGTTGCCATATAACCAGTAATTGGTGCGGAAGCGCCTTCATAAACATCAACCACCCAGGCATGGAAGGGAAAAGCCGCTGCTTTAAAAAGGAAGGCAACCAGGATAAAAAATGAACCGCCAATGATGGCAGGGGAATGGACAAATCCATGGCTGGCTATAAATTGGCTGATATTAACAAATTTTGTACTTGCCGTTGCACCATAGATGAAAGCACTCCCCATGGTGAAAAAAGCACCGGCAAAGGCACCAAGCATGAGATATTTAAGAACGGCTTCCGTGCTGATCACATTCTTCCGGTCGTAACCAACGAGGATGTAGATCGCCAGGGACATGATTTCCAAAGCAATAAAAACAGATATTAGCTCTTGGGCCATAGTCAACAGCAGCATGCCTAATGCGGCGAATACGGTCAGACTGTAGTATTCAGGAGTGCAGAAATTGTTTTGTTTAAAATAGGTTTGCGAACTGAGTGTTGTAAAAAAACCGCAAGCCAAGATGATCAAACCAGCAGCCTTGGAGAAATTGCTCACCACGAGTATGCCATTAAACGCTTCTGAAAAAAGAACTGCGTTGCCGGATATACAGGAGCTCAGTTGAACAAGAAAGGCGATAGCAAATATAATCGCACTTCCGTAGGCGGTGATATCAATAGTCAATTGTTTATAGGCAGCGGTGAGCATTAACAGGATCGCCCCTGCACCAACGATAATCAGTGGCATTAGTAACATTAAATCGTTCGTCATGATGGAAATCCGGCCTTATTTCTGTTCAATGGTGAGCTCAGGAAGAAGAGCGTTGGTTGTGACAGTTTTGGCAACGACAGGTGAGTTTTGTGCAAATTGCAGTGCCGTCGTAGGAGTAATCTTACTAAGAAAGGGCTGCGGATAAATCCCCATGACGATAATCAAAATAATTACCGGCAAAAAGGTTAATCCTTCTATAAGACTCAGGTCCTTAAAATTCTCGGTAGCGGCATTGGATTTTTCGAAGAAGACTCTTTGAAACATCCAGAGCATGTAACAGACACCGATGATCAAGGAAGTCCCGGCCAACACACCTATGGTAGTGTTGAATTTAATCGCGCCAAGAATAATCATGAATTCACCGATGAACCCGCTCGTCCCCGGCAAGCCAACTGATGCCAGCATCGTTATGGCAAAAAACATCGCGAACACTGGTGCTTTAGAAGCAATGCCGCCAAGATCTTCAATAGTTCGTGTGTTGGTACGGTCTTCGAGTATCCCTGCAAAGAGAAACAGGACACCTGTGCTGGTAGCATGGGCAACTATTTGATAGATAGTCCCGGTCAACGCCTGCACATTCATGCAGAAAACCCCAAGGGCAATAATGCCCATATGAGAAGCCGAGGAGAAAGCCAGCATTCTCTTGAAATCTTTTTGGGCAATCGCGGCAATACCGCAATACATCATGCCAATAACGCCCGAATAGGCAAGAAGGATGGCAAATCGAGCGAATTGTTCATCAAAGACAGGAACCACAAATCGAATAACGCCGTAGACACCAATTTTAGCCATGATGGCTGACAGGACAAAGGTTGTCGCTGTAGGAGCTTCAGTATAGGCGTCAGGCAACCAGGTATGGAAAGGGAACAGTGGAATTTTGATGGCAAAAGCAATCATGAACCCAAAGAATGCAAGTGCTGCGATCCGGCCGGTCAAATTGAGCTGGGCCATTTTATCAATAGCAAAACTCCATTCGTTAAATTGTGCGTGATAACTCACACCAAGATAGACGATTGCGGCTAACATCAGTAACGAACCGGCAATGGTGTACAAGGTGATTTTAAGTGTGGCCGGTAGTCTCTTGGGCCCCCCATACAAACCAAGCATGAAGAAAACCGGCAACAACATAACTTCCCAAAAGATATAGAAAAGGATCATGTCTGCCGCGCATACAGCACCAGCCATGGCACCCTGGACGATCAGGAGATTAGCATAATAGCCTTTTTCTTTGGTCGTAAAGACGAGGTAGACCATCGGTAAAAGAACGGAGCCTGCCATGAGGATAAACAAGCTGATCCCATCTATGCCAAGGTGATAAGAAATACCGAGTGATTGAATCCAAGGAATAAACTCGACGAATTCAAGGTGACCGGTTGCAGAAAAGTTAGTGTACAAATCAATGCTGAGAACAAGAGTGGCTAAAGAAATTATGAGCCCCGAGACTCTAGCGATAGTCCTGCTGGCAGGTATCACTAGAAGCAATATTCCAGCAAGGATTGGTAAAAAAATTATGACAGAAAGGACATGTTCGAACATTCTTTCACCTTATCTAGTTCAACGATTGAGAGAGAAACAGACTCATTAGACTCAGCCCTAGAATCATATATATGGCATAAATCCTGACGTATCCAACCTGGAAAATTTTAAAGGCTGTACCAATCGCCATATACAATTTGGATGCGGCTTTGACCGGGCTATCAGTGACATTGGGTTCTAGGGTTTTCCAGATGATCGAACCGATAGCTTTATAGGGTTGAACAATAATGGCGTGATACAATTCATCGACATAGAATTTGTGATAAGCAAATTCAGCGAAACCCTTGAATTCAGGTTCAGGAGCGCCTTGACCAAATTTTGAATAAGCAATCTTGATGCCGATGGCAAAAGCAGCCACACTTGCGCCGATGGCAAGAATTTCAAGAAAAAGGCTGGCATGCGGATGGTGCTCGGACAAACTGGGTGCCAGCCAATGGGTAACCATCTGGCCGCCGCCGAAGATCGCCGGCAGATTCAAAAATCCAGCAAACAGTGCGCCAACCGCCAAAATGATGAGGGGCACGGTCATGACTGATGGCGATTCATGCGCATGATCGAAAGCCTCCTGGTCACGAGGGGTGCCGTGAAAGACCACGAAAATCATTCTAAATGTGTAGTAAGCGGTCATACCGGCAACAAGAACACCAACCATCCAAATGCCGTAATGGCCAGTAGCCAAGGCACTGTAAAGGATTTCATCCTTACTAAAAAAACCGGAAAAAGGAGGACAACCAGCCAAAGCAAACGCACCAATCATCATGGTCAGATAGGTCTTTGGCATCTTTGCTTTCAGGCCGCCCATCTTCCAGATGTTCTGCTGGTGATGCAGGGCATAGATAACAGAACCCGCACCAAGAAAGAGCAAGGCTTTAAAAAAGGCGTGGGTGAAGACGTGGAAGATACCAGCAGAATAGGCAGCCACCCCGACCCCTGCAAACATATAACCCAGCTGACTGACCGTGGAGTAGGCCAGTACTTTCTTAATATCATCTTGGAACATGCCAAAAATAGCGGCCAAAAGGGCAGTAAGAATTCCGGCCCAGGCGACAATGTTCCCTGCCAGTTCGACGGTGGAATAGATAAAGCTGAATCTCGCTACCATATAAACGCCAGCAGTTACCATGGTAGCCGCGTGGATGAGTGCTGATACAGGGGTGGGACCGGCCATGGCGTCCGGTAACCAGACATAGAGCGGAATCTGTGCAGATTTACCGGTGGCACCGACAAAGAGTAAAAGACAGACGGCAAGCGCAACGGCCGGGGTGAGATTACCGACATTAGCTTTCAAAGAAAGAAAATCAAATCCGCTAGCACCGATGCCCCAGAAAAGAAAGGCCATGCCGAGAACAAAGCCCAGATCGCCGATTCGGTTGACAATAAAAGCTTTGTTGCCAGCTAGGACGTTCGAGGTATCTTCACTGTAAAAGCTGATGAGGAGATACGAGCAAAGCCCAACGCCTTCCCAGCCGACGAACATGACAACCGGGCTGTCTCCGAGGACTAATACCAGCATGCTGCCCAGGAAGAGGTTCATATAGGCAAAGAACTTACCGTAGTTTTTATCTCCCCCCATGTAGCCTATGGAATACACATGGATCAGCGTACCGATCAGTGTAACAAACAGCAACATGAGACAACTGAGCGGATCTGCAAGGAACCCCATGTCAATGTGCAGATCACCGACACTAAACCAAGTAAAGGCTTTATGGCTTAAATATCGTGATGCTGGAGGCAAGGCCTTTAGAGCGATAAAGACTTTGAGTGTTAAGATGAAAGAAAGTACAGGTCCAACACAGGCCAGGATGCCGTAAAATTTCTCAGAAAATTTAACTTTAGTACTGAAAAAAACATGAAGAAGTCCAATGAGTACCGCTCCCAGTAAAGGAAAAAGCGGTATCAAACCCAGATAATTTACACTTTGTCCCATGGAATCACCCTTTCAGCAGGCTGAATACGTTCGTATCGAGCTTGCTTTTATGTTTGTGCAGTAAAATCACAACGGCAAGAGCCAGTGCTGCTTCTGCGGCGGCTACTGCCATAACCATCATGGCGAGAACATGCCCATCCATGCTTTGATGAATACGGGAGAATGCAACAAAGGCGAGATTGGCAGCATTCAGCATCAACTCGATAGACATAAATACTGTAAATACATTTCGCCGGGAGATAACGCCGACAATCCCAAGACAAAAAAGGATAATACTCAGGAAGAGATAATTATGAATCATTTAACTGCCTCCCGTTTTCCAGCAAGAATGACCGCACCGATTAAGGAAACCAGCAGGAGAATTGAAACAATTTCAAAAGGAACCAACCAGTCTTTGAAAAGGAGCAATCCCACTTGCTTGACACCACCAAAATTATTGCCAATGATCTCGGTGGAACTTTTGGGTAAACTTTTGACAATTTTGACCAGAAACATCCCTATAGGAAAAACGGCTATCAGACTTCCAATAATATATAATAGTTTCGTTTCTTCTTTGGGTAGATCGCTGGGCTGAATGTTTAAAAACATAATAATGAAAACAATCAGCGACATGATAGCCCCGGCGTAAACGATAAGTTGCAAAGCAAAAATCAGTTTAGCAGAGAGCAACGCATAGAGTCCCGCCAATGCAATCAACGTGACGACAAAGCTCATGGCTCCGTTCATTGGATGTCGAAACAGAATCAGTCCCGCTGCTCCAAGCACAGCTAGTACTGCAAATCCTAAAAATAGCCCGTCGGCAAACATGATATCAAGCGCCCCCTTTCTTATACTCTTCTTCAGTAAATGCACCTTTGGTGGCAAGCAACTCTTCAAGACCTAGAACAAAAGGTTCTCGCTCGCTCCCGGTGACAGAAAATATCCCGGTATCCATACGGATGGCTTCCATTGGGCAGGCCTCAACGCAATAGCCGCAATAAATACATTCAAGCAGGTCGATATTGAATTTGACCGGCATTTTTTCAGTTCTACCGTCGATTCTTTCTCCGGCCTCAATCATAATGCATTTGGCGGGACAATTTGTTTGACACATGAAACAGGCAACGCATTTCATGGTACCGTCTTCATGCTTGGTCAAACGGTGGCGTCCTCTCCAGCGTACAGGGATCTCTGGTTTCACCTCGGGATAATGACGGACGAGTAATTTTGAGTTATCGAGAAGATTGGTGATGAAATGACCCAAGGTCACTACCATCCCTTTGAAGACCTCGATCAGGTACAGTCGTTCGTAAAGGTCTTTGCCTTTACGCTCCATAATTCTTATTTTTCCACTCATGCCAGCTCCTATTAACCCAATGCGACGACGATTGCACTCGTGACAAAAATGTTCAGCAAGGAAAGGGGTAACAGTGTTTGCCAACCCAATTTCTGAAGCTGATCATAACGAAACCGAGGTAAAGTCCAACGAACCCAAACATAGACAAAACACATGAGGGTCGTTTTCACCAAGAAGGTTATAATCTGTAAAATGGTTACTAGAATCCGGTCAGCAACGCCCCCGGACACCGTGATCAGGTAAATAAAAAGTACGATTTCCAGTGCTGCCACAAGGCCCCATATTCCTTTAATATAGACATTCGCTTCACGAACTCTGGGGTCATCGACTCGTTCATATTGGCTTTTATTGTTCTTGCTGATCCAGAGCGTAAATAATTTGGCAAAAACAGGCATGAACACCATGAGCAACACGGATATCGGCCGGGCAAAATTAACAAGTGTTTCGGTGGAAAACCAAGGAATCTGAAAGCCCCCGAAATAGAGGGTAACAATAAGTGCGCTAGAGGTGAACATGGCCACATACTCACCCATGAAAAACATACCAAATTTCATGGAGCTGTATTCGACGTGGAAACCCGCAACTAATTCACTCTCGCCTTCAGCGAGGTCGAAAGGCGTACGATTGGTCTCGGCAAAGGCCGCGATGATAAAGATAATGGCTCCTATGGGTTGCAAAATCACCCCCCACATAGGGATAAATCCGAACAGTAGTTGGCCTTGGAATTGGGCAATTTCTGTCAAATTGACTGTACCATAAACAATTAGGGCGCTGACTATTGCCAGCCCCATGGGAATCTCATAACTGATGACTTGAGCAGCAGCTCTTAATCCACCCAACACACCGTATTTGTTATGTGATGACCAACCGGCAAGGATAATGCCATACACACCGAATCCTGCGAGGGCCAGAAACCAAAGGATTCCAAGGTCGGTTGGAATACCCTGCATGAGGTATTGTTTCCCGTTGATGATGAGCGCATCAGCAAAAGGCACGGCTGCAAATGAAATTAAAGCGATTGTGAAGACGATTACCGGCGCAAGAACGAAATAAAATTTTTGTTTGATATGGCCGGGAATGACATCTTCCTTTGTTATAAGCTTAATGGCATCAGCGAGATTCTGGACCAAGCCGCCCGCACGAAAACCAAAAATATTAGCACGGTTGGGGCCCGATCTGTCTTGAATAAAACCGGCGCCTCGTCGTTCCATCCAGACACAGACGGCAATGAAACAGAGTGGCACAAACGCTGCAAATGCTACCCTGAGAACAAGAAGTAAGATATCAAGCTGCGACATTTGAAACCTCTTTATCGGTTAATGCTATTCCTTCGGAAGGAATGTGCTTTAAGTCAATGTTGTTCAAGGCAGCTATAGTTGCCGACAAGTCAGTCAATACCTCTTCGTGACTCTTGAATTCCCCTCCGAGCAGGTTGACGACGCGAATGAGGTTGAGAGTTGGTACATTTTTGATAACTGCTGCCCCATATCGCTGCAGAATATTGTCGGTGTTGATAATAGTGCCAGTATCTTCACTGTAAGCGGCAACAGGAAGAGTAATGGAAGCTATTTCTGAAAATCTGTCCTTATAGCTGCTGAGGTAGACGAGTTTGGTTGTTTCCTGGATCTTCGTTAATTCAGCGTCTGTGAGGGAACGGCAAAGATCGTTTTGGAAACTGACTAACAGATCCGACCCTGCAAGTGCTGCTTCAAAGCCTGATTTAGAACTCTCTATATCAAGGAGGGCAAAACCAGCACGATTGGCAGATTTGTCATCTTGAATCAAGAAGTCATCGCCATCGCCGATATTTATATAACCGTCACTATATCCAGAAAGGACAGCATTATATGTTGCAGCAAGCTTTTTTACGGCCAGCATCTGTTCAAGTGAGCAGTTCGGCGATACAACCAATACCGATTTTTTCGCTTGGCTGAAGGCCCGACGCAGGGTCTCAATGGCGTCATTGATATTCGTCTCTTTTCCTGCAACCTGTGCAGAATTGAGGCGATTTTCATTTTCGAGCTTATAGGTCATTCGGCCCGCATCACACATGAAGTAACCATTGACCTGCTGATTCAGCCGAGGTCTGAATCTGTAGATGATATCGTCTTGATATTTTTCTTTATTATGGTCGATATAGATATTGCAGCCTTTGCTGCATCCCTGGCAGACACTCTCGCTCTTGGTCAAAAACCAAGCCCGTTGCTTAAAGCGAAAATCTTTGCTGGTCATCGCTCCAACAGGGCAGAGATCAACCACATTCAACGCATAACGGTTTGCCAAGGGACGCCCTGGGAAGGTGGTAACCCGGGCAGCATCGGTGCGGTTGACAATCCCCAACTCTCCGGTCTTGGTGATCAATCGAGTAAATCGTACACAACGGGCACAGAGCACACATCGCTCCTGATCGTGAACAACTCCAGCGCCGAAATCCATATGTTTCGCCTTCGCCACCGGCGGCACGGTCATACGACTCTTTTGCCCATCATATTGCATGTAGTAATCCTGCAGCTTGCACTCCCCTGCCTGATCACAAATGGGGCAATCAATCGGATGATTGATCAATTCCAGCTCCATAATGTCGCGCTGGATTTTTTTGATCTTTTCCGTGTCTAATTGGACTTTCATCCCTTCGACGGCCATAGTTTTACATGCCGGCACTAAAGGAGGCCTGCCATCTTCGATACCAACAAGACACATGCGGCAATTACCATCTGCCCCGAGCGCCGGATGATAGCAAAGATGAGGAATCTCAATGCCGACAGCGCCAATAGCGTCAATCAGATTTTTACCTGATTCAACCTCTACTTCCTGTCCATTAACAAACAGTTTTACCTTCTCAGCCATGGTAACCCTTATCCCCGTTACATCGCGGTTTGGCAAGAGGCGTCACTTTTGACGTACGCCTCAAACTCATGCCGGAACTTGTTCAAGTAACTGCGTACCGGCATTGTGCAAGCTGCCGAAAGTACACACACTGTCTTCATTTCGATATTATCGCAGAGTTCTCTCAGAAGATCTATATCCGCCGTTGTTCCGTCACCACGAACTATTTTCTTAATGATCTTAAGCATCCAGCCGAGACCCTCTCGACAAGGTGTACATTGTCCGCAAGATTCGTGATGGTAGAAATGTATGAGATTTTCAACTAATTTAACGATATCAACCGTATCATCAAGGACAACGATACCACCGGATCCGAACATGGTTTTATGAGCAGCCATGGATTCGTAATCTAGGGTTAGGTCCTGTGCCTCTTCTGGGGTCTGGACGGGTGTGGAACTGCCCCCGGGGATGATGCCTTTGAGTTTTCGCCCTTCTCGCAACCCACCGGCTACCTTTTCAATAACCTCAAGGATAGGTAATCCCAACGGTAATTCATACATGCCGGGTTTGTTGACCAATCCGGAAATGCCGAAGAGGTGCGTTCCAGGACTTTTTTCTGTGCCATAGGCTTTATAAGCATCAGGCCCATTGGTTAAAATAAAGGGGAGTGAAGCTATACTTTGGACGTTATTAATAATGGTAGGACATCCATAAAGCCCTTCAACCGCTGGAAACGGTGGCTTACTCCGCGGTTGCCCTTTTCTACCTTCGATAGATTCAAGCAATGCGGTTTCTTCACCGCAGACATAGGCACCGGCTCCTCTATGAACCGTCACATCCAATCTGTACTCTTTGCCGTCTACCGATGCGCCAAGATATCCGGCAGCATAGGCCTCATCGATGGCCGCCTGCAATGCCTTGACCTGGGTGGTATATTCACCCCGGATGTAGATATAGGCATCGTGGCTGCCAATCGCATAGCAGCAAATAATGATCCCTTCAATCATCATGTGCGGGTCACGAACAAGAATGTAACGATCCTTGAAGGTAGCCGGTTCAGATTCATCCGAGTTTACGGCTAGATAGACTGGTTTCGTGTTATTTTTAGGAAGAAAACTCCATTTTAATCCGGTCGGAAATCCGGCACCACCACGTCCACGTAATCCGCTTTGCTTGACCAGTTCGATAACTTCAACGGGTTGCATGCTGAAAACTTTTTCCAGGGTGGAGTAGGCCCCGTTTTCCTTAGCCACTTCAATTTTATGGGCGTCCGGTATATCAAATCTGGCACTCAGTACTTTCACTTGCATTTTCGTTCGCCCTCCTTATTTCAGTGTGGCCAACAGTTCTTTGAGCTTTTCTACATTCATGTTCTCGTAGAACTCGCCATTGACCTGAACAACTGGAGCCGTACCGCAGTGTCCTAAGCATTCCACCTCTTCAAGGCTAAACTGTCCGTCTTCACTGACCTCTCCGGGTTTAATACCCAACTCACGCTTCAGATAATCAACAATTTCCTGTTTTCCCAAGAGATAACAGGACAAGGTTCGACAGACGCATATATGATTTTTGCCCATCGGGTGCAGATTGTACATGGTATAAAAGGTTGCAACCTCAAATACCTGGCTGGCAAATGTGCCGATACGATCAGCTATATAGCCCATAGCCTCAGCACTAATCCATCCTTCCTGCTCCTGAGCTAGCCACAATGCAGGTAAAATCATTGATTCTCTGGTTGGGTAACGCTTAACCAGCCGTTCAAATTCCGCATCCCGCTGTGCATCAAAAGTGAACGGTATTCCCGTTTCTATCAGCTGTGATCGATCACTCATCTGTCCAACTCTCCGCCAATAATATTGATGCTGCCAAGATTGATAACTGCATCAGCAATCATTTGTCCTTCAACCATTTCATGAAAACCCGACATCATGTAAAAACAAGGCGGCCGAACTTTACATTTGTACGGTTTTCCAGATCCATCAGAGACGAAATAAAAGCCCAGCTCACCATTGGCAGCTTCAAAGGAGTCGTACCATTCCCCGACAGGTGCTTTCACACCTTCAAAGATGAGTTTGAAGTGGCTGGCCAGCCCTTCGATGTTATTGTAGACTTGCTGTTTGGGAGGCAAGGTGACCCTGTTGTCAGTGATGGTCACCGGGCCTTTAGGAATCATCTTCATTGCCTGCCTGATGATGCTGATACTCTGAAAGATCTCCTCATACCTAATAAAAAATCGGTCGTAGAGGTCGCCCTTGGTACCGACAGGAATGGTGAAATCAAAAGCATCATAATGGTAGTAAGGATTGTCCTTACGCAAATCAAAAGGCACACCGCTGGCCCGCAAACAAGGTCCAGTATATCCGTATGATAAGGCCAGGTCAGCCGGCATGACGCAGACATTCTGGGTCCGGTCATGAACGATCCTGTTTTTCAGGACTAATTTCAGCGAATCGTCGACACCTTTTTCGATATCGATCAGCTGTTTTTCCATATCCGATTCCCAACCTTCGTAAAAATCGCGGTACATCCCACCGATTCTTGTGAAAGAGCTGGTAAGCCGTGCTCCGGTCAGACGGCTAATGAAATCATACGAGGCTTCTTTTTGGTTATACAAGTACCAGTAGTTGGTCAAACCACCCATGTCGACGAGGTTGGCGGCAATACAAACGAGATGGTCCTGGACGCGGAAGAACTCGGAGAGAATAACGCGCATGAACTTTGCGCGTTCAGTAATCTCGATGCCGAGCCATGATTCCACAGCCTTGGCATACGCGATGTTGTTCATGAGCGCCGAGCAGTAATTAAGCCGGTCGGTCAACGGGATCACCTGATTATAGGTCCGGTTTTCAGCGGTTTTTTCAAACCCCCTGTGCAGATAGCCGATCTCGTTGACGTTTGCCAGGATAGTCTCGCCATCAAGTGCCGTCAAAATTCGAATAGCACCGTGAGTGGCAGGATGGGACGGTCCGAGATTAAGATACATGATCTCGGTATTGATGTCCTCCATGGTCGTCTGACCAACACCCTTTTGTTGCAGCCGAGCCTTGATCTCTTTCTCAAGACTATCGGATTCATAACAAATCTGTCCCTGCTCAATGGCATAATCCTTGCGTAGCGGATGTCCTTGAAACTGCCAATGATTCAGAATTCTCCGCAGATCTGGATGGCCAATGAAGTTGATGCCATACTGATCAAACGTTTCACGTTCTGCCCAATTCGCCGAGTCCCACAAATGAGAGGCGGTCGGAATCCCGACTACGGGGTCTGTAACAGGGGTCTTGACCTGGACCACCATGTTCTTTTCCCAGTTGCGGAGATTATAGATCACCGAGAAACGTGCCGTCTGCGGTACCGGATAATCGAGATAATCGACTGCGGTCACATCGAGCAGCATTCCGAAGTTTAAGGTCGGATCATTTTTCAGGCGGGAAAGCGTTTTTTCAAGATGTTCAGGTTGCACTGTGATAACCACTGCATCCAGATTCGCTGTGCAGGTCACATCAGGAAACGCGGCCTGGATTAATTCTAGCGCCGTCGTATTCATATCAATCGAGAATCCCTTTAAAGTCTTTGTGGCGATCGTTCAGCACACTTTCACCCTTGATCTGGTCTTGAATTTTAATTAAAGCATCCAAAACCGCTTCGGGCCGGGGAGGGCATCCTGAGATGTAAACATCCACCGGAATAATCGTGTCAATCCCCTGAACCGTGCAGTAGTTATCATAAATCCCACCGGAACTGGCACAAGCGCCCATCGCGACAACCCATTTGGGTTCGGGCATCTGCTCGTATATTTGCTTGAGAATCGGTGCCTGCTTGTAGCTGACGGTGCCACAGACAAGCAACAGGTCAGCTTGCCGAGGTGAAAAACGAACAACCTCAGCACCCCATCGGGAGATATCAAACTGGCTTGCTGCGGCACTCATGAACTCGATTGCACAGCAGGCGGTTCCGAATACAAACGGCCACAGAGAGTACTCGCGCCCCCAATTGATGATGGCATCGACCTTGGTGGTAAGTACCGAATCACCTAGACTTGCTTCTAATCCTAACGCCAATTGAGCACCCCTTTCTTAAGAATATAAATAAGTCCAGTTAAAAGCAGTAACATGAATGCCACCATTTCCGTGAATCCGAACCAACCAAGTTCGCGCACACAGACAGCCCATGGGTACATGAATACCGCCTCTATATCAAACAGAAGAAACAAAATGGCCAGCAGATAGAATTTGACACTGAATTTCTGCTCCGCCAGTCCGATCATTTGTTTGACGCCGCTTTCGTAAGGATCATTCTTTGCCTTTCCGCCAGCACTGGGACCGAAAACCGTTGTCGCCAGCATGAAAAGCGGGACAATGATAGCAATTCCGATCAGGGCTATTGCTGAAAGAACCAGTTCCGTTACCATGAATCAGACCTCTCCCTTAGACATAATAGAGTAAACGTAACTCTGCTTGCGTACAGCAGGTTATTGTAGACGATAAAAATGAACGGCTATTCATTACCGGTAGCGGTATCATCTGTCAAGAAAAATAGTTTCCGGCGAAGTGAGGATATCCCTCGCCCTATTTTTGCTCAAAGATAGAGGCCGAAAAAGCACCATCAATGCCGATGGTTATTCCCCTGAAAATCATAAACCAAGCTCACGCAGCACTCGCCAATATCCCACGAGTGCTTTTACAAATCGGCCTGACACGATCAATGATGCCATCGGTAAACAGTCGCCAAGCATCCCGCATTATGGGGACATTTGAAGAAAGCATCTTCCTAATCTTCCACCTTAATAGGGCAGAGTTGTCTTGATTGCTTGTCAACTCTTGGCAAAAGAGCAGCAATAATCAGCTAGTCGTCTCACCCTGAGACTGAATTTTGATTGCCCAGGAACAGCAAAGGATTCACCACCTTTCACGGTTTTCCAGTCTTGCTCACCAGGCAGCAATACATCGAGATCACCGTCGATAATCTCCATAATCTCGCTAGCATCAGTATTAAAGGTGTATTCGCCAGGCAGCATAATCCCGAGTGTTTTTTGGGCCCCGTCGGCAAAAACAATGGAACGACTGGTCACCTTACCTTCAAAATAAACATTTGCCTTTTTCACAACCGTAACGTTCTTAAATTCTGACATAAACCCTTCTCTCAAATAAAGATTTTCAATAATATTGTCGCATAGCAACCTAGCTTTCTAACCAATCCGATACGGCACCAGAAAGAGCAATGCCCTTTTCATGGTCATGAATCATTGGCGGCAACAAGGTAACGAACATGCGAATGTTGGCTGACAAAGTATGCAGGCAGAACATATTTACAAAAAACCCCGGGCAGAGAGTTGATCCGCCTGGGGTTTCCGTATGTTGTATTCGAAGCGCAGTTCAGAAGGGGACATCCTCCCCCATTGGCGGCGGTTCCTGGAAGGACTCACCGCTACCGTAGCCTGCACCGGATCCACTACTAAATTCGCCGCTACCACCACCTGAAGTACGCGGTGAGAGCATTTTCATTTCACGGGCGACGATCTCGGTCGTGTAGCGGTCATTACCGCTCTGATCTTTCCATTTTCGGGTCTGCAATTTACCCTCAATATACACCCTTGAACCTTTGGAGAGAAACTCGCCACAGATTTCAGCCAACCGCTGCCAGGCTATTACCCTGTGCCATTCGGTAGACTCCTGCATCTGGCCATCCTGACCTTTCCACTTTTCCGTGGTTGCGACTGTAAAGGAGGCCACTGGAGCACCATTCTGGGTGAAGCGCATTTCTGGGTCAGCTCCCAAGTTACCGATTAAAATCACTTTATTGATCATTTTTCACCTGCAGATAAAATTGTTGCCAATGGGCTGAAAAACTGTCTCATTCAGGTTTTCGGGAACAATCATAAACTACTTGGTCGGTTATTGCAAAAATTGTTACTAAACGAATTTTCTGCCTGCACAATGCTCTCAAGCGCTCTCCTCGGACTACACAACAAAAAGATCGGGTGCCGTGCGACACCCGATCTTTTTTGGCAAGGTTAGGAACAAACGAGGTGCTATCAGTTATGGTAAGCAGACTCGCCGTGACTTACCGTATCCAGCCCTTCCCGCTCTTCTTCTTCGGTAACCCGTAAGCCGATGGTCATATCAACCAGTTTGTAGGCAACGATGGAAACGATACCTGACCAGACGATGGTTGTGCCAATCGCCCAGAGCTGACTAATCACCTGGGTGCTCATGGAATATTCGGCAACCTTATTGGTAACGTAGTCATACACACCTACACCACCGAGAGCCGGATCGGCGAAGACACCGGTAAGGACAGCGCCCAGCATACCACCCACGCCATGAACACCGAAGACATCCAGGGCATCATCGGCACCAAGCAATCGTTTGAGACCATTGACACCCCAGAGACAGATGACACCGGCAAGCAGACCGATTATCAGTGCGCCGCCGATCCCAACATACCCACAGGCCGGAGTGATCGCGACCAAGCCGGCTACCGCCCCGGAAGCACCACCCAGCATGGATGGCTTACCCTTGATCATCCACTCTGTGAATGTCCAAGCGAGAGCTGCCGCAGCGGTAGCAGTCATGGTATTGCCAAAAGCAAGAGCAGCCGCGCCGGTGGCTTCCAGATTGGAACCCGCGTTGAAACCGAACCAGCCTACCCACAGCAAACAGGCACCGATCATGGTCATGGTCAGGCTGTGCGGAGCCATGGATTCTTTACCGAAGCCAACACGCTTACCCACCATAAAGGCACCGATCAGGCCAGCGATGGCTGCATTAATATGGACCACGGTACCGCCAGCGAAGTCAATCGCTCCTTTCTGAAAAAGAAATCCTGCGGTTTCGCCTGCCTTGATACCGGCAGCAGCACTGGTATAGGCATCAGGACCAGCCCAGTACCAAACCATATGGGCAATCGGCAGGTAGGCAAAAGTGAACCATAAAACGATAAAGGCAAGCACGGCGGAAAACTTCATCCGTTCGGCAAAGGCACCCAAAATCAAGGCCGGAGTGATCGCAGCAAAGGTGGCCTGGAAAAAGGCGTAGATCAGCTCCGGGATATTAACTCCTTTGCTGAATGTGGCAGCCACGGAATCCACGGTGATGCCTTTGAGCAGAATTTTGCTAAAACCACCGATAAATCCATTGCCCTCGGTAAAGGCGAGGCTGTAGCCGTAAATAACCCACAGCACCATGCAAAGAGAAAAAACCGTAAACACCTGCATCAGCACGGACAGCATGTTTTTACTGCGCACCAGGCCACCGTAGAACAGGGCAAGGCCAGGGATGGTCATCAGGGTAACCAGAAGGGTTGCCACGATCATCCAGGCGGTATCACCTTTATTGGGAGGGACAACTGCAGCCACGGCGGCGGCTTCATCGGCGAAACCAGTGCCGACTGCCAAGACGGCCAAGACCGCCAACATCAAAGAAGAAAAAACGATTATTTTTTTCATGAAAAGGCTCCCTTATTGATCAAAGTGCTTCGGGACCGGACTCGCCGGTTCTGATGCGCATTACTTGTTCGAGATCGAATACAAAAATTTTGCCATCGCCGATCTTGCCGGTGTTAGCCGCTTTCTTGATGCCTTCAACCACCTGGTCGAGTTGACTATCGTCAATGGCCACCTCTACCTTCAGCTTAGGTAAAAATTCAATGACGTATTCCGCACCGCGGTACATTTCGGTATGACCCTTCTGGCGACCGAAGCCCTTTACTTCCGTCACGGTCACGCCTTGTACGCCGAGAGCAGTCAAACTCTCCCGCACCTCGTTCAACTTAAAGGGTTTAATTATTGCACTGACAAATTTCATGGACCTCTCCTTTTCCGGCAGCGAGTAAGCGTATCCGCCCCTGCCATGATGGTTGAAACATTTATCGGTTACAAGCCGATACACTGATTGTTGAAACTGCTAGCAATGCTGACCGGGCCAGGCCATTATGCCGCCCGCCCATATTGCTAACGATCTCAATGATTCCGCCAGCCGTTTGCTGGCAATCCGAACCAGGGCAATCCTCTCCTCGCTCCTGATTGGTAATCATCCCTGTACGGTCTCTGTATTTTCCCATCTCCCCTCCCCTTTTCTAGTAGTATTCCCGTTGAGACCTGCCATTCCAGGGACGCTGAACAAACACACTCTTTCTCTAGCAATGACAATGCCAACAATTAAATATATTAAAAATATCTTTAATTGTAGCAAGATAAACAACATTTGCCATCAACGCCACCACGTCTGTCGCAATTACAACTCACCGTTGTAATTTATTTCCATAAAAAATGACAAATATGTACGTTTGTATGCAAAAAAGAAGGGAAGCGGCTAACCGTGAACCGATGAACCAAAAGAAGCGTTGCAACTGTGGTAAAAATCGGAAAAGATACATCGTGGACCGTAGTATTTCCCGGAGCGATCAAGAATCCTTTTCCCTTAAAGGAACAACCGCATGCCCTCCGCTCAACCCGACCACCAACCGGAAGACAAACGATGGAAGTTGGTCGATCTGGCTATGCAGCGCCATGATTACCGGCCGGATGCCCTCATCGAAACCCTGCACGCTGCCCAGGATGCCTTTGGCTATCTTGACATTGGCACCCTCAAATACATTGCCACTCGGCTCAATATCCCGCCCAGCAAGGTCTACGGCGTCACTACCTTCTACAACCATTTCAATACCAAACCCAAAGGCGACCATACCCTGGTCGTCTGCACCGGCACCGCCTGCCATGTCAAAGGCAACGACCGCATCCTTGCCTGGCTCCAGGAACGCTACGGTCTGACTCCGGGCGCGACCACCCCGGACAATAGACTCTCGCTCGTCGAGGTCCGCTGTGTCGGTGCCTGCGCCCTCGCCCCAGTGATCATTCCGGACGGAGCCATCACCGGCAAAACAAGCTTTGAAGACTCAACCGCAATTATTAAGGAGTGGCTGGGCGATGCAACGTGAAGAATTGGATCGATATGCAGAAACGCAGCGGCAATTCCTGAATGGATTTGCCCATCATATCCTGGTCTGTGCCGGGCTGGGCTGTCTGCACAACGACGAAATCATCAAAACCTTACGCGAGGTTATCGTTGCCCAGGGGCTGGAACAACGCGTCCTGGTCCGAAAAGTCGGGTGCATGGGACTCTGTGCGCGGGGCCCGGTAGTCCTCATCCTGCCCGAAGAGATCTCATACCAGACCGTCAGCCCGCACGATGCAGCCGAAATCATCGCGGCCCTCGGCAAGGCCCCGGTGCAACGGCTGTTGCTGCCCTCAGACCTCCCCTTTTTCACGCGGCAGCACAAAAATGTACTGGCCCTCTCCGGCCGGATCGACCCGGAAAGCATCGACGACTATCTGGCGACGGACGGCTATACCGCCGTTTTGAAGGCGATTACGGAAATGCGACCCAGTGATATCATCCGCCAGATCCAGGAGAGCGGCCTTCGCGGACGAGGCGGGGCGGGCTATCCCACCGGCCTCAAATGGTCCACGGTTGCCAAGGCTGAAGGTACGAAAAAATATGTGGTCTGCAATGCCGACGAGGGCGATCCCGGTGCTTTTATGGATCGATCTGTTCTTGAAAGCACCCCCCATGCGGTCTTGGAGGGGATGATCATCGCCGCCTATGCGGTCGGCGCATCCAGCGGTTACATTTATGTGCGGGCCGAATACCCGTTGGCAGTAAAGCGGCTCAAGCTGGCTATCCGTGAGGCCCAGCAGAAAAATCTCCTGGGTCATGCCATCTGCGGCGGCGCTTTTGACCTCAACCTCCAGATTCGCCTGGGAGCCGGCGCCTTTGTCTGCGGCGAAGAAACGGCCCTAATCGAATCCATCGAGGGGAGACGCGGCATTCCCCGGCCACGGCCACCCTACCCTGCGGAAAAAGGGCTCTGGGGTTGCCCCACCCTGATTAACAATGTCGAAACCTATGCCAATATTCCTCTGATCATCAACCGAGGCGCAACCTGGTTCGCCGGGCAGGGTACGGAAAAAAGCAAGGGCACTAAGGTGTTTGCCCTCACCGGCAAAATCAACCACACCGGCCTGATCGAGGTACCCATGGGCACGACCCTGCGCGAGATCGTCTTTGAAATCGGCGGCGGCATCCCCGGCGGTAATGCCTTCAAGGCCATCCAGACCGGTGGTCCCTCGGGTGGCTGCATCCCGGCCGAATACCTCGACACCCCGGTCAGCTACGAGAGTCTAGGCGCGCTGGGATCAATCATGGGATCAGGCGGGATGATCATCATCGACGAGACCACCAGCATGGTTGAGCTGGTCAAATATTTCATGCAATTTTGTAGGGATGAGTCCTGCGGTAAATGTATCCCCTGCCGGGTCGGGACCGCCCAGATCCACGGCCTGCTAGAAAAATTCTGCAATTGGACCGCCACCGACACCGATCTCGCCACCCTGGAGATGCTCTGCGACCTGGTAAAAACTACCAGCCTCTGCGGTCTTGGTCAGAATGCCCCCAATCCGGTCCTCAGTACCCTTAAATATTTCCGCCAAGAATACCTCGACCGAATTATGGATCCCGCCCACTCGCACCTGGAGGGCCAACCATGATCGCGCAGATCGTCACCCTGACCATCAACGGCCTGCATGTCAGCGGGCTGGCCTCAGAAACTATCCTCCAGGTAGCGCGTGAAAACGACATTTATATCCCGACCCTCTGTTACCTGGAAGGGCTCTCAGCGCACGGCTCCTGCCGGCTGTGCATGGTCGAGATCGCAGGCCACACCAAGCTGCAGCCCGCCTGCGTCACTCGTATCCAGGAAGGCATGGCGGTCACCACCCATACCGAACAACTGCGCCACTACCGGCGCATCATCATTGAGCTGCTCTTTTCCGAACGCAACCACGTCTGTGCCGTCTGCGTCTCCAATGGCCACTGCGAACTCCAAGAGCTGGCCCGCGAGCACGAGGTGGACCATGTCAACTTCCCCTACCGTTACCCCGCATTAACGGTCGATGCCTCCCACAACCGCTTTGTGCTTGACCATAACCGCTGCATCCTCTGCACCCGTTGCGTACGGGTCTGCGGCGAGATCGAGGGCGCACACACCTGGGACGTGAAGAATCGCGGCATTCAAAGCCTAATTATTGCTGATTTTGATACCCCCTGGGGTCAATCGGAAACCTGCACCGGCTGCGGCAAGTGCGTCCATGTCTGCCCGACCGGGGCGCTCTCCGAAAAAGGCAAGTCCGTGGCCGAGATGTTGAAGAAACGACCCTCCCTCCCCTACCTTATGTTAAATCGTACCATGGAGCGAAGATGAAGAAACTGCGCCTCGCTACCCTCTGGCTCGACGGCTGTTCCGGTTGCCACATGTCGCTGCTTGATATGGACGAGCGACTGCTCGACTTGACGGGCAAAGTTGATATTGTCTACAGCCCGCTGGTTGATGTCAAAGTTTTTCCCGAGGGAGTGGACATCGCCTGCATCGAGGGGGCAATCAGTTCGGCGGAAGACGAAGACAAATTGCGGATTGTGCGGGAGCGGTCCGGCCTGCTGATCGCGCTTGGCGACTGCGCTGTCACCGGCAATGTCCCGGCTATGCGCAACAGCTGTGGTATGGACAAGGTGATGGCAACCGTCTACCTCGACCGCGAAACGTTCAACCCGCAGATCCCGGCGACAGAATTGCCAACCTTGCACGACCAAGCCCTGCCGTTGCACAATTTCGTCAAGGTCGATCTATTCATCCCCGGATGCCCGCCCTCAGCCGACACCCTGTTTACCGCCCTCACCGCTCTAGTCGAAGGCCGGATCGTTGACCTGCACCTGAACACCCGTTTCGGCGCCTAGGAGATGGCCATGGAGAAGCGAATCACCATCGAGCCGGTCACCCGTATTGAAGGCCATGCCAAAATCAGCCTTTTCCTTACCCCCTCCGGCCTGGTCCATGATGCCCATTTCCAGGTTACCCAGATCCGGGGCTTTGAAAAATTCGTCGAGGGCCGACCTTTTTTCGAGATGCCTTCGCTGACCGCTCGCACCTGCGGCATCTGTCCGGTCAGCCACGAACTGGCCTCAGCCAAGGCCTGCGACCAGCTGCTGGCGGTCACAATCCCCCATACCGCAAAAAACCTGCGGCGCCTCCTCAATTTTGGCCAACTCATCCAGTCCCATGCGCTGAGCTTCTTTTACCTGTCCGCGCCGGATCTCCTTTTAGGCATGGACCATCCGCCAGAAACTCGCAATTTTTTTGGCATTGCCGCGGCGGACCCCCAATTTGCCCGCGACGGCATCAGGTTGCGCCAATTCGGCCAGCAAGTAATCGAGCGGCTGGCCGGACGGCGGATTCACCCGGCCTGGGTTGTGCCTGGAGGGGTCAACACCTCTCTGGACGAAACCGCACGAGCAACCATCCTCGGCGAGATTCCCGAAATCAAGGCGCTCGCATGCAACCATCTGGAACGGTTCAAACAAACTCTCGCACAGTATGAGGAATACATCCAGGTTTTCGCCCGTTTCCCTAGCCTGTTCCTGGGACTGAGTAACAACGAAGGCAGCCTCGAATATTACGACGGGCCGGTCAAGATCATTGACGGTGACGGCGCTCTAGTCGCGGACCCACTCAGCCCCAACGCCTACCAGGACTTCATTGGCGAGGCCGTCGAACCCTGGACCTATCTTAAATTCCCCTACTACAAGCCCCAAGGCTATCCCGGCGGGATGTACCGGGTCGGCCCGCTGGCTCGTCTCAACCTCGCCAGCCGTTGCGGCACCCACCTGGCCGACCGGGAACTGCAACACTTCAAAGCGCTTGAGCAGGGACCGGTGTCCAGCTCCTTTTATTACCATTATGCCCGGTTGATCGAGCTCCTCCATGCGGTGGAGATGATCGAAATCCTGCTTGCCGACCCGACGATTCTCGATAAAAATGTTCGGGCCATGGCCGGGGTTAATCAACTCGAAGGAGTCGGTATGACCGAGGCACCGCGCGGCACCCTCATCCACCATTACAAGGTTAACGGGGATGGGCTGATCGAATGGGCCAATCTGATCATCGCCACCGGCCATAACAATCTGGCGATGAACAAAGGTATCCTCCAGGCAGCGCAGCACTATATCGTTGACGGTACGCTCCAAGAAGGATTACTCAACCGGATCGAAGCCGTGATCCGCGCCTTTGACCCCTGCCTGGCCTGCTCCACCCACGCGGTCGGCACCATGCCTCTGGTGGTGGAACTCCTTTCCCCGGAGGGAAACATCATTGACAGGATCCAACGCTGACGGTTGCGAAATCATCACAAAACCCAAACGATCTGTATCGTAAGGAGTTATTGGAAAAAATGTTCAACTCCATATTGGCCATCAGTGTCGGGGCCTCGGCCGGGGCCGTGTTGCGCTGGCTGCTCGGCCGATCGCTCAACACCCTCTTTCCAGCTATCCCGCCCGGCACCTTGGCTGCCAACCTGATCGGCGGATACCTGATCGGCATCGCCGTGGCGGTCTTCACCAGCCTACCGAGTCTGGCACCAGAATGGCGCCTGCTGATCATCACCGGCTTTCTCGGCGGCCTCACCACCTTCTCGACCTTTTCCGCGGAGGTCGTCACCCTGCTGCAACAGGGCCGACTCCTCTGGGCCGGTGCGGCCATTTCAATACACGTTACCGGCTCTCTGGTCATGACCATCCTGGGCCTGGCAACGGTTGCCCTCATCAAACGGTTCTGAATACGGAGATGCACATGCAAGGATTTCAACTGACTTTTTTCACCCAGCAGGACCGCAACCACAGGGGCCGCTCCCTGGCCCAATGGCTCTTGGAAGAAGCCAGGAACTTAGGCATCGGCGGAGCTACCCTTATTTCGGCAACGGAGGGCTTCGGGCATGACCGCAAGCTGCGTTCCACGCACTTTTTCGAATTGGCCGACCAGCCGCTGGAGGTGACTTTGGCGGTAAGCGAGGGAGATGCCGAACGCCTGTTCGCCCGGCTCAAGGAGGAAGGGGTCAACATCTTCTACGTCAAGACGCCGATTGAATATGGCATGAGCGGAGAGCGCTGAATGCTGCAGGCTCTGGGCAGCCTACCCCGCGCTGTCTGGCTGATCGGCCTGATCAGCCTGGTCAATGACTCCGCTTCGGAGATGCTCTATCCGCTGATCCCGCTCTACCTGTCCTCGGTGCTGCTGGCCGGGCCCAGGGCGATGGGGATCATCGAAGGCATTGCCGAGGCCACGGCCAGTCTGCTCAAGCTGTTTTCCGGCGTGATTGTCGATCGCACCCGCCGCGCCAAGCCCTGGATAGTGTTCGGATATGGCCTGGCGGGCCTGGGCCGACCGTTGATCGGCCTGGTCACCAGTTGGCCTTTTTTGCTCGTTCTCCGTTTCACCGACCGGGTGGGCAAAGGTCTGCGCACCTCGCCGCGGGACGCGCTGCTGGCAGCCAGCGCCGGACCGGAGAACCGAGGTCTGGCCTTTGGCTTGCACCGGGCCATGGATAACGCCGGGGCCGTTGTCGGTCCCCTCATCGCGGCCCTGTTGCTGGGCGCCGGCCTGGAACTCAAAGAAATCTTTCTGTGGTCTATTGTGCCCGCCCTGCTCTGCCTTGCCCTGGCCCTCATGATCCGGGAACCGGAGCAGTATACCCCGCCGCCTGCCAGATCGTTCGACTGGCGCCTGCACGACATGCCACTCGCTTTCCGGCGCTATCTCAAGGTGGTGGCGCTCTTCACCCTGGGCAACTCCTCCAATATGTTTCTGCTGCTGCGGGCGTGGGATTTGGGTGTGGATCAGGCGCAGGTGCCTCTTTTATGGGCAGCGGTGTCTGCGGTTGCGATGTGCTTTTCAACCCCGCTGTCGGCACTCTCCGATCGCTTTGGCCGTGTTCGCCTGCTGACGGCCGGGTATCTGGCCTATGGACTCTTTTATCTTGCTCTCGGCCAGCTCCAGCATGACGGCCTTATCCTTTTTGCCCTGTTCGGCTGCTACGGCCTGTTCATGGCCGCCACTGAGGGGGTGGAAAAGGCGCTGGTGGCGGATTTGGCCCCTGATGGGCAACAGGGCACTGCCTTCGGTTGGTTCAACCTGATTGCCGGTGCCATGCTGCTCCCGGCATCGGTCATCTTTGGCTGGCTCTACCAGACCTTTCAGCCCCAAGTGGCCTTCTACTTTTCCGGGGGCTGTGCCCTGCTTGCCGCTACCCTGCTGCTCGTCTGGGTTCGCCCGGAGGTAGCGAAAGAACGGCATTCGCGGGAGGCAGCGTTTTGTGCCGACCATTCAGCTTCTTCGGCGCCGCGGAATACTTAAAATTCTGCCCTGCTCCTCGGCAAGAGTGTTCGTTTGTCACCTGTACGGAAAATCAACAATGGACATTACCCCCCTCTCCGAAAATGATCTGCCGCAGTTGATAGCCCTGCAGGCGGAATTGATCGACGAAGCAAGCGACCTCAACAGGATGCGCGAACTCTTCACTCGCATTCATAAAGACAGCAACTACCACCTGCTGGGGGCAAAAATAGAAGGGCGACTCGTCGGTTCGCTGGTTGGGATCGTCTGTCACGATCTTATTGGCAAATGCATTCCTTTCATGGTCATCGAAAACGTCATTGTCGCCAAGACCTGGCGTTACCAGGGGGTGGGCAGAATGCTCATGGCAGCCGTCGAAAAAATCGCCCAGACCAGGGAATGTCGATACATCATGCTTGTTTCAGCGATCACCAGAGAACAGGCGCCGGCCTTCTACCAAAGCTTGGGATATGAATCAGCCCCATACAGGGGATTCAAGAAAACTTTGGTACAGAGGTGACGAGGATGAGAAGCTAGGGGGAAATCGGGCATCCCCTACTCCTCCATAGAAAAGGAAATATGTTAGAGGGACCTAGTTTATTTTTAAGGGACGCACTAGTGCAAACCGTTAGCGGGAAAAGAGGAAACTGATAATGCTGGCATATTTAACGCTGATACTCGTTTGTCAGCTCATCGGCGAAATTATCACCAGAGTGACCAAGCTGCCGATTTCCGGCCCAGTCATCGGCATGGTCATCTTGTTCTGTTGGTTGGTCCTGCGCCGCAAAATGCCGTCTGATCTGGAAAAGGTGGGCAGCTTTCTGCTTCGTCACCTCCCCCTGCTGTTCGTCCCAGCCGGAGTCGGCATTATCACCCACCTTGATTTCCTGGCAAGGTCTTGGGCGCCGATTGCAGCCGCGATCCTCATCGGGACCGTTTTAACCATCGCGGTGACCGGTGCAGTCATGCAGTTTCTCAACCGCCGCCACCTTCCAGATGTCGATGAACCGCACCATGCAGAGTGAGCTGACGCAATTCTGGGTCTCATTATCGACCACCCCGTTACTGTGGTTAACGTTGACCCTGCTGGCCTATCAGCTGGGCATCCGAATCTTCCGCAGGTTTGGCGCCAACCCGTTCCTCCATCCGGTGCTGACAGCAGTCGCAGCACTGGTTCTCTTGCTGAAGGTCAGCAACACAGACTACCAAACGTATTTCAGCGGGGCTCAGTTCATTCACTTTCTGCTGGGACCGGCTACGGTGGCCCTGGCCATTCCCCTCTACCGTGAAATTGAGGTCATCCGCAAAGCCTTTGTACCTATTGCCATCACCGTACTGGTGGGCTCGCTGACCGCCATTGTCAGCGCCGTAGGTCTTGCCTGGTGCCTGGGCGGAGAACGAATTCTCCTGCTGACCCTGGCGCCCAAATCTGTGACCACACCCATTGCCATGGGCATTTCTGAAAAGATCGGGGGATTACCGTCGCTGACTGCAGTTGCCGTGGTGCTGACCGGCGTCATCGGGGCAGTACTTGGCGACCTGGTCCTGGATCGCCTGAAAATCCATGATGAAACGGCCCGGGGCATGGCGCTGGGCGTCGCCTCCCACGGCATCGGCACGGCGCAGGCCATTCAAAGAAATCAAACCGCCGGGGCTTTTGCGGCCCTGGCAATGGCCCTCAATGGCCTGCTGACGGCCGTGCTCCTGCCTATTCTGATCGGATGTTTGGCAGGCTAACTGGATGCAATCGAGCAGCGGCTCGGGGTACGTTCGTCCAGCCACCATCGACGCAATGTCATATCCTGATATCTCTCTGTACCTCTCCTAAAATGCATTGCCGCTTGAGCGCCCGCCCTCTTTGATGCGTTCCAGTTGGTCAGCGAGTTCATCAATCTCTGTTTGCCAATACTGACGCGATCCGAAATCAGGCACAACGCTGGTGGCCCCATCCTCAACCACCTGATGCGCGCACCAGGCGGAATAGTGGATAAAACGCATGGCCCGTAACGGTTCGATCAGGCGGAGACTGGTTCGATCAAACGGCCGGAAGGTCTCGTAGCCCTCGAGCAACAAATCCACGGCAACAAATGAATCATCAAGGGGGCCGGGCAGGAGCATCCAAAAATCCTGGACCGGTGGCCCAATAGCCATGTCGTCAAAGTCGATCAAAAAAAAAGACTCTCCTGGACGATAGATTAGGTTGCTCGAGTGGAGATCACCATGAATTCGGATCGATTCGCTGTGGGCAAACAAGGGCTGAATAGCATCAATGATCCGGGTGGTGATCTGCGTATAGGGTCCCATCAAATCCTCCGGAACCAAACCACTGTTACGGATGAAGGCCACCTGGGCCGTCGTTGTTACCGCCGGGTGCATCCGAGCTCTCTCCTGCGGCAACTTTCTCGCCCCCACCATATGCGTGCGCCCCAGCAGGGTACCGATCGACAGCCATTGATCATCATTGAATTCATCAACGCACCGCCCCCCTTTTCGCGGAAAAACAGCAAAGAACATGTCTTCATACTGGCCAAGCGTACCACCCTTTTGCAAGGGAAGCGGGGCAATGACCGGTATTTCCTCCGCTGCCAGTTCCAACAGAAAATCATGCTCATCCTGCAGGGCTTGCCGTGACCATCGTCCTGGTCGGTAGAATTTGACAACCAGGCCGCTGCCATCTCTATCCTCCAGCTCATAGACGCGATTAATGTAGCTGTTGTAAGGCCGGCACAAATTAGTGCAGGAGATCCCCAACGCCGATTCGACCTGCTGCAGAATATGCTCAGGTGTCAGCCTGTTCAAGGCCGAACATTCTTTTTTCAGGTCCAAGATATCCATGATTTTCCCCTCTGATAATGCGGTAACACTGGGTCATCCGGCAAACACCTCCCTGGAAAAGGCACACAAACAGGTAGGCGCTGCACGGGTAGCGGCTGTTGGCAACACGAACAACTCCTCGAAGTTTCGATCATGTCCAGGGCAACACTCTACCATGATTTGGGGAGAAAGGGTGCAATGGATCGCTCTCCTTTCCTGGACCCCCACCTCGCGAGCATACCGACGCCTGCTGCTGTATCGACAAGGTAGTGTTGATTGTGCACGCTTGGCAAAACGATACCCATCCGGCCGGTGCTGTTGCGGTGTGAAGAAGGTGTGGTCAGGAAGGAAGTGCTGGCTGGGGAGGATTGTAAAGCTTTTGGGGGGAATCTTGCGGCGTTGTGTTGGTGTCCTGCTAACGGCAGTTACCCGACAGGCGGAAGGCAACCTCTCGGTAACTGCTGTCAGCAGGTTGATTCATGAACGGATTAAAACCAGATCATTATTGCCGAGCAACAGATCTTACCGGCAAGGAGTCACCTTGCGAAAACTGTCTTTGGTCCAGATCATCTGGCCATCCGGAGTTTTTCCGTCGGCTTTCCATTTGTCGACAACCTGGAGGCAATAGGATCCCAGATTGAGGTGCTCCGGTTCCTTGTTGCCCGGCGCATCGCCACCGATACGCATCAGTTCGGGATTGGCGGAAGTATAGTTGGGGTTGATCGTGGACGTGCCGAACATGCCGCATCCAGACAGGGTAACAGCTAGAGCTGCGTAAGCGAAAAACGTGCAAATTTTGTTCATGATATCTCCTCCTGATATTGGCCAATTTTAGATATTGCGTAAAAAAATCTTTACATCAAGGCTACTCAGCGCCAGAAGGCCAAGGTCTCAATGCTAAATAGAAAAAATCCCGAGATCAGCGACTGATCAAGCATCCGGCCGATCAATCGATCCTGGTGGTTGCCAAACATAACCATCTTCTGTGTACATTCCGATGCCGCGTAATCTTGAACGAAGACTGTAACTGATGCAACCTGCTTGCGAAAGATTTTTTTGCAATGGGCTGCTTTGAGTTGTCTCTTGATGGACGGGGAGCCCCTTGGGGGGTGAAAAAATTCCAGCAGGATGTGCAATCTAAAGCGGTACGCCTGAAGCGATAAAAAAAACTGTCCGGTCAGGAATGTGCAAAGCCGCCTAACCGGACAGTACTCATAAAATTTTTCTATCTTCTACCGTGTTATTTCTTCGGCGTGATCTTGGTTATTTTACTCCCTTCGATACTGAGATCAGCCATCAACCCCTTTTGATTAAAGAAGAAAACATAAATTCCTGACTTGGCTGAGGTCGTAGAAAGCGCACGAGCCGCTCCCTTATCCACCAAGACAACGTTGGGGTCGACTCCAACTTCCCACCCCTCGCTTTTATCCAGATACTTCAACCCATTATCATCAATGAAAAACAAGGCATATCCGAAGGATTGTGCACCTATCTGCAACCCGTAGGATGCAGAAACGGTATTATAGTAACCAGTGGTTTTCCCACCCATTCGAAGCGCACCCTCGCCGTATTGACCACCAACGACGAAGCCGCCTTTAATGATGCTGGGAAACACCAGGATTCCCTTTGCGACCTTGGACAGTTTTTTCGCGGCCGGGGTGGTTTGGTACAACTTACTTAAAGCAATGTTTACGTCCCGATCAATCTCTCTGGCAGTGGCAGCTGCCGCAATCTGGGGGAACGTCAATACGAAAACAGCCATCAACAGCGCCAGACCGATAAGTGACTTCTGCATTGCTTTCTCGATGATGCCCTCTTCCTTTGGTGCTTTCATAGTCTGCTCCTTTTGGGTTTTTCAGGGGAATGATTGTTAAAAATCAACAATCAACGATAGCTTTCTCTCTGAAGCGACTGACCGTGAATCACGATGCATTAGGAATGCCTGCACAGAGACAACTCTTCCCTTCGCTGTGTTCCATTTCCTCACGACCAGACTGATCAATTGAAAATTCTTCAAGGATTTCCATATTGAATCTGCCGTCTTAGCAGTACATCCGGGATATTTGTACGACAATCGGATTTCATGTTTTGCTCAGACCATTAATAAAATATGCCTAACTCGTGAAATAACAATAAAAAAATTAGGAAGAGAATGGATAGGAAATATTTTTCATCTTGTAACTGACGATTTGGGCAAAGGGGCCACAAGACACGTCAGGGAACGGATTGAACTTTTTACCTTTTTCCTCTGCAAAGTCGTTGCTTATTCCGAGCGTAGGGCCTCAAGGGGATCGAGCCGAGCGGCCTGACGGGCGGGGAGGATACCGGCAAGGATACCGATGACCATGGCCAGCAATTCCGCCAGCACGACAAAACTCCAGGGGGTATGCACCGGCAAAAGCGGCACAAAGGTGTGGATAAGGAAGGCGCAGCAGAGACCCACCGCCAACCCGGCCGCACCACCAAGGGCGGCGAGCAAGGTGCCTTCCAGGAGAAAAAACGAGAGGATTTGACCACGGGTGGCCCCCAAAGCGCGGAGCAGGCCGATCTCAGCGGTCCGTTCACGCACGGCAATGGTCATGACCGTAAAGATGCCGACGCTGCCCACCAACAGCGAAATCCCGCCCAGAGCCCCCACTGCCACAGTCAGCATGCCCAACACCGAACCGAGGACATCGAGCATCTGCTGCTGGGTGGTGATGGTGAAATCCTCCTGGCCATGGCGCTGCAATAAGACTCGCTTGATGGCGGCCACCATCTCCCCGGCCTCGGCCCCTTCCCGATAGAGGACATCGATCTCCATCAACCCCTCGCGTTTGAACAGATCCAGGACCCGGACCGCGGGCAGATACACGGTATCGTCCATGTCAAAGCCGAGAATCTGCCCCTTGGACTCCATCACCCCGATCACCCGGCCGGGAACGTTGCCGATCTGGATGCGTTCACCCAGGGGGTTCTGACCCGGAAACAACTCCTGCCGGGTCTTGTGGCCCAGCACCACAAAGGGTCGGGCCGTGCGGGCATTGTCGGGCGGCAAAAAACGGCCGCTCTTCACCTGCAGGCGGAAGGCGCGGTCCATGTCCGGACCTACCCCGTAGATGGTGATCCGCCGGGTGCGGCCATTGGCCTTGACCTCGGCATTCCCCTGAACCATGGGCACCGCTGCTTCGACCCGCGGGATTTGGCGCAGCGCCTCGCAGTCCTCCAGGGTGAGCAGCCGTTCCGAGCCGATAACCCCGAGCGACGTCCCCATGGTGGTGACCTTGCCCGGATTGATAGCGATCAGGTTGGTGCCGAACTGGGTAAATTCGGCAACAACAAAGCGTTGCAGCCCCTCGCCCATGGAGGTGAGCAGGATGACCGCGGCAATGCCCACCGCAATCCCCAAACCGGTGAGAAAGGAATGGAGGCGTTTGGCCCGGATAGAGGTGGTGATGAACTGGACCTGATCAAAGATATCCATGGCGTTTTAGTGCCTTGCCAGGGCCTGGATCGGGTCAAGCCGCGCCGCCCGGCGGGCAGGCAGCAGGGAAAAGACAAACCCGGTACACAGGGCCGTACCCATGGCAGCAGCGATGGCCCAGAGCGGCGGCGTGGTCTGCAGAGTGGGGTAGAATTGAACGATGACCTGAGACCCGATGAAGCCGAGCAGGAGGCCGAGCAGCCCACCGATGACCGAGAGCAGCAGGGCCTCGGTCACCAACAACAGCATGATCTGCAACTGACTGGCGCCCAGGGCCTTGCACAGACCGATCTCGGCGGTGCGCTGGACCACCGCCATCAGCATCACATTCATGATTAGGATGCCCGCCACCACCAGACTGATACCGGCTATCCCGGCCACGGTCAGGGTGAGGACCTTGAAGATCTTGTCAAAGGTAGCCAGCACCGAATCCTGGGTGATGATGGTGATATCCTCCTCGCCGTAGTGCCGTTTGGCGATGGTGGTGGCAACATGCTTTTTCAGCCGGTCAAGGCCGCCTACATTCTTGGCCTCGACCAGGATGCGGAAGAGGCCGGTGGTGTTGAGCAGCATCTGAGCAAAGGCCACCGGCACAATCACCAATTCCTCGGTATCGAGCCCCAGGGAACGCCCTTCGGAGCCGAGGATGCCAATCACCCGGCAGCGGAAACCGCCGA
>TBL_comb47_HYPODRAFT_10000186_pt1 | contig 78241 bp, 65 predicted proteins | sample TroBogypolimnion_40_FD_10682 | JGI IMG/M metagenome (IMG submission 10682) | reverse complement strand
ACTTACTTCTAGAGGATCATCTTTCCTTAGCCCCACTACTTCCCCATTTTCGCAAAATACGGTTGGCACCCGGTCATTGGTAGCTGCCATAATAAAAGAGTAATCGAATCCAGTTTCATTCGGCCCGGGATAAATTTTCTTGTTCCAATCTACAGTTCCCCTGCCTAATCCCAAATGCCATTTACCTACAACACCCGTTTTGTAACCTGCTCTTTTAAAAATTGATTGAAGTGTCTCTTGCCCCGGATCAATAATAAGCGGAGCATCTCCTTTCAATACGTGAGCCCCTTCGCGCCTCCATGGATAAAAGCCTGTTAATAAGGAATAGCGGCTCGGTGTGCATGTGGCGGCGGTTGCATAACCATTTGTAAAACGTATTCCTGATGTGGCAAGCCTGTCAATATTTTTTGTTTCAAGATTTATACTGCCGTAGCAGCTTGTATCGCCGAATCCAAGATCATCAGCAAGAATAATTATTACATTTGGATTTTTGTTTTTCTTTCCCAAGTCCGAAAGGCGGGATAATTTCGCATTCCCCGAGGTAAAAATATTATCTGAAAAATATAATCCCGCACCTGCTGCTGAAATTAATTTAATAAAATCTCTGCGTTCCATTTACTACCTATATACAATTGATCGCTGTACGGGACGCATAATCTGTTGGGGACGCATATTATGCGTCCCTAACATACTGCTTTAACACTTGGCTCTAATTTGCGTCCCTAACTGCATTACGCTCGCCTCTCATTTGCGCCCCTAACATAAAAATTATTTCTGCTCATGAATAAATAATTCATCTCTCATCAGATAAATATTCCTTAAAGCTTCTATGAAAACAATAAAAGCAAGTATTATCATTATTACTGAGAACAGGGCATTAAAATTGCCCTGGAAATTATGCATAGGAAGATAATTATCGAATACGTTCATTAACCCTGCTGTAATTGTGGTTACAATCATATAAATAGCGGGAATAAAAGTAACAAGTCCGTATTTCCAATTTTTTGTTGTCTTCAAAATAAAAACCGTACCTACAAATAAAGCAATAGCTGCAAGAAGCTGATTGGCCACCCCGAACATAGGCCAGATAGTTTTTATTTCGCCATAATAGACAAGATAACCCCATGCAAATGTAATTATACCGCTTGAGATTAATACTGCCGGAAGCCATGTTCCGCTGCCAAGTTTAGGATGTATATGCCTTGCAATTTCCTGAAAGATATATCTGGCTACGCGAGTGCCTGCATCCACAGTAGTGAGAATAAAAAGAGCTTCAAACATAATTGCAAAATGGTACCAGTACCCCATCAGTGCTTTCATACCGGGTATTGCTGAAAGTATAAGCGCCATTCCGGCAGCAAGAGAAACTGCCCCGCCTGACCTTCCTGCTAAATTTTCCCCTACCATCTGCTGTATATCATTTAACTGAACTGTTGTAAAACCGAGTTTATGAAAAACTTCAGGACTTAGGTTAATTGCAAAATAATCGCCGGGTACTAAACATGTTGCAGCAATAAGAGCAAGAATAGACACAATACCTTCAACAAGCATTGCACCATAACCGATTGGAAGAATTTCAGATTCTTTATCAAGCATTTTAGGAGTAGTGCCGGTGCCTATAAGAGCATGAAATCCGCTTATTGCGCCGCATGCAATTGTAATGCATACAAATGGCCAAACTTTGCCCGGTATAATAGGACCGCCCCCATTTACAAAATTTGTTATTGCAGGCATATGGATAACCGGATTAACAATTATTATTCCTATTGCAAGAAATCCGATTGTTCCAATTTTCATATATGAGCTTAAGTAATCACGTGGAGCTAAAAGAAGCCAAACAGGAAGAGCGGATGCAATAAATCCATATACAGGCAGAGCAATAGATAAAACCTGCTTAGAGAATTTAAGATATTCCCCAACCGGCGATCTTGAAATTTGCTCGCCGAATACTACTCCAAGTAGTACCAGCACAACACCAATTGCAGAGGCTTCAACAATTTTACCGGGGCGGATTTTGTACATCCACAAACCGACAATTAAAGCAGCAGGTATAGTAACAAGAATTGTAAATGTAGCCCATGAACTTTCATTAAGTGCATTTACAACAACTATTGCAAGTCCCGCAAGAGAAGTAATAATAATAAAAAGTATTGCAATTGATGCGGCAACACCCGCGGTTTTACCCATATACTTAGTGGTTATATTAGAAAGAGATAATCCCTTGTTGCGTACGGAAGCAAAGAGCATGACCATATCATGCACTGCGCCGCCAAGCACACAGCCGATTAATATCCATAAAAACCCGGGCAGATAACCGAATTGCGCTGCAAGTACCGGACCTACAAGAGGGCCTGCACCTGCAATTGCAGCAAAATGGTGCCCGAATAAAACCCATTTATTGGTAGGTTCATAATCCCTGCCGTCTTTAAGTTCATGTGCAGGTGTAATCCTGCTGTCATCCAAAACCAATATTTTTGTTGCAATAAATTTTCCATATAGGCGGTAAGCTATTGCAAAAATTAAAAGTGCGGTAATTAATAGTGTAAGTGCGCTCATAAATTAACCCGTCCAAATCTGTGAATAAGTCCGTTGCTTAATATGCAATACACAAAATACTCATAAAGAAAAATTATAATGTAAAATGATATAAGTCAACACTTCTTTTTTATATAGTTTGAGTCAAGATATGCTTTCTTTGTATATCCATAAAAATTATTTTTGAAAATTTGTTTGTTCAGGTGATTTCGATAAGCTCAACAACCCTGATTGGTAATTATAATTAAGGGAATTGGAAAAAAATTAAAGAATAATTTGCTTGCCTGTTTCTGCAGAGTATACTTTTAAATTAGTGTTTTCCTTTAGAAGTGAATTCCCAATCCAGTTTTTTGCATCGGTTTCTCCGTGGACAAGAATAACTCTGCCCGGTTTAAGTTTTCGGCTCATTTCAAGAATTTCTTCCCTTTTTGAATGTGAAGTAAAATAGAATCGTTCTATTGAACATTTTACTTGAACCGGTTCGGAATATTCAGAAAGTTGGACAACATCCCCCTCTTTTTTATTCATAAGCCTGTAACCGGGAGAGTTAGGTTCAACATATCCAACAAAGAAAATTCCAAAATTTTTCTGCCTTAACCAGAAATTTGCAAGTTTGTAAGATGCAGTATTTTCCAGCATCATACCGCTTGAAGCGAGAATAATACCCGGCTTTCGTACAAACTCCTGATAATCAATAACATCATATAAATTTAACTGAGGAATATCATGAAGGTCAAGGTTCTTATAATTTCTGGAAACGACATATTTATTTTTATCATATACTTTAGAAATGTCCCTGCCAAGTCCGCCGGAATATATATCGGTCTCGGCAAGAATCCTTTTAACTTGTAAATGATTTATAAGCGCCAGAATTTCCTGAGTTTTTCCCAAAGCAAAAACAGGGATTAAGATTGCTCCCCCAATGTCAATAATTTTATTGGCCGCCTTGGCAAAACGTTTAGCTTCTTTTTCCCATGTGCTTAGAAGAGCGGAGTCAGATGCGCCGTATGTGGTTTCGGTAATTATTGTACCGGCTTTTATTTTAGGAAGAACAGCTCCGCTCATTATCACCTGTGGTGAGAATTTAATATCCCCCGTATAAAGTATTTTTTCTTCATTGTATTCAATTAAAACAGAAGCAGAACCAAGAATATGCCCTGCATCATGAAAAGAAATTTTTATAGGCTCATTTCCTAAATGCCTTAATCCTTTTAATTCGAATACTTCTCCATATTGATAGGTTCTTATTGACCTTACAACAAGATTAATTTCTTCATGTGAATAAATTGAAATTGATTCATCCGCAGCAAAATTTTCTTTAAGTATCTTTGCGGAATTATTAAGAGTAAGTTCGGCTATTTCTTTTGTCTGAAGTGTTGTAAAGATAATCAGGTGCGGTATACGCTGAATGAGAAAAGGAAGCGCACCAAGGTGATCCTGATGCGCATGTGAAATTATAACAAAATCAATATTTAGATTATCAAGAAGGGAAAAATCGGGCAGAGCTTCTTTCCCCTTTTTCCCGGGATGAATACCGCAATCAAGTAAGATTCCTGTTCCGTCAATTTCAATAAAATAACAACTTGCGCCAACATCATCAGCACCGCCAAGAGGAAGAAATTTAATCATCTGCCTCCGGAATTGATCATTTGTAATATTCATATGTATAAGTTATAAATGCTCCGGGTGAGCCGTCTGAATAATATCTTATTACCTGTGTTAAAAGTCCGTTATCTTCATATTGGAATTCATTATCATTCATTCTTGTATGCTTTATGGGATCATAAATGGTATCGCGGATAAAGTCGCCGTTATCATTAAACTTAAATATCTGAAGATAACTGGGGGCTTTTTCTTCAATCAAATTTCCTTTACTGTCATATTTAAGAAAATATTCAAATTTAGCTTCCATAATATCATCAACAAGTTTTCCGGAAGTAGAGTCTCTTTTCTGGCCGACTGAATATGTATAATCAGTTTCCTGTACTTTCCTGTTCTGATCATCATAATTATAAAATTCGGTATTAACAGGATTACCCTTTAGATCTACGAGCTTTTTCCAGAGCATAAAGCCCCCTTTGAACTCATATATCTCATCATAAGTATGCTTACCTTCCAGAATGATCTGTGTTTTAGCCAGTTTGCCCTGTTTATCATATGAAAGAATCTTTTTCGAAATCTGCCTGGTACCTTTTACTATTTGTTCCAGCATAGCCTCAAGTACGTTGCCTTTTTTATCGAACTTAGTTGTTTCTGTTTCAATAATTTTATTATTTGAATCATAAGTAACTTTCTTTGTTTGCAGGCCCTGAGCATTATAGGTGAATAAATACCGGAAAAGTAATCCCTGAGTATTAAAACTTAATTTTTCAGTCAACTGCCCCTTTTCATTGAAATGTGCTTCTTCAACCTTGAGGGGATCCACATTGCCGGCAAGAACAAGCTTGGAAAAAGTAGTTCTGATTTTCACTTTCATCTTTTGCATTTTTGCAAGTTCGCGGGTTTCCTGTTCAACAAAATTTAATTTCACATTAAGCTTTCCCTGCATATACACTTTAACCGGGGCAATAAAAATTACCGCTAATAGAATTGCCGAAATTAATAATATGTTTTTAGCTTTCATACGAATCCTTTGTTTATTTGTTTTACCTGCGGTAATTAGTACAGGTTCCAATTTATTTATTACCCTGTTTAGGAACAGGCTTCATTTTACTTTCTTTATATAGCTGCCCTATTTCTGCAGCACTTATAAATATTATTGATAAAAAATAAACCCAAAAAAGAACGACAATTGCTAATCCGAATGCACCATATATTTTATTGGTACTAATAAAATTCTTTGCCCAATATGCAAAGACTCCTTTAGAAACCACCCAGAATATTGTGCCCCAAAAAGCGCTCAGTGCCGCAATTTTATTCCCGGGATTTTTATTAGGAATAATTGTATAGATGAAATAAAACATTAAAAATATACCGGCGATTGATAATATCTGCAATAGTGTGTCCGAAAGGCCGCTCAAATTATAATATTGCCATAATTTCATATTACTTGTTGATTCTGCCACATAATAGTATACCGGAATTACAAATGTAGAAAGCAGAACGAAAAAAAGAAGTACAATAACCATTCCCATATCGCGCAGAAGGCCTATAAAAGCATTCCTGACGGATTTAATAAAAAAGATTCTATTTAAGATTGTTCTCATACCGGAAAATAATGTACTTGCAGAAAAAATAAAACCAATTATACCAAGCCATCCTGCCCATGTCTTATAAGCTATGAAATCAGGCAGTCTGTTAATTAAAGCCTTCTTTACATATTCTGAATATTCAGAATAAGGGATTATAGCATCTATCCATTGTTTCATCTGTAGTTCAATAATGTCTGCCCGGACGATAGAATTAAAAAGTGCAAACACTACCAGAATAAATGGTATTACACTCAGGAAAAGCGAGAATGCAATACCTCCGCCGGATAGAAACAGATGGTGCTCTTCAAACCGTTTAAATAAGCCTGAAAGATAATATTTCCAGAATTTAAAGCACCTTTTTGAAAAATTTTTTACATCTATTTTTTTCATTGTTTATCAGGCTTTTACGTGCATCAATTTTTGAATCGAGTTATAATACAAGTCCGTTAAAACATCTTTTTTGAATTTATAGTTATCGTTCACAATTAAAACATTTCCTTCAGTTTTGCCTATTAAGCAAAAAGGAGTAAAACTTTCCGAAAGTATTTTTTCAATTAAATCTTTTTTGTTTGCAGAAACAGAAACAATAACCCGCGATTGTGATTCAGAGAATAATGTAAGGTCTTCTCTTGTTTTTATAGGTATGTTCACTTTAGTGCCTATAAATTGCCCGGGATTCATGAGGGTACATTCTGCAATTGCGCAAATAATGCCTCCTTCAGAAATGTCATGTGCTGAATTTATTAATTTATTATCAATTAATTTAAGAAGAATGGTATGAAGATCTTTTTCAGTCTGAAGGTCTAATTGAGGGCAGTTTCCCGCAACTTTGTCAAATGCTATTTTAAGATATTCACTTCCTCCTATTTCTTCATAATCTTCTCCGAGTACATATATCAAATCGTTCTCATTCTTAAAGTATGAAGTAATAATATTTTCGGATTTCTCAATTAATCCTACCATACCTATAACAGGTGTAGGATATACAGCAGAATCGGGGCTTTCATTATAAAAACTAACATTGCCTCCGGTTACCGGAGTATCGAAAAATCTGCATGCTTCCCCCATTCCTTCAATTGCCTTTTTGAACTGCCAATATACTTCCGGTTTATAAGGATTTCCAAAATTAAGGCAGTTTGTTATTGCAAGAGGTTTTCCGCCTGAGCATACAATATTTCTTGCAGACTCTGCAACTGCTATCATAGTACCCCTTTTAGGATCGAGATAGACATATCTACCGTTGCAATCAGTTTTCATTGCAATAGCTTTTTCAGTTCCCTTAATCATAATTACTGCTGCATCACAGCCCGGACCTACAACCGTATTGGTTCTAACCATAGAATCATATTGTTCATAAACCCATTTTTTTGATGCAATATTAGGTGAAGAAAATACCTTCATAAAAACTCCAGCCAGATCATCAGGCTGTTTCAGAGAACTGCAATCAAATGAATTTACTTCTTTAAGGTAACCGGGTTCTTTAGTTTCCCTATAATATACCGGGGCATTTCCGCCAAGTACAAGGTCTTCAGCGGTAATTTCTGCTTTCTTTTCCCCTTCGTAATAGATTTCAAGTTTACCGGTATCGGTTACTTCACCAACTATTTCGCAGTTAAGATCCCATTTATCAAAAATTTCTTTTACTTCTTTTTCAAATCCTTTAATAACAACAACAAGCATTCTTTCCTGAGATTCCGAAAGCATAATTTCGTAAGCAGTCATTCCTTTTTCTCTTAAAGGAACCTTGCTTAAATCAACCTTCATTCCGGAATTTCCTTTAGCGCTCATCTCCGATGTAGAGCATGAAATGCCTGCAGCGCCCATATCCTGTATTCCTACAAGCCAGCCGTTTTTTATTACTTCCAAAGTAGCCTCAAGAAGTAATTTTTCCGTGAATGGATCCCCTGCCTGAACCGAAGGCCTCTTAGCCTCCGATTTCTCCGAGATTTCCTCAGATGCAAATGTAGCTCCATGAATACCATCCCGCCCTGTAGATGAGCCGACTATCATAACCGGATTGCCTTTCCCTTTTGCTACTGCCGAAGCTGTCCTGTTGGCCTCTACAATTCCAACTGCCATTGCATTTACAAGAGGATTATCTTTATATGAAGGATCAAAATATACTTCACCTGCTACTGTAGGTACACCAAAACAATTTCCGTAATCGGCAATACCGCTTACAACCCCTTCAAATAAGAAACGGGTTCTTGCATTAGTTAAATCCCCGAACCTTAAAGAATTGAGTGAAGCAATAGGCCTTGCCCCCATAGTAAAAATATCCCTTAAAATACCGCCTACCCCGGTAGCAGCTCCCTGATAAGGTTCAACTGCCGAAGGATGATTGTGGCTCTCTATTTTAAATGCAATTGCCTGTCCGTCACCAATATCAACCAGCCCGGCATTCTCTTCGCCTGCTTTAACTAAGAGCTTTCCCCCTTCTCTCGGCAATGTTTTAAGAAGAGCAATTGAATTTTTATAACTGCAATGTTCGCTCCACATAACGCTGAAAATTCCAAGTTCAGTAAAATTAGGTTTTCTTCCTAATTTGTAGCAAATATTATCAAATTCTTCTTTCGTAAGTCCATGCTCAAGAGCCAAATCCAGAGTAACTTCCGGTTCCTTCATATAATCCTTTAAATTTTCTTTTCTTTTTATATAAATATAACATATTTTATGGAGTCTTTGAAGAAAAGGATTATTTTTTGGCAAAAAAATGGATTATTTACCTATTTTTTAAAACATTTAGATATTAAAGGCGTCTTAAATTTAAAATAAGAACAGAGGGAAAAATGCCTGCCGGTTTTGAACATCATACGAAGTGGATTTCAATTTCAGCCTTATTTGTTGTAGCAATTATATTCTTATTACCCGGCTCTTCATATAAGGTTGCGAGAATGGAAATTACCCGAACCGAAGCAATTAATCTGGCCACGGATTTTTTAAAAAGCCAAAATATTAATGTTGATAAGTTTTCAGTGGAGGGTTTTCTAAATGAAGACCCGATTGAGAACAGGTATTTAATTAAAAAACTGGGTAATGATAAATTTTATGACCTTTTGAACAGTAAAGGCATTCCGGCACACGGATGGAGAATTTTTTTCCATGATAATTCCCCTAATGACGGCAACCAGATTTTATACACGGTTGTAGTGAAATTCAATGGCGATTTTTTATCATATAGAAGAGACATACCTGATTCTATTTATGCTAATTCCTTTGCTACAGTGGAACAGGCTGAAGATTACGTTAAAAATTTCATAAGAACTAATGTATCACTTAATATAGATCATTTTCAGTTAACTGATAAAAAGTCGGTTAAACTGGCTCAAAGAAATGATTATTCGTTTTCATGGAAAGAAACATTAGTTAAAGAGGATTCGATCAGCCTTATTCTGAAGGCAAGAGTGCAGGGAGATAAAATAGGCCTGATAGATTACTATTATGATGTCCCGAACAATGAAAGAAGCGGTTTTGAATTTGTAAATGTATTTGTAGGAATAATTTCTGTTATTTTCGTTTTCTTCCTTTTCCAGATTGCATTTTTCCAGTTCCTAAAAAAGTATCATCAGGGCGAAATCTGGATGAGTGTAGGCAAAAGTTTATTTGCCGCATATTTTATTATATCATTTATTTCAATTTTGAATGACTGGCCCGGACAAGGCACAGGATGGAATATCGGGACTCTCAATTTTCTTTCTGTAAAAATAATAATGATTCTCTTCAAGATTTTAATTATAAATCTGGTACTAAGCCTTTTATTATTCGCCTCATGGTCAGTAGGGGAATCTTTTACACGTGGATTGTGGCCCAATAAATTCAGAGGTATTGATGCAGTCATTAAAGGAAAGATTTTCTCAGTATCCGCTGGCGCTTCATTGTTGAAAGGTTTTACTTTAGGATTAGGTGCAGGCCTAATTTACCTTATTGCCCCTTATCTTACCAATAAGGAATCGGCTTTCTGTGTAATCAATCCTATTTCCGATATAGGAATTTATTCCGGTTTTTCACCGGTTTTGGATATATTTACAAAAGCTTTGTCGGTCTCACTTCTTTCGGGTGTGGCAGTTACATTTTTTATTACTAACCTGACATATTACAGATTCAGAAATACAAAGTTATCTATTATTCTTACCGGATTAGTAACAGTTGCAGCTGCAGTAATAAGTAATATTCCATTTTCATTAGGACAATTTTGGGTTAACATTGTTTTCTGGTTCGCTCTCGGATGCCTTTATTCTTACATATACCTGAAATTCGATTTATTAACCTTACTAAGTTTTCAATTCCATACAATTCTTTTACAATCGGCTTTTGTACTCTATTTCGGTTCAACAAGCTTTTACAATATTAATTTTATTATTCTCTTTATAATATTCCTTATTGTTCCGGTCATTTACATTGTAAGCAGGTACCGGAATAAGGAATTTGTTTTGGAAAATTACGGACTGCCAAGCCATGTACAAAAAATTTCGGAAAGAGAAAGATTAAGAAAAGAGCTTGAGATAGCATCAAAAGTACAGCTAAGCCTTCTCCCAAAAGAAAAACCTGACGCAAAGGGATATGATATTGCCGGGCTTAGCATACCTGCCGTTGAAGCCGGCGGCGACTATTATGATTTTGTAACCCTTAAGGGGAATAAAATGGGCATTGCAATCGGGGACGTTTCCGGTAAAGGAATCGGCGCCGCAATATATATGACACTTACTAAAGGCATACTTCAGGCTCATGCTGAAGAAAGCGCATCCCCTAAAGCAGTACTAAGTAAAGTTAACAGGCTCCTTTATAAAACAATTGAAAAAAATTCATTTGTAAGCATGTTCTATGCCGTACTTGATATTTCAAACCATACTATGGTTTATTCAAGAGCAGGGCATAATCCTGGAATTATGTGCAGCAATTCTAACGGTACTACAAAACTATTAATGAGTAAAGGCATTGCTCTTGGACTTGAAGAAGGGGCAATTTTTTCTTCCACTTTGCTTGAAGAAACTATTTCTATTGAAGAACAAGATCTTATTGTTCTTTATACAGACGGATTTACCGAAGCAATGAATGAAAAGCAGGAATTCTACGGCGAAGAAAAATTAATTGAATTGATTAGAAAACACCATGAACTTACTTCAAAAGACCTGATTAATTTAGTTTTGAAGGAAGTTAATAAATTTGCCGGGCATATGCCTCAGCATGATGATATGACTATTGTTATTATTAAAAGAACATAAAAATTATTTTTTACAGGATGGGCACTTTGCTCATCCTGAATTTTATCATGCCATTGAATTAAATTATTCACCTGACTTTTCTGTAACTGTTATCATACCAGCTGATTTTTCTACCTTAGAGCCGCTATTTCTATCTTGAATTGTAACAATCACATCATACTTTCCCGCTGGATATTTACTCAAATCAAGCTGTAAATATTGCACCGGATTAGTCTCTTTCACTGAATAATCTGAAGTTAAGGAGACTTTAACACCGCTCCCGAATAAGAAATGTTTCACACCTGACCAAAATGATTTTAATCCTGAGCTTTCATCATCTTCAATATGGTCTCTTACCGTAATAATCTGTTCAAACTTAGCAGTCCCTTCTGCATCTTTTTTCAAACCGTACATCTCATAATACAAAAACACCGGTTCACCGTTTGAAAAAGTACCATCCAATCTTGGAAGAACAGAATATCCGCCTCTATTAATTGCACCGATTATTTTTTCATCCTGTTCAATCTGCGAGGCTATAATCACATCACTAATAATCAGGTTGTCGGAATGAACATATTCCGGCACATAATTAAAATGATATGAGCAGTATGTTGAGTCGGGAAGCCTCATGGCCTCAAATGCAAATGAGATTGAATCTTTAGTTAAACTATATTCAATGCTTGATATTTTTCTTACTTCCTTCTGGCCATGTATATAGCTATCTATCTGTGATTTATTAAAACTGTCCCTTTTTGTATATAAAGAATAGAAACTTTTATCAAAAAGCCGTACATCATAAACAAAGCCGCCGGCAGGAATATTTGTCCTTCCAAGGGTGTCTATTATAGGCAGTTCATACACAAGATAGGAATCAATATTATCCCCTGTTTGCTTTGCCGTGTTTACAAAATCATAAATCTGGAAATTTAATTCAAAACGCTTCCCTTTTGGTTTATATGCCTGTATGTTATGCTCTTTTGTATCCTGAAATAATTCATAAGAATAAATCAAGCTTCTCGGATTAGATTGAAAACGTCCGTTTTTCCCTCCTCTATCCCAGCTTAACTGCATATTGCCGTTCATGTTATAGTCATCAAACGAAAGAGAGGCATTGCTATATGACCAGATATCGGTCTTGGCATAAAATGTACCTCCATTATCAAGATGTGCCCGCACCCTGGTTATTTTATTTGGCGGCCCATAGCGGATTAAGGTTTCTCCCCTATCCGTTTTCCAACCATCAATTCCTAATTTGGGAATACTGAACTGCAGGTTGGCATAAGCCATTCTTGCATAATGTTCAAGGAGCCTTTCATTGTTTTCAGAAAGATAAAGGGGGTTTGATGCCTCCCAAAACCGTGAAATTAAATCTTCAATTTCACCCTTTGAACGGCATAATTTTTCCACATCATATTTAGGACTTAAAAGCACTACAACAGAATTATAAATAAAATCTTCCCTTTCCGTTTCACTCATCAGGTCAAGCGCTTTCTGAAATTCGTCCGCTGCTTGTTTAAGTTTATTTCTTTTATTATAAATTAATCCGAGAAATAAATGAGCATCTTTATTTGAAGGGTTTAACCTGCAAATTTTTCTTAAAAATAATAAGGCTTTATCTTGAAAGGGTGAATTGCCGTAAAGCCGGCTTAAACCCCAGAAAGCATCACTATTCAATGAATCAATTTTAAGTACTTTGGAATAATAATTTTCCGATGCAGTAAAATCTTTTAAAGCTTCATCGGCAAGGTCAAAATCGAAATTGATATCCCACAACTCGGAAAATTTTTTCGCATCTTTGTATTCAATATAGTCTGCAAGTTTAATATCACCGAGTAATATAAGCGGCCTGGGATTATCCGGAAACAAAGCGTTTATATCTTCCAATTCGTTTACGGCACTATTCCTTGCAAACTGAACAAGCAGCGAAGCATATGCAAATCTATATTCAAAGTTTTTAGGTTCTCTTAATGCAGAATTCTTAAAATAATCAAGTGCCTTATTGCGGGATTGAAAAGTATTTCTACTTAACTCCATTTTCCCCAGTTGATAGAAAGAATGTGAATCTCTATTTGAATTAATCGATTCCTTGAAATAGCTTTCGGCAGCAAGGGTATCTTTAGCATTCAATGCTACAATACCTTCTTTATATTCTTCCGTATAATTGCTTTGGCAATAATTGCATGTTGTATAAATTAAAATAAGAAATGCTAATGTTAAGAGAGTCCTCGTTGCCCACCTCACTTTAATTTAAAAAGAAGACTACAATAATTTTTGTTATTATAAATGAAAGAAATATATACTCCCATTTTTATAATATAAAATATTAAATTACTATATAAAAAGGAATGTAAAAAATAATACTCTTTAAAAGTTTTATAGTGATAAATATTTGCAGTGTAATATGCTTAATTTACTTTACGCAATTATTTTAGAAGTAGTAGGGTTCCCGGGATGAATTGTAGAGACTCTTCTTCCCATTGCTTCAATTCTGGATTGCAATGCTTTGTGTGCAATGATGGGATCATTGCCGTTAGTTTTTTTTGATTTAGTTGAGTGGTCTGTATCTTTATAACCAATAGGTGTAAAATCGGATAAAACAAGGTTGGCACCGCTGTTTAATCCTTTTTCTTTTCCCCGATTATCTATTTCATCGAGCGAATTTGTTGCTGGTATGTTAGCATTTTTTAAAAACAATCTTGTTACGGCAATAGCTTTTAAAGTTAGCTCAATACTACCCGCTTTTTGGTTTTTATAGGGAGTAAATGAAGCAGGAATGAATGGGCTAATCATAGCAATTGTTACTTCAAGATCTTTACAAAGGATTATATTATCTGCAATGTCCTCAATGGTTTGATGAGGCAGCCCTATAAGGCTTCCCGATGCCACTTGATAACCTATCTGTTTTAAGAATTTAAGATGCTGTATTCTTTCATTTAAATGCTGCTTGCCATAATATTCATAATAAAGTTTCTCATTCGAAGTCTCATATTTAAGCAGGTACCTGTCGGCACCGGCAATTTTCCATGCGCGGTATTCATCAAACCTTCTTGCACCTAATGAGAGTGTTACGGAAACATCTGCTTTCTGTTTAATAGAATAGATTATATATGAAATCATATCCGAGTCATAAAAACTATCATGGCCAGACTGAAGCAGAACGTTGGAAATACCTTCATTGGAAATGACTTTTGCAGTCTCAATAATTTCTTCAGCCGGCATCCGGTAACGATGATAAGAAAAGTTATCCTCTCTCAGAGCACAATACTGGCAGTTTTGTTCGCAAAAATTGCTGAAATTAATTATACCTCTTAAATGCACTTCATCGCTTACATATTTACGACGTATATCATCGGCCTTATCTAAAAGTAGTTTTATTTCCTCCGGTTTTTCCAAACCAAGAAGAAAAATCATTTCTTCTCTGGATAACTCTTCTTTATTTAGTACATTGCATAGAATCATCTTATAGGTAAACGTCCCTTTCACCGTTATCAATGCGGTCAATCATTTGTTTTGCTTTTCTCTGTGCTGTTTCACTTTCGGTTTTAAGCTGGCCTTCAATAAATTCAATTCCTATTTTTTTTGTTTCAGGCGAAGCAAAATCATTTAGATATTCTTTAAATGTTGCCAGAGCATTAGGCACGCAAATTTTACCAATATCTCCGGTTTTTGCCAGAGCCATGAACCTATCGCCGGTTCTTTGGGATCTATAACATGCAGTGCAGAAACTTGGCAGATAACCAAGGCTGCAGCAGTCATTTACAACTTCTTCAAGTGTCCTGTGGTCCCCAAGCTGGAACTGTTCCATGTTATGTTCATCTTTAACAACATCGCTGTCTTTATAAGCTCCGGGCGATGTACGGCTTGCGGCGCTAATCTGAGAAATACCAACTGTAAATAAATCCCTTCTTAAATCTGCCCTTTCCCTTGTAGAAAGAATCATTCCTGTATAAGGAACGGCAAGCCTAAGAACGGCTACCATCTTTTTAAAGTCGCTGTCAGAAACTGCAAAAGGAGGGTTTGCAGCAACCGGTGCATTCAAAGCAGGTTCAAGCCTTGGAACCGAAATAGTATGAGGCCCAATTCCAAATTTCTGGTCAAGGGTAAAAGCATGGCTTAACATAGCAAGTGTTTCAAATCTGTAATCGGTCAATCCAAATAATGCGCCAATACCTACATCGTCAATTCCTGCCTGCAGTGCCCTTTCCATTGCATAAAGCCTAAAAGCAAAATCACGTTTAGGGCCGCTCGGATGCATGTGCATATAAGTTTCAAAATGATAAGTTTCCTGAAAACACTGGTAGGTTCCAATGCCGAAATTTTTTAATTCTTTAAATTCATCTATACTGAGAGGAGCTGCATTTACATTCACTCTTCTTATATTATTGCCCTTATAATTAACACTGTAAATTGTATCAATTGCCTGCCCTATATAGCTTAATGCAGACTGTTTAGGGTGTTCTCCGGCAACAAGTAAAATTCTTTTCTGTCCGTGTTTGACCAAAAATTCAGTTTCAGTTCTTATTTCATCAAGAGTTAAAGTACGGCGTATTAAATCTTTATTGTCCTTTCTGAAGGCACAGTACAAACAGTTGTTTACACACTGGTTTGTTACATACATTGGAGCAAACAGGACAAGCCTGTTCCCGTAAATTTTTTCTTTAACCTCTTTTGCGGTATGGAAAAGTTCTTCCAATATTTCAGGATCTGTTACGTTAAGCAGAGCAGCACTTTCTTTAAGGTTTAACCCTTTTGCTTCAGATGCTTTTTTGATTGAATCTCTCTGCATTTGAGGATCATTTAACGATTTATCTTCAATAAGAGAATTGATTAGTCCTTCATCAATAAATTCCATTGTTACCTCCGGATAAACAAATGAACAATTACAATATATTTCTCAATATTTATACCACATATAAATATGATAAAACAGCTTAAAAAGTTAATTAATTTCCAATTTTTTCTTAATTCAGAGAAGAAGAACCGGAATTTTTCTTCTTTTTAACAATAATTTTTATTCCGATTTAGATTACCGCACTTTCTTTTAATTCAATTATTCCTTTATCTGAATTAATTGAGGTAGTTATGCCCCAGGGAATAGTTAGGTTATCTTTAATATGGCCATGTTTTATATTATATATAACAGGTATTTTTAAATTCTTAAAATAATCTTCAATTACTTCATTTAATGTAAGAGTGTTTTTCATAGAATCAGATTCATAGCAGTTTACAAACCTGCCTAAAAGAATTCCTTTTACTTTTTTCAATATCCCTATCATTCTCAATTGATTAAGCATCCGGTCAATTTTGTATGGCGGCTCATTGATATCTTCAAGAAAAAGAATTGAATTCTTAAAATCGGGAAGATAGTTAAGGCCAATTAATGAACAGATAATTGTAAGGTTGCCCCCTAAAATTTTTCCATCCGCCTTGCCTTTATTCAGAAGGAAAAATTTTTCATCATTCGGATTATGAAGCTTTCCAATTTTTTTATCGCTTGTTATAATATTCCAAAAATTTTCTTCCGTAAACCGGCTTACTTCCCCGTAGAAATCTACAGCTGCCATAGGTCCTGAAAAAGTAACCAAACCGCAGTTTTTAAATATTGCCAATTGAAGTGCATGAATATCACTATAGCCTACAAATATCTTGGGATTCTTTTTAATCAATTCAAAATCTAATTTATCAAGAATTCTTGCAGAACCATATCCCCCTCTGACAGTAAAAATTGCTTTCACTTCTTTGTTCTCGAACATAGAGTGCAAATCTGCAATTCTTTCATTATCATCCCCCGCAAGGTACCCTTTTACTTTTCCAACGTTTTTACCTAGAATGGGTTTATAACCAAGCTTTTCGAAATATAAAACACTGTCATTAATTTTTGATAGGTCATCCGGAGAAGATGCAGGAGAAATTATGCCAATATGACTGCCTGCCAATAATTTCTTAGGCTTAACAATTTTCATATATAACTCAAAAGTTTAGATATGAATATATATAAGTTTTTTTGCAGGTCAAAAAGGTATTTTAAGCCTAAATATTACTAATTACAGGCAATAAGTCACTCATTTTCTCTTTTTTCGAGCTTTTTCCTGTGAGCAATAAGCTTTGCTTCAACGTAGAATATCAGATTCTCCGAGATATGTGTAGCATGGTCGGCCAACCTTTCAATTAGCCGCGATAAAACAATCAGATGAGAGCATGGCTCAATTAACGAGGGATTTTCCTGCATTTTAGCGATAAAGAATCTGAATGCGGCCCTGTTGATCTCATCAACCGATTCATCTTCGGAAAGGGATTTATTAGCCAAATCAAGATCGAGATTAATAAATGAATCTATTGAATCCTTTACCATTTGCCTTGCAATCTTGGACATTTCAATTAGGTTCGATTCAATTAAAAGATTATGATGTTCGCTGGTTCTTTTAACACGCCTTGAAATATTGATTGCAATATCGCCGCAGCGTTCAAGATTTGCATTAACCATAATGACAGACATAATGTATCTTAAATCGGATGCAACAGGCTGAAAAATTGCCAGAATATTTTCGCACTGTGTTTTAATAAGGTTATCATATGCATCAATCTCATGATCTTTAGCTTTAATACCTTTAATGATTTCAAGGTCATTTTCCTGAAGTGATTTCATGGCTCTTTCAATCTGTTCATCAACAAGAGCAGCCATCTTAAACAGATTTGTTTTAAGATCTTCTATTTCCTGTGTGTAATGTTCTTGCATAACCATTCCTTTTTTTATCCGAATCTTCCGCTAATGTAATCTTCGGTTTTCTTATTGTCGGGTGAAGTAAACATTTTTCTTGTGTCTGAAATTTCAACCAAATCGCCCACATAAAAGAAAGCAGTAAAATCACTAACGCGCGATGCCTGCTGCATGTTGTGTGTGACGATTACAATTGTATACTCATTCTTCAGTTCAAAAATAAGGTCTTCAATTTTTGATGTTGAAAGAGGATCAAGTGCGCTAGCCGGTTCATCCATTAAAATTACTTTTGGGTTAACTGCCAGTGTCCGTGCAATGCACAACCTTTGCTGCTGCCCGCCTGAAAGATCCATCCCTGACTTATCCAGGTTGTCTTTAACTTCGTCCCATAAAGCAGCTTGTCTCAGACTCTTTTCAACTATTGGGGCTAAGGTTTTTTTACCTCTTACTCCATTAAGTCTAAGCCCGGCAGCAACATTATTGAAAATTGACATAGTTGGGAAAGGGTTAGGTTTCTGGAATACCATGCCTACCTGCTTTCTTAATAGCACCGGATCAACTTTCATAAGATCCTGTCCATCCACTTCAATGGAACCGTCTATTGTTCCACCAACAACTTCATGCATTCTGTTTAAGCATCTTATAAATGTTGATTTACCGCATCCCGAAGGGCCGATTATTGCCATTACTTTATTACGCGGAATATCAATGTTGATGTTTTTTAATACGTGATTTTTTTTATTGTAATAGGCGTTTAAATTTTTAACTGATATTATATTATCCATATTTACTAAAATTTAGTTTTGTATTTTGACCGGGTAATTATTTTGAACAAAAGGCTGAGGATAGAAATTAAAATAATCAGCACTAATGCAGCCGTCCATGCCTGTTGAATAACATTCTCATATGCCGATCTTGCATAATCATATATGTATACACTTAGGGAGGCCATCGGCTGGCCTAAATCAGTTGACCAAAACTGATTGCCGAGTGCAGTAAAAATTAATGGTGCAGTTTCCCCTGCAACTCTTGATAAACCAAGAAGGATTCCGGTTGCAATTCCCTTCCATGCAGTTTTTAGAACAATCATTACTGTTGTCTTCCATTTGGGAATTCCAAGAGCAAGCCCGGCCTCTCTTATTGAATGAGGGACAAGCTTAATCATCTCTTCAGTTGTTCGTGTAATTGTAGGGATCATTAAAATTGCTAATGCAATACCTCCTGCATATGCCGAGAAATGTTTCATAGGCAGTACAACCAGTGTATATGCAACAACTCCTACAACAATTGAAGGAACGCCGCTTAAAACGTCAGTCATAAATCTTACCATTGATGCAAATTTATTTTGCCCAAACTCTGAAAGGTATGTGCCTGCCATAATTCCAACCGGTACGCCAATTAGTCCGCCAATTCCGACTAAATAAAAAGTACCCATAATAGCATTTGCCATGCCGCCTCCATCTTCCCCCATAGGTTTAGGCATTTCAAAAAAGAAGGAAAGATTTAAGTAGGTAATTCCCTTGGAAATGGTATAATAAAAAATAAACGCCAGAGGGATAATAGCAACCAGTGCGGCACCAAATGATAATGAAATCATTATGATGTTTATTGTTTTCTTTTTATAATAAAAAAATTTATTATCTGCCATTAATGAACCCCCAGCTTTCTGCGCGTACTCCAGACAAGAAGCCGTGCAAGCGAGTTAATGATGACAGTTATAACAAATAGAATAAGGGCTAATTCAATCAGAGAACTTTGATACAGTTTTCCGGTTGCTTCTGCAAATTCGTTTGCAATTACGCTTGCCATTGTATAGGAAGGATCGAACAATGAAGAAGAAATTTTTGCAGCATTTCCTATAACCATAGTAACCGCCATTGTTTCTCCAATTGCACGGCCTAATCCTAACATAGTTGCTCCAAGAATACCGGAGCGGGCATCTGAAAGAACAATTTTTATTGCCTGCCATCTTGTTGCACCAAGTGCATATGCCGCTTCTCTCTGATTTTGAGGTATGGAACGAAGAATATCCCTGGATATTGATGATATGATAGGCAGTACCATAACACATAAAATTAATACGGCAGTAAGCATCCCGCGCCCGGAAGAAGAACCCTCCTGGAAAAATGGAAGAAATCCTAATTTATCACTTAGAAAAGGCTGCACATAATCCCTTAACCATGGCACAAGAACAAATATGCCCCAAAGGCCGTAGACCACGCTTGGTATACCTGCAAGTAATTCAACAAGAAAAGAAAGAGGTTTTTCAAGCCAGCCGGGGGCCAATTCCGAAAGAAAAATTGCTACTCCCAAGCCCAACGGGACTGTAATAAGCAGTGCAAGAAGTGATGAAACTATTGTTCCATAAATTATAGGCAAAGCGCCAAAAATTTCACGTACCGGATCCCAAACGGAATTGGATAAAAAACTCCACCCGAAAGTATCTATGGAAAGCTTTGCCCCCTGATACATTTCATAACTCATAAGAATAACAAGAAAAAAGACTAACACCGCAAATAGCAGTGTTAGCCTTTCAAAAATAAAGTCGCCGATGTTATGAGAAAGGAATATTTTTTTTAGTATGCCTTTCTTTCTTGTACCATTATCCGATTCTGCGTCCTTAGTAATATTCATTAACTTATTTTACTTTTTTCCCGTTAGCTGTAATAGAAGCAATTTTCTTTTCACACATTTTAACTACTGATGCAGGAAGTTTTGCATAATATAGATCCTCTGCAAAACCCTGTCCTTTATCCATTGCCCATTTTAAGAATTTTACAAAAGCCTGTGCTTTAGCTTCATCTTTCCAGTTCTGATAAACAAGAAGCCATGTAAAACCGGAAATAGGATATGAATCTTTACCTTCTGCATCTGTAATTGATACTCTTAAATCTTCAGGCATTTTTTTCATGCCGGCAGCTGCAGCAGTAACTGACTTGAATGTAGGCTCGATAAACTTGCCTGCTTTATTTTTCATGTTAGCATATGAGATACTGTTCTTCTTTGCATATACTAATTCAACATAACCGATAGTTCCTTCGCTCTGTTTAACCAATCCTGCAACTCCGTCATTACCTTTACCGCCTAAACCAACAGGCCAGTTAACTGAAGCGCCTTTACCGACTTTTGATTCCCAATCTTTACTTACTTTTGTCAAATAATCTGTGAAAATGAATGAGGTTCCGCTGCCATCTGATCTGTGTGCAACAGTTATATTCTTTGAAGGAAGAGTTAATTTTGGGTTTAATTTTTTAATTCTTGCATCGTCCCATTTTTTAATGTTGCCAAGGAAAATATCGGCAAGGGTTGCACCATCAAGATTTAAACCTTGTATTCCGGGAAGATTATAGCATACAACAACAGCGCCCATAACTGTAGGAATGTGAAGAATAGGAGAACCTTGTTTTGTTTTAGCATCATTTAGCTGTTCATCAGTCATGAATGCATCGCTGGCACCGAAATCAACGGTTCCTTCGGTAATCTGTTTGATACCGCCGCCGCTTCCTATTGCCTGATAATTAATCTGAACGCCGCTATTTGTTTTGAATTGATCGAACCACTTTGAATAAATTACTGCGGGAAAAGTAGCTCCTGCTCCGTTTAACTGCACCTGAGCAAATGTTACTGTTCCTAAGAACAATACGCCCAATAATGATAAGATTATTTTATTTAATTTCATTTTTATTATCCTTTTTTTGATTAAAATGTAAAGCTGAATGTTAATCTGCCTATTACGTTAGAGCTGTTGCCATTTGCGCCGGCAGTTTGATAAGTCATTACTTCTACGTTTGGTATTATGCTTACGTTTTTAGCAGCTCTGTAGTCAATACCGGCAAGAATTAAAGTATAAGCATCATTATCTTTGTTTGTGTTAGGATCGAAGCTGTCGAATCTGCCTACTAATCTGAACTGATCTGATAAACTAACCCATCCCCATACCGAGATACCAAGTGAATTAAGGTCTGTTAACGGCTGGCCGTTTACAGCAAGAAAACCATTCTGAGCTGTTTTCGTAACAAATTCAGCACCGATTGAAAAATCTTCTTTCATTTTATAGTTAACCATTAAAGCGCCTACGTAAGAATTATTTGATTTGAATGTATTGTTATCGTTTGCGTCTTTAACATCTGTTGCGCCTGCAAAATCGCCATAAGCAAGAATCATTAAATTATCAATTGGTTTAATCTGCAATAATCCGTAGAATCTTTTGAACTTATCATTTTCAGGTGAGTTGGCATTGTTATTACCTGCTTTGAACCAATAATTAACCGAACCGCTTTCTGTAATTTTACCTTTTAAATCAACACCGAAATCTCTTGAAGGCACTACGCCGTTTAAGTCCATAATTGTTTTTTCAAGGCTTCTGTAAGCCCAAACGGATTCAGTAATATCAAAAGCAGGAGTTGGGGAAATACCAAACACCATATCGGATCCGCTGAATATACCTTTCCATTTTAAGTAAGCATCTTTTACCATAACGCCATACTGTCCGCCGCCGGTATTGGATTTTGAGCTTCCGTCAGATTCAAGCCTGAAACGTGCATCAAAATTATCAGATACTGTAATGTCGGCTGTGAAATAGATTCTTCTAAACTGGAAACCCTGTAAATCCTGTGTAGCTGGGTTTGTTGTGGTAATATTATAATAATAATCACCGAACATTAAACCGCTGAATTTTACTTTGTCTTTTACTTCCTGAGCAAAAGAAACCGAACCGAGTAGAAATAGGGCAATTAAGAGATAATAGATTTTTTTCATGATAATAGTTACTCCTTTTATTGTAAATTGTTTATGCAAACATATTACAGGAGTATTACTGGAATGTTATTGAAGTGTTAAGGAATTGTTAAGAAAAATTTGTTACTGTTTTTCGTTAATAAGGTCTTCCCTATTCCATGCGGTAAATCTTGCTTTTATGAAGTCTATTACCTGTTTATGCTCTTCTGCACCGCTTCCTTTAATATATATCGGTTTACCGAAACTGATATAAACAGTTTTGGAAGGATGTATTCTTCCGAAATCTTTAATAATTTTTCCGTTAGCCCAGGCATCGGAAACTATTGCAATAGGTATTACAGGTACATTATTCTTTTTAGCAAGCTTTATACCGAGAGTATTAAATGAAGCTTCATCAATTTTTGATCTTCTTGTTTTCTGAGGGAAAATGACTACCGACTTCCCTCTTTGTAAACGTTCTGCACCATCATCAAAAACTTTTAACAGATCTTCACGCGGATTATCACGCCCAACAAGGATGGGGTCCCTTGCAGCCGATAATGCACCAAACAATGGATATTCCACCAGTTCCTGTTTCATTACAAAGCAAACTTTCTTTACGGGTTGTATAAATCCGGGCAGTATCAAAGTTTCGAGTGAGCTCATATGATTTGCTACAAAAACTGCAGCAGTATCAAATGACTGATAATTTTTCATTCCGTCAACTACTAACTTCACACCTGATTTTTCAAGTGCATGCATCATATCTAACGAAGAATTTGCCCAGCGGATATCGTCATAAATTCCTTTAACGGCAAAACGGTTACTGTAATAAACAATGTGAACATACTTAGGATAAAAACAAAGAGTGGGAAACAAAGGAGCTTTTTTTGTTTCAGAAATGTAAGAATCAGAAACGGCAAATATATCGTCGTATTTATCTTGATTTTTCATAGTACAAAGATAATATTTAAAATAAAAAAACCTCAAAGATAATCTTCAAGGTTTTTTCTTGTGACCCCAACGGGACTCGAACCCATATTACCGCCGTGAAAGGGCGATGTCCTGACCATTAGACGATGGGGCCAAAATTATATATTCTTTGGGTGAGCAATGGGACTTGAACCCATGGCCTTCTGGGCCACAACCAGATGCTCTAACCAAACTGAGCTATGCTCACCATCAAACTATGTATGCCCGAGTGGAATCGAACCACTAACCCTCAGCTTAGAAGGCTGATGCTCTATCCGATTGAGCTACGGGCACGTTTTCAATATTAAATGAACGTGCTGTACGTCGGGGCGGCAGGATTTGAACCTGCGACCTCCTGCTCCCAAAGCAGGCGCGATAAACCGGGCTACGCTACGCCCCGAGATTGTCAAAATTTAATGAACACCTTATTGTAAAAAAAAGGTTACGAAAAATATGCTTTTGGCTTTTAATTGTCAATTATTCTTACTATTTTTTTTGTCTTAATCTTTTAATTTATGGCCCTTACATCGCTTATTGCGAAAAAATTTATAAGCTCTAAAAAGAATTCTAAATTTTTCTCTTTTATAAGCTTTATTTCAATTCTCGGCATTGCCCTTGGCGTTGGCGTTGTAATAATTTCGCTTACTATTTTAGATGGCTTTGAGGCTGTTGTATCTGAAAAAATTGTCAATTTCCAATCCCACATTTATGTTAATTCGTTTGGCGATAAAAACTTACCTGAATCTAAGAAAATTGAAGACTTTATCAAAAGTACATGCGGAAGCTCTTTTGGGTCAATTACACCAATAATTTCAAAATTAGGTATTATCCGCTCAAAAAGAGGCTCTGAAGGCATAACCATTACAGGCATACCGGCTGGTTATAATCCCGGAATTGGGCAATATGTAAAAAAAGGTAATTTTGACCTGAACGACACAACTTCTGTTATAATTGGCAAAAAATTGGCAGAAAAACTTTCCATTTCAGTAGGTGAAAGAATTACATTATTTTCCCTGAAAAAGGATGCAATTCCTTCACTTGCAAATCCTCCGGCAATTGAACAATTCTATGTTAAAGGCATCTACTCAAGCGGAATGGCAGAATATGATGACAGGAATATTTTTATAAATATAAAAGCGGCAAAAGAATTTTTTGAAATGCAGGATCAAATATCCGGTTATAATATCCGGTTAAATGATATAAGCAAAATAGATACGGTTGCAAATCATCTTACGGCAGATCTTCATTATCCATATTATACCCGTACAATTTATCAGATGCACTCTGCTATTTTTACGTGGATTGACCTGCAGAAAAAACCTATTCCACTAATCCTTACACTCATAATACTTGTAGCCGTCTTTAATATCGTAGGCACACTATTAATGTTTGTTCTGGAGAAGACTTCGGAAATAGGAATTCTAAAAACGCTTGGAATGAAGAGAAAAAGCATAATAAAAATTTTTCTATATAACGGTTTATACATTTCGTTTATAGGTATAGCAATTGGAAACGGAGCAGCATTAATCCTTTCACTGATCCAGCAGAAATTTAATATTATCACTTTGCCCGATACGGTATATTTTCTGTCAAGTGTGCCCATTTCAATTAAATTATTTAATTACGTGCTTGTTTCATCTCTTGCATTTATATTAAGTTTTGCCGCATCTATTTTGCCAAGCTATATAGCGGCAAAAATAAAACCTATTTCGGCAATAAGGTTTGAATAATGTTTGAATTTTTTATAGCAAAGAGATATTTACGTTCAAAGCATAAGATTAATTTAATCTCAATTATTTCAATCTTATCAACAGTCGGCATTACGCTTGGTGTTGCTGCGCTTGTAGTTGTTCTATCGGTATTTAACGGATTCGGCGGGATTGTAAAAAATATTTTAATTAATACAGATCCTCATTTAAAGATAATCCCCATTTCCATTAACGGAGAAATGAAGCTTGATGAACTTAAGAATAAACTGGATAATATTGCAGGAGTAAAAGAATATTACAAATTTGCCGAAGGAAAAGTACTTCTGCTCCGCAAGCATTCTTATGAAATTATTACTTTAAAGGGAATTGAAGACAGCACAGGGGGATATAAAAATAAATACAGAGACAAAATCTTTGCTGGCGATTTTGATATTAGCGGACATGATGAAGCACGGATTGTTCTCGGGTGGGCACTGTCATTAAATATTTCAGGCAGGATAGATGATACAATAAACGCTGTTTCAGCAAATTATATTGAAAAATCAATTACAAGCATGTCACTCCCCTCTTCCGGGAAATTTATTATCTCGGGAATATTTCAGTCAAATAATAAAGATTATGACAGTGGAGTTGCAATTACAGACCTGCCTTCTGCTCAGCATGTACTGGGAATGCAAAATAAAATAAGCGGCATGGAAGTTTACCTGAAAGACGTTTCTCAAGCAAGCGATATAAAAGACCAGTTATTAAAAGAATTCCCTCCCGAAGATTTTTCAATTGATACATGGTACGACCAGCATAAAGACTTATATAATGTTATGCTTATTGAGAGATGGTCAGCTTATATAATTCTATGCCTTATTATTGCCGTAGCTACTTTTAACATACTGGGCTCACTCAGCATGACAGTTATAGAAAAGAAAAAAGATATTGGCGTACTACGCGCAATGGGGGCTAATACAAATACAGTAATAAGAATATTCATGTTTGAAGGGATACTTATAGGAGCTATAGGGACAATAGTTGGATTAGGATTTGGATTGTTGCTATGCTTCTTACAGCAAAAATTCAATTTTTATCCCCTTGACCCTCTAAAATATCTTGTAGATGCAATGCCCGTAGAAATTTCATTCACTGATGTAATTGCTATTGGGGCGGCATCATTTATACTTACTTTTCTTGCTGCTTTGTACCCGGCAAAAAAAGCGGCAAAACTTAATTTAATAGAATCCATTAAATGGGAATAGTTTATCAATTTATTTGTGTAATTATATGATATTAAAAGCTGAAAATATTTGTAAATCCTTTAACAAATCTGATAATCAGAAGCTTGAGATATTAAAGGATATTTCCTTTGAACTGGAAGAGAATAAAATAACTGTAATTGTCGGTGCTTCCGGCGCAGGCAAGAGTACACTGCTTCATATTTTAAGCGGGCTCGACAATCCCGATAAAGGTTCTGTAACAATTAAGGAGACAAATATTTTTAAATTACGAGATGATGAACTCTCTACATTCCGCAATAAGAATATCGGATTTATTTTTCAATTTCATCACCTTCTGCCCGAATTTACAGCGGTTGAAAATGTGGCTATCCCTTTAATGATTAATGGCCTGAAGCTAGCCCCTGCTTCCCAAAAAGCCGATGAATTTCTTGAAATGGTAGGGCTAAAAGAGAGAGCCGGACATAAGCCGGCTGAACTTTCCGGCGGCGAACAGCAGCGTGTTGCTGCGGCAAGAGCTCTTGCAAACTCACCTCAGATAATTTTTGCAGATGAACCTACCGGCAACCTCGATTCCGCAAATAGTGAAATGCTTGTTCAATTATTTATTGAACTGCGTAATAAATATAAACAGACTTTCCTTATTGTAACCCACAATCTTGAACTTGTTAAACTTGCAGATATTGTTTGGGAAATGAAGGACGGGAAGATTTATAAAAAATAGATTTTAGTATACTTCCGGTTCGGAGTTTAAACCCCGGGCTGATTATAATATTGTTTTTATTTGCTGAAAATTATATGGAGAGGGAAAATGAAAAAGTTAGTTTTTCTAATGCTGTTATATTCCACAATTATTTATTCGCAGGAACAAATTAAAAATTCCGAGAAGGATATTATAGGCAGGTGGCAATGGTTAAAAATTACTTCTTTTAATGAAAAAGGGGAAAAAATAATTCAAACAGAATATGCACCTGGTTCCGAAGCAGTAAATATTAAGGAATTTAATAAGGACCATACTTTTGAAGAAGTGGTAGTAAGCCCGGAAAATGAAAAGCAAGCCGAGGGTACGTGGCAGATAAAAAATGACACTCTTATTTTTACAATGGGAAGCAGGATAGTTACTACAATCTTTAGTATAAATAAAAATCAGCTGTCACTGAAATTTTTATTGGTTACAGACACTGATTATATTAATGACTACCGTAATAAAAAATACAGCCCAATTGAAGAATATGTAAAGATTATTAAATAACATCCGTACTTTGGTGCAGTACTGAAGAATATTTGAAACGGTTATTTCGAAAAGTTTATCTGCGCTTGGTAGACTCAACAATCTGTTTTGATTAAAAATTGCTATTGTCATTGTGTGATCCCTAACGGGGTCATTTATTTTCGTTTTCTCTTTTGGCTACCTATATGTGACCTCTCCGAGGTCATAAATTATTTCAAAAAAATCATAGGTTTTGCATACATCTCATTTTATTGACCTCGCTAGAGGTCAAACATTGGTAGTTTTGCATTATGTTAAATACATTCCGACCCCGTAGGCGGTCGAACAGTCAATATTATCATTTTCAGCTCAAGAAATTATTTGTGTTAAACCGGCAGTCGCTCAGACACTAAATAATCGATTCATCGCTTTTTATCTATTAGTAACTTCCACTTTAAAAAAACCAAACTGCCCGAAGTCTTGCTTCTTTATTACAAGCTTGCCCTCTTTATAAATTCCCTGAATCTTATATATATAGCCATGATAGCTTTCTCTGTAACATGCTTCATATATAAGGGCATTATTTTCTTCATATACTTTTGGAGGTTTAACATTTTGCTGTATAATGGAAATATCATCCCCCTTGGCAAAGTGAATATCATTGCAGCTATTTAATATTTTGGCATTATTCCCTCTGGAAAATTCTACGAGGAAATTTACTATTGCTGAAATATTATCTTTATTAAGTAAAGGCTCATTTTTCAGGAATGAATTAAATTGTTTCAAAGAATCTATGCCTATCTTCTCCTTTGCATCACAGAAATCGGTAAATTCCATGGATTTCAATTTGCCATATTCACCGGTATATTTATTATAGCAGAAGCCAAGCATCAACTGATTTTTCTTTTCTGTATTATTAAACTCATAAACATTAATTACTATGTTTTTAAATGTAAATTCGGGTTTCTCAGACCTGGTATTTTTCTTTACGTCATCAAAATTATTGTAAGTATTTCCCTTCCTGTCATAATTGTAAAATTCGGTCAATGCCTGCTTGAACATAGCCTCATCTATTGCCTTATTGTTTAGGGTGCCGTCACTATTAAGAAAATCGCTTGGCGCATCCCCTTGCTTGCCGCATGATACAAATAATATAAAGAGTAGTATTAATGATTTTTTCATTTCCCAATCCGCTTTAATTTTGTCCGTATTAATTTATTAATAAAATAACTATTTCTAAATAAATATAAAATATTTTTTTATGTGTGATATTTAATACCTGCAAAAAATACGTTTTATTAAACAGCAAAATTCATTATTGTTGTATAAATAAATATGCAATTTCTTTCAGACCGGAGTAAAAATGAGTAATAACAGCAGAGGTTATTCAAGAAGAGATTTTATTAAGACTGTTGCTCTTGGCACTGCCGGACTGGCACTCCCCTTTAACTTTGTTGAAGCCGCAGCAAAGAAAAAGTATAACATCCTTTTTATCATGTCGGATGACCACGCATATCAGGCAATAAGTTGTTATGACAACAAACTAATCAACACACCCAACATCGATAAAATTGCAAAAGAAGGATGCCGTTTTATTAATAGTTTTTGTACTAATTCTATTTGCGGCCCAAGCCGTGCTGTTCTACTAACGGGTAAATACAGCAATAAAAACGGAATGATAAATAACGAAACCTCTTTTGACGGCACTCAGGTAACTTTCCCAAAACTTCTGCAGAAAGCAGGATACAAAACTGCTATTGTTGGTAAATGGCATTTGAAGAGTGACCCTACCGGATTTGATTACTGGAATATTCTGCCGGGACAGGGAGACTATTATAATCCCGATTTTATTGAAATGGGGAAACGGTCAAGAATTGAAGGCTATGTAACAAACATCATCGCAGATAAAAGCATTGAATGGCTAAACAATAGGGATAAAGAAAAACCTTTCTGCCTTCTTGTACATAATAAAGCGCCACACCGCAACTGGCTGCCTGAATTAAAATATATTTCATTATTTGAAGATAAAGAATTTCCTATACCGGCAACATTTTTCGATGATTATAAAACCCGCTCAGAAGCAGCCTCAAAAAGTGAGATGTCGGTATCAAGAAATATGTCCATTGATTACGATCTTAAAGTTGATCTTCATATAGATGAAGTTACAGATCCGACACGTGAAAGAATTATGGGAGATTATTGGGACGGCATTTATTCAAGGATGACCGGAGAACAAAGAAAAGAGTGGGACAAAGTATATAAAAAGAGAAATGATGAATATAAAAAACTTAAGCTAAAGGGAGCCGATTTAGATAAATGGAAATATCAGCAATACATGAAAGATTATCTTCGCTGTATAGTTTCAATTGATGATAATGTAGGTATTCTTCTCGATTACCTTGACAAAAACAATTTGAAAAATAATACTCTTGTAGTTTACACTTCGGATCAGGGCTTTTATCTTGGTGAACACGGCTGGTTCGACAAACGCTTTATGTATGAGCAATCTCTCCGCATGCCTTTACTAATGAGCCTGCCGGGAGTTATTAAGCCCCATACCGATAATGAAAATATGGTAATGAATCTTGATTTCGCACCTACATTTTTGGACTACGCCGGATTACATGCCCCGAAGGAAATGCAGGGAGAATCTTTGCGCCCTGTTTTGGAACAGAATATCTTTGCAAAATCAAGGGATGCAATTTATTATCATTATTTTGAATTTCCCGCAGAACATATGGTTAAACGCCATTACGGCATAAGGACAAAACGTTATAAACTTATGCATTTCTATTATGACATTGATGCATGGGAATTATATGACCTCCAGAATGACCCGGATGAATTGAACAATATTTACGATACAGCCGGATATGAAAAAATTACTGAAAATCTAAAAGATAGATTGTACCGTTTACAAAAAAAATATGATGATCTTGATTATAAAAAATTCCTCCCCAAAAAGCCGATTGAAATTACTCATAAAGCTATCGGGAAAGAATACACGTTAAAATATCCCCCATCCCCGAAATACAGCGCTAAATTGACAGACGGCATTGCCTACCCTGAAGGATACCTCTATTCTGCAGGGTTAAAAGAATGGACAGGAATTGAAAAAGAGGATCTTATACTTGAAATGAATACAAGTGATATTAATCCATTTTCCGAAATTAAAATAGGCTTCCTGCAAAAAACAGAAAATTGGGTTTTTCTTCCTGAATTTGTTGAACTTGAATTATCTTACAGCGGGAAGAATTTCTCTAAACCGAATAAAATCATTAACACTATATCACAAAAATTAAGCGGACCGTATAAGAAAAGTTTTACATTTAAAACTCCGGCACGCAAAATTGAAAGGATAAGAATTACTGCAAAAAATATCGGTCAATGCCCTGTCTGGCACCCGGGATATAAAGGCAAAGCATGGCTCTTCTGTGACGAAGTGATAATTAAATAATAATTACTTTGATAATTTCTCTTCGTGCCTTCCTGTTTTTGTGGCAAAAACTTTCAGCCACTAAGTCTCCAAGACACTAAGAATTAATGCTTAATTTTAACTTTTAACAATCACTTATCCCATAGAATAATTTTTATAAAAATACCGAAATACCAAACAGTACTTTGTGAGAAGTTGTAATATCTTTTACGTCATAATTCCAGGTACTTTGAACAGATTGATAATATCTCTGAAATCTGTATTCAACTCTTAATGCAATGTCACCTGAAATAAATATTTTAACTCCCGCACCTGCATTCAGGTTCGAGACATTAAAACTATCACTCGTTCTAACTAAATCCCTTCCCACAAAGTCTACAGGCATGCCGTTGCCCACGCCAAATCCTGCTTCGGGGAAAAATGTTATTTATCTTTTTCCTCAATAATATCTTCTTTTATAGAGAAAAACTCATTACAACACATCATTAAATCAACATCTGTCATTGCGCCTTCATATTTCTTTTTTGTAGTATCTTTCTGTAATATATATCCGCTCCATTTCGCATCATTGTTTATAACTACTTTAATATTATTTTTTGTCAAATAATTGCTCAGCTTGTTTACTGAGTAACCAATATCATCCAGAACTTCCGATTCGTCAGTTTTGGCAAGTTGTACAATTAATGAATAATTATTCTTTTTGAGTTCATTGCTAGAGCTATTATTTTTCACATTCTGTTCATTTTTACAAGCCGTAAATAATATTAAAATGCAAAACAATATAAAACAGTTAAGCTTCTTCATTTTACCTCTCCTTAAAAAATAGAATGTTTAAGTATTTTCATTAAATCTCAGATCTCAAGAATGTACGATAACCGTGGGATAGATTTATGTAATTTATTATCAAGATATTTTTTGTGAGAATATAAATTTTGAGACCCTTCGTCTTCGTTTATATTTGAATAAACAACAATTATAAGAGCTTCTTGTTGAGATACTGCCTTACCACAAAAGCAACACATAAATTCAAGTTTTTTTTCTATGTATTTGGATTCCATATATTACACCTCATTTGCTAACAATTATGTAGTCTAAATCATTAAAACATCCCATGACAAAATTATGTTTTATATTAAGAAATTGCAATAAGCTATTTCTCAGAATTATACAGCCATCGAACCTATTTGAGAAAAAGGTGGCTGAGCCCTGCCTAAGCCACATTTATAAAAATACAGAAATACCAAACAGTACTTTGTGAGAAGTCGTAATATCTTTTACATCATAATTCCAGGTACTTTGAACAGATTGATAATATCTCTGAAATCTGTATTCAACTCTTAATGCAATGTCACCTGAAATAAATATTTTAACTCCCGCACCTGCATTCAGACTCTCTACATTAAAACTATCGCTCGTCCTAACTAAATCCCTCCCCACAAAGTTTACAGGCATGCCATTGCCTATGCCAAAACCTACCAGTATAAAGGGAACAAAATTCGATCCAGTTTTAATGTTATATGAAATATTTCCATTTAAACTATAAACAGGGCTATCAATAGTACTGGATAAAACCATTATTTCCGGTTCTAATTCTATATAGTATGTTATAAAATATCCTATTCGCAGCGACGTTGTAAAAGAAGAATATGTATCGGAATTACTTGCTGTTGAATTATATTCTTCCGAATAATATTGTGAACTGAATGACCCCGAAGCAGAAAACTCAAATTTGCCGGGATTCCACTGTGCAAATAAGTCCCCTGAAATAAATAACACACATATAACTAAAAATACCTTTTTCATTTTTCCCCGCAATATTATTATAGCAAATAGTTTTAACCAAAATTATTATTTTAAAATTTCTTCTATCTTATCAAGTTCTTCTTTAGAGAAAGAAAGATTATTAATTACAGCTGCATTTTCTTTAATCTGCTTAACACTGCTCGCACCGACAAGAACCGATGTAATAGTTTCGTGTCTTAATATCCATGCAAGCGCCAATTGCGAAATTGATTGATCTCTCTGTTCTGCAATTTGTCCTAGCAATTTAACTTTGCGGATTTTATCTTCTATTATCTGTTCCGGTTTTAAGAATCCATGCGGCTTGGAAGCCCTTGAACCCTTTGGAATTCCTTTAAGATATTTACCGGATAACATTCCCTGGGCAAGAGGAGAAAAAGTAATGCAGCCCATTCCCTTCTCTTTCAGTTTATCCAGTAATCCATTTTCAATTTGCCTGTTGAACATATTGTAAGAAGGCTGGTGAATAATGCATGGCGTTCCAAGTTCTTTTAGAATTTTTAACACTGCATCAATTTGCACAGGACTGTATTTAGAAATACCGATGTATAAAGCCTTTCCCTGCCTTACAATATGGTCAAGGGCCCCCATTGTTTCTTCAAGGGGTGTTTCGGGATCAGGGCGGTGGTGATAAAATATATCTACATAATCAAGCCCCATTCTTTTCAGGCTTTGGTCAAGGCTGGCAATTAAATATTTACGCGAACCCCAATCGCCGTAGGGGCCATCCCACATTGTATAGCCTGCTTTGGTTGAGATGATAAGTTCATCCCGGTATTTTTTTAAGTCGGCTTTAAAAATCTTCCCGAAATTCGATTCCGCACTTCCCGGAGGAGGGCCGTAATTATTGGCAAGGTCAAAATGTGTAATTCCAAGATCGAATGCTTTAAAAATTATTTTCTTGGCAATTTCCTGATCATCCACATTGCCGAAGTTATGCCAGAGGCCTAAAGAAACAGCGGGCAGTTTAAGCCCGCTGCTGCCGCATCTGCGGAAAATCATTTTATCGTATCTGCTTTTATCCGCTTTATAACTCATCGGTAAATTATTTTTTCTTAGTAAGTTTAATTAATTCAACACCATGCCTGCGTATTGAATATTTAATTTCTTTATCTACAGTACCTGTGTTTTTTTGTCTCCATAAATCTCTTACAAGATATTTTCCGGATAGGTTTAAGTCGGCTAAATTAATTTTAACTTTTGCAGGTTCTTCACCGCGGTTAAAAATGCCTGCTGCAATTGAACCATCTTCAAGTTCTTTTGCCCATACTTCAATATTGCCATCCTTATAAATTCTTGCAGCTTGTTTTCCTAACGGGTCCTGGTTAACTGCAATAACTTCATCATTAGTCAATAGATTAAGAGTGAAAGCATCCAGTTGTGTCATATCGCAGCCGATTAGTAAAGGCGAACAAAGCAGTGACCATAAACTGATGTGAGTGTATTGTTCGCTTGGTGTTAGTTTAGTCTGATGAAGCTGAGGGCCCCACCCAACTTTACCAACTACGAGCATATCGGGATCATTCCAATGCCCCGGGCCTGCGTATTTTTCATGCCCGTTCTGTGAAAATCCAATTCCGTCAACACTGCTCCAGCTGTCATTAATATCTCCGGTAGTCCTCCAGCAATTGCCGCCGAATTGTTCCCCCCATTCCCACACATTGCCCATTCCATACTGGCAGAAACTGAAAACTATATCTCTTTTAACGCCGTCAAGAGCTTTACGCATAACGGAATATGGTTTCTGCAATTCAGGCAGCGATTCATCTTTAGCAATACCGCCATATGAGCACCAGTCATATTTTAAATAGTCAAAACCCCATTTTGCAAATTGAATTGCATCCTGTTTTTCAAATTTATAACTTGCTGTATAACCTGCACATGTTAAAGGTCCCGGAGAAGAATAGAGCCCTATTTTAAGTCCTAGGCTGTGGACATAATCTGCAAGCCCTTTCATATCAGGAAACTTTTTATTTGAAAGGATCATACCGTCTTTATCTCTCTGATCACCTGCGAGCATGGGATCATTGGATTTTGGTTTTATCATCCAGCAGTCATCAATATTGATATATGTCCATCCATGATTTATCAACCCGCTTTTAACCATTGCATCAGCAGCGGCTTTAATCTTATCCTGATTAACAGCAGAAGCAAAGCAGTTCCAGCTGTTCCATCCAAGAGGCGGAGTGAGGGCAATTTTACTGCCGCAAACAATCTTAAATTCCTTCTCTGCTTTACCAAGAGAATTTTTTGCAATCAGTTTTATAATATAATCCCCTTCTCTTTCAATAGTTCCTGTAAGTATACCCGTTTTCTTATCTAAATAAAGCCCGGTTGGTAAATGCTCTGCATTAAATTCCATCGGCCTGCTGCCTGTTGCAGGTATTATATATAAGAACGGGCTGCCCGGCCTTACGCCGTAAATCTTGGCTCCATTAATTTTTGGTTTAGGTGATTCCTTGGGGGTTAATATATAAGGTTTTTCAACCGGAATAATTTCGGCAACCGGTTTAATTCCCTTAACAACAAATTTTGCATCGGCCCAATCTGCATGGTCATAGTTAATATCATCGCCGCCGTCATCAATAATAAGCACAAGATGCTTAACACCTTTAACATCAACATCAATTTTTACAGGCTGCATGCCAGCTTTTAGAACTTCACTTTTCCAAAGGACTTTACCGTCTCCCTGAATAACATAATTAACCGTACCAATATGATTTCTCCCTGCTTCAACATCAACACCTGCGTAAGCTAAAAAACGGAGAGAACCTCCCGCTAAATTTACTTTGAAAATACTTTTAGCATGAGTGCCAATTCCGCTTGCAAAAATCTTATCACCAATCTGCATAGGGTTGCCGTCAACCGATTTGTTTAATTGCGGTTCGCCCCAACCCTGCACAATTTGGGAGTAGTTTAGCTTGGTAAGCAAAACTGTATCTGCTTTTTGAGCAAACACACTTGCACCTGATATAAAAACTAAAGCAAAAAATGCAAAAAACAATCTTTTCATATTCATCAGAATACCTCCAAATTTTTCAAATTGAATTATTATTCAAACTAAAAATAAGAAAACCAAAACTGGTATGAAAGAAGAGAAAAGAAGTAAAAAGGCCATTAGAATGTGCCTTCAAAATTGTTGTTATAATTTAATAGAGATACTTAGAAGTGATCCGCTTATTTGCACACCGGAATTCTCTTTTTCTTCGTGGAGCCCGACAATATAACTGCCTATAAAGTAACCAACAAATCCGCCTAAGAATGTATCAGATACCCAATGGCGGTTGTTATAAACGCGTGAAAAAGCAGTAATAAATGCTGGAGCATAACATAGCGCTTTAATCCAACCGTTTTCAAATTTAGAAGCAATAACGGCAGTAGCAGCAAAAACTACTGTGCAGTGCCCTGAAGGGAGTGACTGATCTTCATCCCCTTTAAATGAAAAAGGAGAAAAATTAAACGGGGAATCGGTTGAAGAAGGCCGTTCCCGTCCAAAAGTATATTTCAGTAATTCTGTAACAATACCTGTATAAGCTAAAGCTTGAATAAGTTCAAATCCGAATTTTTTTGTGTAATTATTATCCCAAATAAGCCCATGTAGAAAAAGGCCCGCGCCAAGTGCTAAATGAGGAACAGCGCTTCCATAAAAAGTTCCGAAACTCATCAAACCTCTATCGGCATAAGAACGGTCTTGCATCATAAAATTTTTAACAGGTTTATCTATTTGAGTAAGAATAACCGTCCCTAAAATTACACCGCCTGCAGTTAACAGATCATCTTTATCCCAATGGAATGGTTTAAGAAGGAATTTGCCTGTTTCATCAAAAGCCTGATGGATATCATATTTCTGCTGTGCTGAAATGGATGAGATGTTAAATAAAAAAATTGCGCACAGAAATGTGCTTATAAAGCTATGTTTAATTTTCATAATATCCGTTATGCTGTATATTTAATAATTTCAGCTTTTTCCAAAGTGATAAGGCCGCCGAGTTTATTATCGTCAAATAATTTTTCAAGAAAAGGAATGAATGTTTCAACTTTTTCTTCCTTATCCACAATTTCAATTACAAGAGGCATATCCTGCGAAATATCCAGAAACTTAGCCGAATGTACCCTGCTCTGTCCTCCATACCCCATAATGCCTTTATAGACAGTAGCACCGGCAAGGTTCATCTTTCTTGCTTCAATAACTATTATTTCATATGCGGCAACATGGCCGATCTTATCGGCTTCACCGATAAAAATTCTTAACAATTTTGCATTGCTTCTGCTTTCCATTTATATCCTCGAAACTAAATATCCAAGGTAAACACCGAAAAAGGAAACAGCAACATTTAAGAAAACATTTAATCCCGCAAGCATGAATTCCGAATCTGCAACAAGATTATACGTTTCATATGAAAAAGTAGAAAAGGTTGTAAAACCACCGCAAAAACCTACTCCCAGGAATAATTTGACCAGTGGCGATATAAGCCCTTTATCGTTCAAGCCGAAAATGATAAAACCGAGTGCAAAACTGCCCAGCACATTAATGATTAATGTGCCGAACGGGAAAAAAACAGGCAAAACTTTAAAAATAAAGCCAGATAAATAATAGCGGCAGCTACCGCCTATTCCCGCACCTACAAAAACTGCAATAAAATTTTTCATGGTTCAAAATATAATATAATTGCAGGCTATTTAAAAATCACAATTTATCTATGTAACGATGTTGTACCACACCAAGTCTAATTACCAGACAGATTAAAAAGGAGTTGAAAGATGGAAAAGGTATTTACAAACAAAATTAAAAGCGTATATGGGCGCTTAACACTATTTGCTGCCGTTGTAATAAGTCTGCTTTTTATTAACAATGTTTATGCAGACGGGACAAAAAAACTGGAACAAAAATCATTCGATGTAAAACCAGGTGAAAAATTAACAATTAACCTTGTTGTAGGGGATGTTAAGATTAAAACCTGGGACAAGAATGAATGCAGCATTACAGTCTATGGAAATTCCGGTGCTGAAAAAAATGTAAAATATGAATTTGAAAAAATATCAACCGGAGTAAAAATTAAATCTGAAAAAACAGGCGGCTGGCTTAAGAATTTATTAGGGACCAATGTTGATATGAAATTTGAAATTCTTGTACCTAAAGATTTTGAACTTGACATTGAAACATCCGGCGGCGACATTGATATTAACAATGTAAATGGTTCGAAATTCATTCATACTTCCGGCGGTGATGTAAACTTGGAGAGTACCTCCGGAACCGTTAAATTAACAACCAGCGGCGGAGATATTAGCATTGAGTCCCAGAAAGGGAATATTGATCTTGAGACTTCCGGCGGCGATATTTCAGGTAAAAACATTGTAGGAGATTTAAAAGGGGAGACTTCCGGCGGCGATATTAATGTAGAAGTAAGTAATGGTAAAGTTGATCTTGAAACTTCCGGCGGTGACATAAAATTCAAATACAAAGGAGAAAATAAGGGTATTTCCCTTCGTACAAGCGGCGGAGATGTAAATGCTATTGTACCCTCTACAATTAAAGCTGATGCCGATTTTTACACATATGGCGGTGAGATTGAATGCAAAGTTAGCGCTACAAAGACGACAAAAGTATCTTCTCAAAAATTTATTGCAGAATTAAACGGCGGAGGCCCTAAATTTATTATTGGAACCAGCGGGGGGGATATAGTTGTAGAATAGGTAAAGAAATCAGAAAGTTTTTCTCCTTGTAAGCGGGGCCCACAACCCCGCTTTTTTGTTGTCATTACCTTTATAACCCAATTAGTGCTTAATATTATCTCTTTTCTTATCTAATTTTATCCATTTTTTTGAAAAGACCCTATTTTTAACTACTTTTACAAATTATTTGATATAAAATTTCCTATTAAAATGGAGTTGAGATGAAATTAGATTGGGGACAGTTTATAGGCAAAGCTGTCAATATAACGACTTATGAGAATTACGGAGTCGTCTATTCTAACACAAATGCTGAACAGCCTGCATTTTATGAAATTGTTTTCAAAGCCGGTATATTAATTGCGAATTATGATGAAGGCCTGCTTTTGGAAGCTGAAAGAGAAGGTAAAAAGTATAAAATTTTTGTTCCATTCCAATCTATCAAATGTGCAGAAATTTATTAGAGTAAAATGAATAAGACTATAATTTTATCAAATTTATTTCTCTGCACTGTTAACTCCGCACATAACTTTGGAATTAAGAACTTGATAGAATATTCGGGTAAGAATAATATCTTATTACCGGTTAATGGTTTTAATTTGAAACGAAGCGGCATTAATTATACTGTTTACTATGGTACATTCTAACATTAAAGTGTAAAATAATCACAAATGGTGAATTATGAAAAAATTGAAAATTTCAGTTATTGGAACAGGGCATCTTGGGAAACTACATACAAAACTATTACGCGAAGTTGAAAATTGTGAAATAGCAGGAATATATGATTCAGACGCAGACAAAGCCAGAGCAGCGGGTAATGAATTTAATGTGAAAGTTTTTGATTCTCTTGATGAGTTGATAGCAAATTCGGAAGCTGTATCCATTGTAGCAACAACAAGTGCACATTATATCCTGTGCAAAGCTGCACTTGAAAAAGGAATTCATGTTTTCGTCGAAAAACCAATAACTACACAAATCTGGGAAGGGGAAGAAATTGTAGCTCTCGCCGAAAAGAATAATTTGAAATTGCAGGTCGGGCACATAGAAAGATTCAACCCTGCATTACTTTCTCTTGAAAAATACAACTTGAACCCGATGTTTATACAATCAGACAGGCTTGCACAATTCAATCCGCGCGGTACCGATGTTGCTGTTGTTCTCGATTTGATGATTCACGACATAGATATTATTTTAAGCCTTGTTAAAAGCGAAGTGAAAAATGTCAGCGCAAGCGGTATTGCCGTTGTAAGCGGAAATATTGACATAGCCAACACACGAATTGAATTTGAAAATGGAGCAGTTGCAAATGTTACTGCCAGCCGCATATCTCAAAAGAGAATGAGAAAAATGAGAATGTTTCAGCGTGAAGGATATATTTCCGTTGATTTTCAAAGCGGCTCTGCTGAAATTTTCAGGCTTGCAGAACCGGGACAGGAACTGACGGAAGGCTCTTTATCTTTCGGTGAAATGGGTGTGGGGGAAAATAAAAAGCAAGTGATTTACGAACAGCCCCAAATTAAGGAAGTAAATGCATTAAAATACGAACTGCAGCTATTTGTTAATGCCGTGCTTAATGATGAGAAGCCTATTGTAACAGGTTTGGACGGGCTTAAAGCTCTCCGCGTTGCAGATATTATTATTAAAAAAATTGAAGAATCTAAAATTATTTTTTGAGGATACATAAAATGCCCAAAATGAAATATTCAATCGGCATAGATCTAGGCGGTACTTCTATTAAAGCAGGAATAGTTTCCGAGAAAGGAAAAATTATAAAGAAAGCCGAGATTGAAACAAAAGCCAAAGAAGGGCCTAAAGAAGTAGTTAAACAGTTAAAACAAAGCATAGAACTTGTTCTCACGGGAAATAAGAAAAAAATTGAAGGGATAGGGATAGGCTGTCCGGGGCTTATTAATGCTAAAAAAGGAATCGTTGAAAATCCCCCAAACCTGCCCGGATGGGACAAAGTAAATCTTAAAAAAATTATTCAGAAGGAATTTGACATTCCTGTAAAAATTGAAAATGATGCAAATGCTGCTGCTGTAGGAGAGCTGATCTACGGATCAGGTAAAAAACTTAAAAGTTTTATTATGGTAACACTCGGTACAGGAGTAGGCGGCGGTATTATATTCAATCGAAAAGTTTACCGGGGCGATACCGGCGCCGCCGGGGAAGTAGGCCACATAACTATTGATTACAAAGGGGAGCAATGCAACTGCGGCTCTGTAGGTTGTATAGAAACATATGTAGGGAATAACTACCTTATAAAAAGAATTAAAAAAGATTTAATGCTTAATTCGGAATCCGTAATTCATAAATTAATTGAAGGAGATGTTAAGAAAATTACTCCAAGGTTAATTCATGAAGCTGCCATGCTTGATGATGCTTATGCAAAATCAATTATTACCGATACAGGGGTAAAATTAGGCCGTGCTCTGGCATCCGTTATAAATGTTATGGATATTGCCAATATTATCGTAGGCGGAGGTGTTGCGGGATTCGGCAAATTATTATTTGAATCTCTGGAACAATCGATACGTGAGCGTGTATTAATACCTATAAAACCACGGGTAAGGGTAATACCTGCCAAACTTAAAAATGAGGCAGGGATAAAAGGCGCTTCTGCTTTAATTTTTTATAAATCATAAGCGGCCGTACTGTATCCTAATTATGCAGATTATATAATGTTGATATTTTCGATTAAAAAAATATTTCCGGTTGCCCTGATAATTTTATTAACAGCAGGCATTTCTTTTGCACAGGACAAAACCCCCCCTGTTAAAGAGCAGGTTAAATCTGCGTTGAAAGATTCTACTGCCACCGATACAACCAAGAGCAAGAAAAAGGGGGATATAACTGCAATTGTCTATTCCACTGCTGCAGATTCCATGCTTTTTAATGTAAAATCTAAAAAGATGCAGGTTTACGGAAAAGGGGACATAAAATATAAACAAACTGAACTTAAAAGTTCTAAAATATACGTTGACTATAACACAAACGAAGTTGAAGCTTACGGCAAACCCGATTCCTCTGGCAAATCACTTGTAGAAACTCCCATATTAACAGAAGGCACTGATGTTTATGAAGGCCAATGGATGCGTTATAATTTTAAAACACTTAGAGGATTTATTTCTGCTGCCGTTAATAAAGCTAAATCAACCCGGTATGAAGGAGAAAAAGTAAAGAAGGTTGCTCAGGATACTTATTTTATTGAGAATGGAATGTTTACTACCTGCGATGAAAAGGAGCCTCATACATACTTTACTGCTTCCGAAATGAAAGTAATAATTGATGACAAAATTATAGGCAAATGGATATTAATGCATATTTGCGGTATTCCCATTCCTTTGCCCATACCTATGGCAGTAATACCAAATCAAACCGGCAGGCGAAGCGGAATTATAATGCCCGGTTACGGCAGTGATGTAAATAGAGGTTTGTATCTCTCTCATTTTGGTTACTTCTTTGCACTTAGCGATTATTATGATCTTTCCTTAACAGCGGACGCTTACTCACGCGGTGGATATAGTGCAAGAGGAAGATTCAGATATAATAAAAGATACGACTTTAATGGTGAATTCAATGCAGGTTTTACAAATGTCATCGGCACAACAAACCCTTCTAAGGATTGGAATTTATCATTGAATCATACGCAAACTATTGACCCTACAACAAATTTAACTGCTAATTTACAATTTCAGTCATCTTCCGGTTATAACAGATATAATTCTTCCGATTACTCTACAATATTAAATCAGGTATTAAATTCTACTGCTACTTTATCCAAAAATTTTGAAGATCTAAACGCAAGCTTAAGTATAAATTATTCCAGGACTCAGAATAATTCCAACGGACTTTTCACCGAGATTTTGCCTAGTATATCATTCACCAAGCAGATGTTTTACCCTTTTAAAAGTAAGAATAAAGAGGGAGTTTTGGACGAACATTGGTACGATTTAATTTCTGTAAGTTACTCCGGCAATTTTGAAATTGAAAGATCAAGACAGACATACCAGCGGTATGATACAATCTCTGCAGGTTCTTCATTTTCTGTAAATACAATTAATTTTGATTCCACTGTCGTACGCAGCGGTGCAAAGCATCTTCTAAACATTGGTGCATCCCCTAAAATCGGTTATATAACTTTGGCCCCTTCTATTAATTATACTGAATTATGGTACGACAGCAGGATTGAAAAAAGCGAAGTAGCTGTGTATGATTCAGTTACTCATAAACCAAAATATACAGTAGTACAAAAAGAAGTTAAGGGAATCAATTTTGTGCGCACTTTTACACTTAATATTTCCGCATCTACCAAGTTATACGGTATTTTGCCTGTTAATATGCTTGGCATAGAAGCTTTCCGCCATACTATTATGCCTTCAATAGGTTATTCATTTAACCCAAATTTCAGCAGCGATTTTTGGGGCTACTACGGCAGCTACACTGATCATAACGGCAAGAATGTACGTTATGACAGATATCAGAATTATCTTTACGGCGGCGTTAGTACTTATGAATCGCAGGCAATTAGTTTTAATGTTGCCAACGTTTTTGAATTGAAAACTGCAAAAGACCCTACCGACACTACTTCGCAGTCGAATAAGATACAGTTGTTAAATCTTTCCCTCGGGACCAGTTATAATTTTACAAGAGATTCACTAAAGCTTGCGCCTCTTGACATAAGCTTTAACACCAGCATTGGAAACTTACTTAGTTTTAATGGAAATGCTATTTATACCTTTTACAGATATAATAATAATCTAATAGGCCCATCCCCAATTAATACTTTTCTTGCTTCTTCCGGAGGGGGATTATTAAGGATTACTTCTTTTAATTTTTCTGTTATGACCAGCCTTTCAGGAGAAAAAGAGAAATCCGATTCCGATAAAAAAACTACACCGCAAAATGATGAAGGAATGCTTTCCGCCAATCATACAACAACGCCTGATATGATTAACCCCAATGCAGGAGATTCCCCCGATTATTCAATTCCTTGGACATTATCCCTATCCTTTATGTATTCTTCAAACTCAGATAATCCTTCCGCTGCAGCAATTATTTACTCAAGCATTAATACAAATTTCAGTGTTAACCTTACAAAGAAATGGAAGATAGGAATTTCAGGAAATTATGATATTCAAAATAAACAAGTTTTAGCGCCTCAGATAACTATTGGACGTGATCTTCATTGCTGGGAAATGAGTTTGAGGTGGAATCCTTTAGGGGCTTACCGCGGTTTTTATTTTATCATCAGAATGAAAGCATCTGAATTCCAGGACATTAAAGTTGAAAAAACAGAGGGGCTCTTTTCCGGATTGCGTTGATATGATTAAAAGATATATCATTGACGGAAATAATTTAATCGGTAAACTTCCAGAATTAAAAATCAGCGGTAAATCGGATAAACAATTTCAGCGCGATAAACTTGCTCATATTCTTGAAAGGTATTTTCAGGATAAAAAGGTTAATGTAAGCCTTCATTACGACGGCTTCCCGGGGCACTCTATCAAAACCTCACGCTTGAATATCTACTATTCTAATAATAAATCGGCTGATGAACTGATAAAACATGAGATAGAGATTTCCAAAAATCCGAAACTCCTTACAGTAGTAACATCAGACCATAGCATTTTTTCGTTTGCAAGGGCATGTTCTTGTACACTGATTAAATCGGAAGAATTTGCCAAAGAATTATCCCATAAAGAAACCAACAGCGAAGAAGAGAAAATTAAATCTATCAGTAATGATGAAATGAAAAAGCTATTCGGTGCGTAAATGATTTAAAACCTCTCCTTTGCCCCATCCTATATTAAAATAAAAAACCAAATATATTCTACAGTCAAACCACACTTTTGCTATATCTATGAATAATATTTAATTAGGCAGCCTTATTGATACTCCCGCCCCTATAAACCAATATTCTGAACCGGGAGAAAATTTTCTTCCATAGCTAATATCAGCCTGAATATTAGATTGAGTTAAATATGTAATTCCGGCATCGTAATAAAATACAGGCTCAATGCCTTGCGCAAATTCTGTATAGCTCTCAGCAAAAAAACTTATTCTCTTTGTTGCCTGTGCAGATAAATTGATACTGAAAAAATGAATAAATTCCTGCGAATCGCTGTTAAGCTGAGTGCCTAAATTATATCCTAAACTTAGCGGACCGTAAAGGTCATGCGTCACCGCAATAGTAATCTTAGGTTCGGCATTTGCTGGCCTGAATTCCGGATGGCCGAAAGGAAGATATATTTCCCCTATTAATGCTGCATCTGCAAATGTCTTTTCTGAAGTGAATAGCTGATATTTGGCACCAACCATAATTGCATCCAATCCCATACGCGTTTCATCAGCAGTACCTTCTTTTTTAGATTGGATTAAATACTCAGCGCCTCCTCTTAGTTCAAATGAGTCGGAAAGTCCTAGCCTAACCAAAGTTCCAAAAAGGCCTGTATTTGAAAACTCAAATTGAACTCCATCCTGAATATATTTTACTTTGGTAAATTCAATGCCGGTTTCAATCTGAGTTAGCCCGTTTTTAATTGTAACTGCCGAATTGCAAAACCCCGGCCTGTCACTGACTAATTCAAAGTTATTATTTCCTTGTGCAAATAAAGATGAATAAAATGCCAGCCCCATTAATAGTAATAAAAACCTATTATACATTTTAACCCCCTGAAAAAATTCTCCATATTTGTGTTACTAAAAAACATACTACTAATCCCATTATAACAGGAAGAAATGTAGAGATCATAGTCCATTTTGTGCTTTTAGTTTCTTTATATATAGTATATATAGTCGTAGAACAAGGGTTATGCAGCAAGCTGAAAAGCATAAGGTTAATACCTGTTAATAAAGTCCAACCGCCTGCCTGTAAAATCTGAGCAGTTACCATATCTGAATCCGAGGAAATCATTACACCGGCACCAGCGCCTGCATGAGCAATCTTTGCCGAGAGAACTGTAAGCATAAGAACAGTAGGTATAACAATTTCATTTGCGGGAATAGCAATTACATATGCAAGAAGTATAACGCCGTTTAATCCTATTAATAATCCAACCGGATTCATGAAATTTATAAAATACTCTGCAAGGCTAATATCTGCAATCTTAATATTAGCAACCAGCCAGATTACTATTCCAGCAGGCAATGCAAAAATAACTGCGCGCCAAAGAACAATAATAGTACGGTCAATTAACGAGGTATATAAAGTCTGTAAAATACGGGGCGGCCTGTACGGAGGAAGTTCAAGGCTGAAAGCTGAAGCTTCTCCCTTTAAAACACTGCGCGATAATCCCCATGATGTAACAAGGCTGAAGAAAATTCCGAGGACAGCAATGAAAACTACAGCGCCTGCAGAAACCAAACCTGCAAGATGGGCAGGAACTGCTCCGCCTATAAATATTGTAGCAATTAAAATTTGAGTTGGCCATCTTCCGTTGCACAATGAAAAATTATTCGTAATTATTGCTATTATTCTTTCACGCGGACTGTCAATTATTCTTGTTGCAACCACACCTGCAGCATTGCAGCCAAATCCCATTGTCATTGTAAGAGCCTGCTTGCCGTGAGCGCCTACCCTTCTATATAAATTATCCATATTGAATGCTACACGCGGAAGATAACCAAAATCTTCAAGCAATGTGAAGATAGGGAAAAATATTGCCATAGGAGGCAGCATAACACTTATAACCCAGGCACTTGCAAGGTAAGCGCCGTCGATAGTTACACCGCTAAGCCACCATGGAAATCCAATCTGCTGAGTAAATGATTTCAGAAATGGATATACTTTGCCAATTAAAATTGATGCAATAAAATCGGAAGGAATATTTGCACCGGTAATTGTAATCCAAAATACAGCAGCCAGTAAAAGAATCATTATAGGAAACCCGAGCCATTTGCTTGTCACTATTTTGTCTAATTTTGCATCAAAGCTAAATGTTCTTTTTTCCCCTTCCTTAGTAACCGATTTTGATGCAATCTCAGAAGCTTCGGCAAAGATAGATTCTACAAGGGAATCATGAAAATTATCCCCCAACTCCCATCTTAATTTATTTGAAAGCGCAAGGATCTCATTATTTTTATTTTTTTCATTTTCCATAAATGTACTTTTCAATTATTATTTTCAGCAGGCTGTCTATTAATTATAAGGCTTATAAGCTCTCCATTCTGCATTGCATTTATTATTCTCTGATCTCCCTCAAGAAGCCTTAGAGCAACCCAGCGTGCATTAGGCAAACCGGGGTAATCAACAAGAATTTTACCGGTAAGTTCCTCAATAGCTTTGCTAAGTTTCTTTGGATAATTTTGCGCACGGTATGGTTTGCAGATATAATTGCCGGATGCAACATCATAAATATTTTTCAGTAAATCCTGCACACCTGTACCCTGACGTGCTGCAGTTGGAACAACCGGCACGCCAAGAGAGCGGGAAAGCTGCCTGTCATCAACAATTATTTTATGCCTTTTAGCTTCATCTATCAGGTTAACGCACACAACAGCTCTATCTGTAATTTCCAAGACCTGCAAAACCAAATTTAGATTACGTTCTAACCGTGTTGCATCAAGAACAATAACCGTTACATCAGGCTGCCCGAATAAAATAAAATCGCGGGCTACTTCTTCATCAGTACTGGTAGATAAAAGAGAATAAGTGCCGGGTAAATCAACTATTTTAAATTTTTTCTCCGCATACTGAAAAGCCCCTTCCGCCCTGCCTACTGTTTTTCCGGGCCAGTTACCTGTATGCTGCCTTAAACCTGTAAGGCTGTTGAAGACAGTACTTTTGCCTGTGTTCGGATTACCGGCAAGGGCAACAACGTAATCGAAGCCCGTCATATTTACACCAAGCCGTACCAGATTTCCCGCATTATGCACAGGACAAGTTTCACATTTATTAAGGTCAGGCATTTACTAAATCCTCAACATTATCTTTAATAAAAATTAAATCTGCCTGTTGTCTTCGCAAAGCAATTAATGCTCCTCTAATTTCATAACCGATTGGGTCTCCGGCAAGGCTGGTTAATCGTGCCGCTATTTTTGCACCGGGTACGAAACCAAGGTCAAGAAGCCTTCTTCTCTGCTGCCCTCTTAAAGCTTTTGAGATTCCTGCAATATATGATTCATGATCCATCTTCAATTCAGACAGCCTTTTGAAATTTTCTATAATTTCATCTTCCTGTAAAATTACAACAGAAATATTTCCTGCTGCTTCTTTAGGCAGTATTACTTCAATACCATCTGCTTCAAGAAATATTTGGTTCTTACCAATACCAAGTACCTTTATCAAACTTCCGGCATGAAGGCCGAATGTTAAAATCTGCGAATAGATGCGCGGAGGTTCATCTTCAATATGTATAATTTTTGCTGCACTATTTTCACTTAATTGTAGAAGAGATTTAGCATTGTCATAATCATATTCACCGTAAGGCCCCGGTATAGGGTCGCCGTGAGGGTCAATTAATGGATTACCGAGTTTAGCGGCAATAAAATCAGCTTCGGAATCACTTATGGAATGTTCCCTATCCTCAGCAACAATGTGCCATTTGTCTTCCTTAATGCTTGTTTCTTCAGCTAGATACTTTTCAAGCAGCCGGTGAATACGCACAATCTTTAGTGCATAATTTCTCCCTTCTTCGGTAAGAGACAAAATGCCTTTATCTATGATGGCAAAATTCATACCTGAAAGCATCTGCATTAATTGCGAAGCTTGTTTGCCGCTCATTTTAAGTGCAGATGAAATACTCTCGTTTGTGTCAGTCTGATTATGTATGTTTCGGTCATATAAATACTTTAAGGCATCTTCAAGAAGGATTTTTGTATTATCGCTTTTAACCCGCTTCAAAAGATGAGAAATGTTATTCTTGAAAAAGAAAAACAGCAGGATTGTCACGCAAACTATTCCAAATATTATTAATGCTGTTACTGGATTAACCAAGTTGTCTGCCTTTTTATTTTTAAAACCCTTTAATTATTTGAAAAGTTTCATCTTATAATTAAAAGACTTATGGAATTTATTCAATAAAGCTTTCCAAAGCAATAGCATAATTATTCTACACAATTGTTACATATATCCAATATCGGACTACCATATGCTTAAAATGAACTAAAGGTATAATAATAAAGTTATGATTAGTAAACAGAGAATTATTTGTAGTCCTTCAAAATAATTCATAATTTTGCACCACTTATAGGAGAATAAATGGAAAAAGTTAACAAAACATTAGTAATTGATGCTTTAAGCAAGGTAATTGATCCCGATTTGCATAAAGACCTGGTCAGTTTGAATATGGTAAAGGATATTCAGATTAAAGGAAATGATATTTATGTAGTAGTTGAACTTACAACTCCAGCTTGCCCGCTAAAAGATAAAATAAAAGCTGATTGTGTAAATGCAATTAAAAAGGAAATACCTACCGCCGAAAAAATAGAAATTGAAATGTCTTCCAACGTTAAGACACATTCGGATGAAATTAAAGACTCTATTCTTCCCGGAGTTAAAAATACTATTGCAGTTGCAAGCGGCAAAGGGGGCGTTGGCAAAAGTACCGTAGCAGTAAACCTTGCTGTAGCACTTGCATCACAGGGTGCAAGAGTAGGTTTAATTGATGCAGATATTTACGGGCCTAGTATTCCCCTTATGATGGGATTAAAACAAAAGCCTGCAATTATGCAGGATCCTATTACAGGCAAAATGCTGCCTCTTGAAAATTATGATGTTAAATTAATTTCAATTGGATTCTTCCTTGAAGATAATTCCCCTGTTATCTGGCGCGGCCCGATGGCAAGCGGAGCAATTAAACAATTTATGTCCGATGTTGAATGGGGTGAGCTTGATTATTTGTTTTTTGATTTACCCCCAGGAACGGGCGATATTCAATTAACTTTAGTTCAAACAATTCCTTTAACAGGTGCAGTTATTGTAACAACTCCTCAGGAAGTTTCTTTAATTGATGCCCGCAAAGGTTTGAAAATGTTCGAACGGGTTAACGTGCCTGTATTGGGTATTGTAGAAAACATGAGTTACTTTATTGCACCCGATACTAAAAAACAATATGACATTTTCGGTAACGGCGGCGGACGCAGGCTTGCAGCCGAAATGTCAGTTCCTTTCCTTGGCGAAATTCCTATAGACCCGCGCATTAGAGAAGGAGGAGACAATGGAAAACCTATTGTTTATGAACTTCAAGGTACTGAGTATGCTGAAAAAATAGTTGAAATAAGCAAAAATTTAGCTGCTCAGGTAACAATTTCTGTGGAAAATGGACATTCTTCTAAAATCGAGATATCTTTATAAGTGTAACTGACGGAGTAATTATGAGCGACATACTATTTGAAAAAGTTGAAAAAGCATTAATGAATATAAGGCCATACCTCCAGGCTGATGGAGGAGATGTTGAACTGGTTAAAGTAACTGAAGAAGGTATAGTGGAAGTCCGACTTACCGGTGCTTGCAATGGCTGCCCTATGTCTCAAATGACTTTACGGGCAGGTGTTGAACGTGCATTAATTAGAGAGATTCCGGGCATTAGAAGAGTTGAAGCAGTAAATTAATAAACAGGATATATAAATGAGAAGAAAAGTAATTGCCGGCAACTGGAAAATGAATAAGAACCTGCAGGAATCTATTTCCCTAATCAAGGAAATTAAACTTGCAGCATTATCGGTAACCGGTAAAGTAGAAATTATTATATGCCCCCCTTTTACATCCCTTGAAACCGGGGCAAATTTGTTAAAAGAATCACCGGTTAAACTCGGCGCACAGAATATGCATTTTGAAGATTCAGGTGCATTCACAGGGGAAATTTCAGCTTCCATGCTGAAATCGACCGGCTGCGAATTTGTTATCTTAGGCCATTCTGAAAGAAGGACTATTTTTAAAGAGACCGATGAAGTTATTAATAAAAAGTTAAAAAAAGCAATTGCATCCGGTTTAAAACCTATTTTCTGTGTCGGCGAAACATTGGAAGAAAGGGAAACAAACCGTACCGAAACTATTATTGAAATTCAGGTTAAAAACGGACTAAAGGGAATATCTGAAGATGAAATTAAACACCTCATTATTGCCTATGAACCTGTCTGGGCAATCGGTACCGGAAGAACAGCTACTCCGGCACAAGCAGAGGAAGTACATATTTTCATCAGAAATCTTATTCATAATCTCTATTCCCCTGCTGCTGCTGAAAATATGATAATTCAGTATGGCGGAAGCGTAAAAGCTGATAATGCAAGAGAATTGATGTCAATGAAAAATATTGACGGTGCTTTGGTAGGCGGCGCCTGTCTTAAAGCCGATTCTTTCCTTGAAATTATTAAAGGCGCTTGTTAAAAATAACAAGCGCTTCTCCCTTCCTTTCATTGATTGCCCCCCCCTTTTTCTTTATATTTAGGGTTCGAATTAATAATTTTATATTGAGTCAAAATGAAGAATTTTCGCGTTTTTTTGGCATTTTTGGTGTTTTTGTCCCCAACCCTCATTTCTCCGCAAGTAAAATTAAAAGAACTCCCTGTTTCAAATGGCGATGAAACTGTAAATCTTCTTGTTGGTAAATCTTCTATCCGAAAATTTGTTAATTTAGACCATGGATGGAGCGTACATCCTCTCGATAATGCTGAGAATGTTTTAAATATTGATATCCCGAGCAATTTTGAAGGCGAAACCACCTTAGTTTATGAAAAAGGAATAAACCTTTCGCAGGATGATTACAATAATTTTAACCTCAGGCTTCATTTTATGGGAGCTAATTATTACAGCGAAATTCTAATCAACAATAACCTCATTGCAAAAAATAGTTCCGATATTCCTTTTGATATCGATGTTCCCAAGGATCTGATTAAACCCAATTTTAATAACGTACTTACTGTAAAAGTATTCTTTAAGCTCGATTCTGAAAACACAATTCCATTTAAACAAAGATTTTTAGGGCCAAAGGATTTAGGAGGTTTAATAAGAGATGTTATTCTTGAATATGTTCCCAATAATTTTGCAGAACTTACTGCTTTCAACTATAGTTTCGAATCCCTTCAGAAAGCAAAGTTGAATTTGAAATTCAAAATAAATTTTGCTAAGACATTAAAAGACCAGCAAACAACAACCGGCGAATATAAAATTCTTGTTGAGTTAAAAAATTCCAAAACACAGATTGCCGAATTCAGAAAAGAATTTCCAGTTGCATATAATAAAAATCTTTATTTTAATTCTTTTGCCATGGATATTTCGGCACCGGAATTATGGCGCCCTGATAATCCGACTTTTTATTATCTCAAAATACAATTGTCCAACGGCAAGCAGATCATTGATGAATCAGAGAAAACAGTTTCATTTTATGATCTAAACGTTTCCGACCAGAGCACTAATTTAAATGGCAGTGACTATTTCCTTACCGGGACAACTTATTATATCTCCAATTCTTACTTCGGCAATATAATCAACACACAAAAGCTTAGAGAAGAATTAACAGCAATTAAAAATGTCGGTTTTAATTCCGTGCGTTTTGCAAAAGCAATTCCAAATCCGGTTGCACTTAAACTTTGTGAAGAGATAGGCTTATTTGCATTTATAGAACTACCTTTAAATTCTATTCCGAATGAATATGCCGATAATCAGGTTTTCCTGAATCAGGCTAAGAATTTTCTTAATGTTTATCTTGATAAATATAACAATTATTCAGCCGTTTGTGCCTTCGGAGTAGGCAGCTCATACTTGCCTGAATCTCCAAGCTCCTTAGACATGATTAAAACATTTGCCGGTATCATAAAATCAAAATATAATAAGCTTGTTTATGCATCATTCGTAGGTTTCCCTAAGGAACAAATTGAAAATATCGATTTATACGGAGTAGAGCTTTACGGCAAACAAATTAAATCCATTAAAAGCAGATTTGAACCTTCTTTTACAAATCTAGGTAAATCAAGAATTTTTATAAGCGAAGCAACGTACCCTGTATATAAGGGTGTTACCTCGGGATATGTAAATGAATTCTCAAGCGAAGGACAGGCATTATATTTTTCCGGATTGATAGATTTTTCAGTAGACAACAGTTTAACCGGATATTTTATAAACTCACTGTATGATTATGCAGGTGACTTTAACTCCTTCTATTCAAGCTATAACGGCGCTTCAGATTATAATATCGGGATTCTGGGCAGGGATAAAAATGAATTTTCTTTGCCTTATAAAGTTTTATACAGCAAATTGCACGACGGCGAAAAAGTTACCATTCCAATAGGCACAGAGAAAAATGATGCAAAGAATTTTTTCATCATTGTAGCATTTATTCTGATAATTATTATGGCAATTCTGATAAACACAAAAAGAAAATTCCGCGAAGACTGTTTAAGAGCACTTTTCAGGCCGTATAACTTTTTTGCTGATATAAGAGACCGCAGAATTCTATCCGGAATTCATTCTGCAATTTTACTTGTTATACTGCTCGGCAGTGTATCATTGTTATTTGTTAACCTATTATATTATCTTAAAGCTGATATTCTGGTTGAAAAAATCTTTCTTTCATTCGGGAGCAGAAGAATAAGCAGTTCCATTAGTTATCTGGCATGGAATCCGGTGCCTGCATTTTTTATTATAATGTTTCTTTTGCTAATAAAATTCGGCGTGGTGTCGCTTATTATTAAAATAGCATCATTCTTCACGCGTATTAAAGTTTCTATGCTAAGCATAGTTTTCATGATGATTTGGGCGCTTCTGCCTATGTCTTTATTCACATTAGTTGAGTTAATATTATACAAAGTTCTTGCTATGAATTTCGGTAATATCTACATATATATAATTATAGCCGTTTATATGCTCTGGGTTCTGCAAAGGGTATTAAAAGGGATATATGTAATATTCGATACACGTCCCCTGCCTGTATTTTTTTACAGCATAGTATTTATTTTCCTTGCCGTAGGTTCGGTAATTTTATTTTACCAATTTTCAAATTCAGCAATATATTTCATAATCAATGCATTTAGACAAACACCATTGATGTGAAAGTGAGGTCTCATTGTATTTATCCAAATTAGAAATATTCGGATTCAAATCATTCGCTAATAAAACGGTTCTCGATTTCACCCGTGGAATTACAGGAATTGTAGGCCCTAACGGCTGCGGCAAAACAAACATTGTTGATGCTTTGCGCTGGAGCCTTGGCGAACAAAAAAGTGCTACCCTTAGAAGCGATAAGATGGAAAATGTTATCTTCAACGGTACGCGCGAGAAGAAACCGATGGGTATGTCGGAAGTATCTCTTACTCTTGTAAATGATAAGGGCATACTGCCTACCGATTACACCGAAGTTACAATTACCAGAAGAATCTTCAGATCAGGTGAAAGCGAATACCTGCTAAACAAAAATATTTGCCGCCTGAAAGATATTACAAACCTTTTCATGGATACAGGTATGGGCACAAATGCCTACTCCGTTATCGAATTGAAAATGATTGAAGTAATACTTAGCAATAAAGCTGAAGAACGCCGCAAAATGTTTGAAGAGGCCGCAGGAGTTAACAAATACAAACTCCGCCGCAGGCTTTCACTAAAGAAACTTGATGAAGTAAAAGCAGACCTTACACGTGTTAATGATATTGTCTCTGAAGTAGAAAAATCAGTACGTTCTCTTGAAAGACAGGCAAAGCGAGCAGATCAATACAACCAGATACATTCTGTTTTGCGCGAAAAAGAACTTGATTTGGCAGGAAGAGAATTTTCTCATTTTACAACAGATAAAGCAAAACATCTCATTGATAATCAGGAATTTGTCCAGAGAAGAGAGCAAATTGACCTTGAAATCAGGCAGATTGAAAATGAACTTATACAGCTTCGCACTGAGATTGATGAAATTGAAAATGAATTAAAAAACAAAAGAGCCGATATTGCCCAGAATAATTCGAGAAATTATGAATTAAGAAGCAAAGTATCGGTAGGCGAAGAAAGAATAAACTCTCTTGAACAGAATCAGGAATTATTCAAACAGGAAATAACCGAATTCAGGAATACAATTTCTGAGACAGAAGAACTAATTCTCGCCACAAATGATTCTATTGCCGAATTAACCGTGGAAATTGAAAAAAGAGAAAGGAATTTAACTTCCACTTCAGAAACTATAGAGGTTAAGAAAACACAACTTGATGAAAAAAGAGAACTTCTTAAAACATACAGCGATGAAATTCTTGCCCGGTTCAAAGACCTTTCAACAAAAGAAAACCAGTTAAACAATTATAATAAATCCCTTACGTCTGCAAATGATACCATTGACTCATTAAATGTAAGAATTCAAAATATTACGAATAATATAGCAAAAACAGTCGGTTTTCTTGAAGAACTTACTAATGAGAAAATTGCAGCGGATACAAAATTAGCCGCCAGCGAAACTCTCTTTGCTCAAAGACAAAAAGAAAAAGAAAATCTTGAAAAAGAGCTTAGCGTTCTTAAAGAGCAGGAACTTGACCAGAAAAGTAAACTTACATCCTTACGGGATAAAATTGAATTCCTCCAGACCCTTATTGCAAACCTTGAAGGTATTTCACAAGGTTCTAAAATATTGATTGAAAGTCACGGGTGGACAGAAAAAGAAAAGAATATTTTTGCAGATGTGGGCAAGGCTGAAGAAAAATTCCGTTTTGCTCTTGAAGCCGCATTAAAAGCAGTGCTTAATAACCTGCTTATAGAAAATTTTGACGACCTTAAAAATGCTATCGCTTACTTAAAGAAAAATGATCTCGGTAAGGCTTCTTTCTATTTATTACAAAATCCTTTTGCCCGCAAAAAGAGCCTGCCCAGAATGGTTAACGATTTTAATTTAAAGCGCAAAGCAAAAAAATTGACAAAAGAAAAAGAGTTCGTCGGTTGGGCTTCTAATCTGGTACAGACAGACAAGAAATGGAAACCATACTTTGATAAAATACTTAACAGGACAGCCGTTGTTGTTAATCTGGAAGCTGCATTATATTTAAGCCACAACTATCCGGAGCTAAATTTTGCAACTTTGGACGGCGATTTTGTGCAAAGTTCAGGCATTGTTGAAGCGGGCTCTTCCCCAAAGCTTGATGATACCCTATTCGGCAGAAAACAGTTAATTGTAGATTTAAAAGATGAGTATCCTAAACTTGAATCCATTCTTGAGCAGACACGCAGACAAATAACAGCTCTCGAAAATGAAATTTCAAAAATAGATTTAAAAAATATTTCCGAGCAAGGCAAAGTTCTTCTTAATGACATTACGAACCTTGAAAAGCAGATTTCGCAGTTTGAATTTGAGAACAGAAAAGCAAGCGAAGAAATAGACCACACACAGAGTGAAATTCAACGCCTGGCAAATGAAACAAATGAGCTATATGATCAGATAAATGTGATAAACCGGGAAATTGAGGTTCAATCGGCAGAAAAGCAGAAATCGGAAGAAATTTTTGCTTCTTATGAATCGGAATTAAAAATACTTGATGATGAGTTCACAAAGCTTAACACAGAATTCAATCAGAAAAAGATAGAACTTGAGCGTCTTAGAGGACAGCTTCAAAATGCGCAAAATGAACTTTCCCGTTCGGAAGCATCCAGGACATCGCTTGAAAATTCAGTATTGAAGAAAGAAAAAGATATTGCATCGGCAATTGAGCAGTCAAATTCAATGGCTGAACAATTGATTGAATACCGTGAATCACTGGAAACCATCTCTGCCATACTTGATACTTTGAAAAATGAAGAGAAAGAAATTGATGAGCGCCTTAATACTCTTAAACAGAGCGCATCCCAATTTGAATCAAGGTTAAAAACTTTCAGAAATGAAAGACAGGAAATATCAGACAGCATACATTCTATTGATCTTAAGGTAAATGAAATAAATATGCGGCTTGAAAATCTGGTCAATTACATAAAAGAAAATTATACGATCGATTTGGAATTTCAGGAATATGCAGATCTTGACACATATGATTTTAAGGAACAGACTCACGAAGTTGCACAGCTTAAGGAAAAACTAAAAAATCTTGGCCCTATCAACCTTCTTGCTTACAATGAATATGAACAGGAAAAAGAAAGACTCGATTTTCTTCATAAACAGCGTAATGACCTTACAGATTCAGAGAAGGAATTAATTAAGACAATTAACGAAATCAATGAGACTGCGCAGAAATTATTTTCCGATACATTTGAGCAAATAAGACAAAATTTTATAGGCATATTTCAGACTCTCTTTAATCCGGGTGATGAAGCAGACCTTGCACTTGAAGAAGGCGCAGACCCGCTTGAAGCTAAAATTGAGATCATTGCCAAACCTAAAGGCAAGCGCCCGACCTCTATAGAACTTCTCTCCGGAGGGGAAAAGACCTTGACGGCTACAGCACTCCTTTTTGCAATTTATCTAGTAAAACCGAGCCCGTTCTGCATTCTTGATGAAGTTGACGCGCCTCTGGATGATGCCAACGTTGACCGGTTTACAAAACTTCTTAAAGAATTCAGTAACAATACTCAGTTTATTATTGTTACACATAATAAACGCACAATGGAAGCAGCCGAAACTATGTACGGTGTTACAATGCAGGAAGAAGGGATATCTAAACTTGTTTCTGTAAAATTTAACGAGGAACTGCCGGTTAAATGATAGACAAAGTTTTTAAAATATTTGTCGATTTTGACGGAACTATTACACGTAAAGACGTGGGTGAACATATGTTTCTTGAATTCGGCGACCCTGTTGCCGCAAAAGAAATTATTGCCCAATGGGAAATCGGTCAGATTACTTCTGTTGATACATGGACTTTACTTTGTAAAACAGTAAAGAATTTTGATAAAATTAAATTCGACAGCTTTTTAGATTCTATTGAGATTGATCCTTATTTTCGTTCTTTTGTAGATTACTGCCACGTGAATAATTTTGAACTGACTATTCTAAGCGACGGACTGGATTATTATATAAACTATATCCTTCAAAAAGAAAAACTTCAGTTTGTTAATGTCCGTTCAAACAAACTATCCTTTTCATCTGAAAACGAACTACTACCCTCTTTCCCTTACAGAGATGAAGAATGCAAATCGTGCGCAAACTGTAAAAGGAACCATATTCTGGATTCTACAGGAGACGACGAATATTCTTTCTATGTTGGTGACGGCCTTTCAGACACCTGCCCTGCACAATACTGTGATTTTGTATTTGCAAAAGGCTCTCTTCTCAAGTTCTGTGAAAAAAACAGTATCAACTTTTTCCCTTTTCAGGATTTCAGCCACGTTCAAAAAAGAATTGAAGAATTAAGAAATAAAAAACGGATTAAGCGTAAGCTTCAGCCGGAATTAAAAAGAAAAGAAATTTTTCAGCAAGGTTAGGTTATTGAATAATCTGCAAGGAAATAACAAACTAATGATCATTGCCGGAGAAGCTTCCGGCGACCTTCACGGCGCAAGCCTTATGGAATCATTATCCTCACTTCAGCCAGGGCTTAAATTCTATGGTATGGGGGGAGATAAAATGATTGCCGCCGGCATGGATGTGCAAATGAATGCCAAAAGGATGGCTTTCCTTGGATTCATTGAAGTTATAAGGCACCTCCCTTTTATTATGAAAGTGGAAAACAGCCTTATAAAAAAAATTAAAGAAGAAAATATAAAAACTATTATTCTAATAGATTATCCCGGATTTAACCTCCGCTTTGCGCGAAAAGCTAAAGCACTTGGACTGAATGTAATCTATTATATATCCCCGCAGCTTTGGGCATGGGGCAAAAAGAGAGTTAAAAAAGTTAAACAGTTTGTTGATGAAATGATTGTTGTTTTTCCGTTTGAAGAAAAATTTTATGCTGATAACGGAATTAAGGCTGTATATGCAGGCCATCCTTTAATTGATAGGATTAAAAAATATAATTTCCTGAGCAAGGATGAATTATACAGCAAATTTAATCTCGTGAATGATAAAGATATCCTGCTCCTAATGCCCGGAAGCAGAAAGCATGAAATAAGAAAGATATTCCCCATTGCATTCAAAGGGGCAGCCAAAGTTGCGCAAAAGCTTAATATGCAGCTTGTAATTGCATGTTCAGAGAACATAGATGAAAATATCTTCAGGCAGGTATATGATTATGGCGATTGCAAAATCATTAAAGGATTTACCTACGATTTAATGAAACATTCTAAATTCGGGATTATTAAATCAGGTACATCAACTTTAGAGGCAGGAATTATAACCCTCCCCTACCTTGTTTTATATTCTACCAGCAATATTACTTACTTCCTAGGCAGAATGGTTGTTAACATTAAGAATCTCGCTATTACAAATATTCTTTTAGGCGAAAATGTGGTTGACGAATTAATCCAGCACGATTTAACTGAATCAAATATTGTCTCTCATACTGAAAATATTCTTCAGGATGAATTAAAATATAATACAATAAAACAAAAATTAGAGAAGTTAAAAGACATACTGGGCAGCGGCAATGCTTCAAAACGTGCTGCTCAAATAATTATTGAATACGTGAATGAAATTAAAAAGCATTAAACAAAATATTTTAAGGTTCCTCGGCAATCATGCCGCAAGTTCTTTGATAAATTTATTGATAAAGTCACTATCAGTTAAAAGAGTCAATGCCGATGCTTTTGATCTGCTTTCTAAAAATAAGAACTGTATCGTTGCATTCTGGCACGGAAAAATGTTTTTAGGCTGGTATTTACAGAAGAACAGGCATTTTTCATCCCTTGTAAGTCAGAGTAAAGACGGCGAAGTATTGGCTAATATGCTTACTAAATGGAATTATTCTGTTACGCGCGGTTCAAGCCATATTGGCGGAAAAGAAGCAATGGAAATAATGGTCGGGCAGACAAATTCGGGCGCTTCATTTGCTATAACACCGGACGGGCCTAAAGGGCCTCGTCATAAAATGAAGGCAGGAGCTGTTGTGCTTGCCAAAAAATGCAGCACCGAACTTTTCCTTATTGGAATTGGTTTTAAGAGAAAAATTGCTTTCCGTAGTTGGGATCTGTTTGAACTTCCGTTCCCTTTTACAAAAGCAATTGCAGTTTATTCTGAACCATTATCATTTAGCTCTGATATGACATATGAAGAAACATCAAGAGCTATAGAAAATTGTGAAACAAAATTGAATGAATTAAATAATTATGCGGAATCGCTTTGCTTAAAGTAATAAGAAAGATTGCATCCCCTTTATCGGCGGTTTTTTACCTCATTATTTGGGTAAGAAATTATTTATTCGACAAGGGAATTTTCGCAATAAAAAAATGCGGAGTTAAAGTAATTTCTGTGGGTAATATTACCGTAGGCGGCTCAGGCAAAACACCCGCAGTAATTTATGTTACAGGCATTCTTAAAAATGCAGGCAAGAAGATCGGCATTTTAAGCAGAGGTTATAGAAGGAAATCAAAAGGCTATTTGCTTGTTTCCGACGGCAAAGATATTAAATGTTCAGTCGATGAATGCGGCGATGAAATGTACTACCTGACTACTGATACTCATGTTCCAACTTCAGTATGTGAACGCAGAGTAAAAGGTGCAAGGCGGTTTTTAAAAGATGTGCCGCTTGATGCAATTATTCTTGATGATGCTTTCCAGCACAGGTGGATTCACCGCGATCTTGACCTGATTATGATGGACCAAAGGTTTCTCCAAAAAGTTGATGATATAGATCAGAGTATGCTCCCTTCAGGTACAATGCGCGAACCTTTTGCATCTCTTAAAAGAGCAGATGCAATTATAATAAACAGAAAGTTCTCTCAACCGCGTCCTATTCCTGAAAAACTTATTAAATATTTCGAAGGGATAGATGTTTTCCACGGCTTTTACAATGCCGAAGGATTTTTCGATGTTAAAAGCGAACAGAAATATTCTGTTTCCGATTTTCTTGGCCAGAAAAGCCTGATTGTATGCGGTATAGCGCGCCCAAATTCATTTCTCGGCGTCCTTGAACAAAACAATATAGACTTTACCAATAAAATGATTTTTACCGATCATAAGGATTATACCCTTAAGGAAATTGAAAAAATAAGAAAACAATTTTATGATACCAATGCATATTCAGTCCTTACTACTCAAAAAGATGCAGTAAAACTTTCTAAGTTTTCAAAGGAGTTAGACGATATAGACATTTACTATCTTAAAATAGAATTAAAAATTGAAGAAGAAGAGTTATTTATAAATAAAATTTTGAAAATAATTAATTAACCTTAAACATAAATGAAAAATGGAGGCTATTGATATGGCTAAAGCAGTAAAAAAATATGCGTATTATTTTGGTGGAAAACGTGCTGATGGAAAAGCAGAAATGAAAGAACTTCTTGGCGGTAAAGGAGCTAACCTTGCAGAAATGGTTAACATCGGTTTGCCGGTTCCTGCAGGATTTACCATTACCACTGAAGTTTGCACCTATTATTATGCAAACAAGAAAAAATACCCTAAAGAACTTGAAGCTCAGGTAAAAACATCTCTTGCAAAAGTTGAAAGAGAAATGGGAGCTAAATTCGGCGACTTAAAGAATCCTCTTCTTGTATCTGTCCGTTCAGGCGCACGCGCTTCAATGCCCGGGATGATGGAAACAATTCTTAATGTAGGCCTTAACAATAAAACACGCGAAGCTTTAATAGCTAAAACCGGTAATCCGCGCTTTGTATATGATTCACACCGTCGCTTAATTCAGATGTATTCAGATGTAGTTATGGAAAAAGCTGCAGGTATTGAACCTGAAGAAGGCAAAGGAGTACGCGCTCAGTTAGAAAAAGAATTAGAAAAAATGAAAGTAGCACGCGGCGTTCATACAGATACAGAATTGACTGCCGATGATTTAAAAGAATTAATTGAAATCTACAAAGCAAAAGTACAGGAAGTACTTGGCAAACCATTCCCTGAAGATCCAATGCAGCAGATGTGGGGAGCAGTTGCAGCAGTATTCCAGAGCTGGAACGGCAAACGCGCTATCTCTTACAGAAGATTTGAAGGCATTCCTGATGAATGGGGTACAGCAGTTACCGTTCAGTCTATGGTATTCGGCAATATGGGCGATTCTTCTGCAACAGGTGTTGCATTTACACGTAACCCGGCCACCGGCGAAAATTATTTCTACGGCGAATGGCTGCCAAACGCTCAGGGTGAAGATGTTGTTGCAGGTATCAGAACTCCAAATCCAATTAACGAAGTCGGTAAAAATGAACATACCGCTCATCTTCAGTCACTTGAAACCGCAATGCCTGTTACTTATAAAAAACTAAACGGCATTCAGCGTTCATTGGAAAAACATTATCATGATATGCTCGATGTAGAATTTACAATTCAGGAAGGCAAATTATATATGCTTCAGTGCCGTGTCGGCAAGAGAAACGGACCTGCTGCTGTTAAAATGGCTCTTGATATGTACAAAGAAAAATTAATCACAAAAGAAGAAGCTGTAAGCCGCGTTCAGCCGTCTCAGTTGGATGAACTCTTACATCCTATTATCGATCCTGCAGCAGAAAAAACTTCTACAATATTTGCTAAAGGTTTGCCTGCTGGCCCAGGCGGTGCATCAGGACAGGTTGTATTCTCTGCAAATGATACCGTAGCATGGGCAAAACAAGGTAAAAGAGTTATTCTTGTACGCGAAGAAACCAATCCTGAAGATATTGAAGGAATGCGCGCTGCACAGGCAGTTTTAACTGCACGCGGCGGAATGACCTCACACGCAGCTCTTGTAGCACGCGGATGGGGCAAATGCTGCATCGTTGGCGCAGGATCAATTAAAATAAATTATGAAGAAAAATATTTTACTTCCGGTAATGTAACAATCCGCGAAGGAGACTGGATTACATTAAACGGTTCTAAAGGCGTTGCTTATCTTGGCGAACTCCCAATGATTAAAGCTGCTGAAGAAAATCCTGATTTCCAGGCATTCATGTCATTATGCGATCTGGTAAGAAAATTAAAAGTAAGAACCAATGCCGACACTCCTGATGACGCGGCAAAAGCACGCGCATTCGGTGCCGAAGGTATCGGTTTATTCAGAACAGAACATATGTTCTACGGTAAAAATTCAGAAGAACCTTTATTCCTTCTCCGCAAAATGATCCACTCCAAAAACAAGGAAGAAAGAGTTGCAGCACTTAATGAATTATTCCCATATGTAAAGAAAGATATTAAAGGTACAATGGAAGCAATGGACGGCTATCCTGTTACATTCAGAACACTCGATCCTCCATTACATGAATTCGTTCCTACCAGAATGGACGAAAGAGAAAAACTTGCAAAAAGCCTTGGTATTTCATTAGATGAATTGAATACACGTGCCGATGCTCTGCATGAAAACAATCCGATGATGGGACACCGCGGTGTACGCCTTGGTATCACTTATCCTGAAATTACCGAAATGCAGGTACGTGCTATTTTCGAATCTACTGCAGAATTAATGGCAGAAGGAAAGAATCCTTTCCCTGAAATTATGATTCCTGTTACATGTGACGTAAATGAAATTAAAAATCAGTATGAAATTATCAGCAGAGTATATGCTGAAGTTTGCCAGAAATTCGGATTGAAGAAAATTGCACACTTAACCGGCACAATGATTGAAATTCCGCGTGCTTGTTTAACAGCAGATAAAATTGCCGGAGTTGCTCAATTCTTCTCATTCGGTACAAACGACCTTACACAGATGGGCTTTGGATTCTCACGCGATGATATCGGCGGATTCCTCCCTGAATATCTTGATAAGAAAATTCTTCCTGAAGATCCGTTCCAGTCAATCGATCAGCAGGCTATCGGCAAATTAATGCAGATGGCAGTTGAAGGAGGCCGTTCTACAAGACCTGACCTTAAAATAGGTATTTGCGGCGAACATGGCGGCGAACCTAAATCTATAGAATTCTGTCATAAGATCGGTTTGAACTATGTAAGCTGTTCACCGTTCAGAGTTCCTATTGCACGCCTTGCAGCAGCTCAGGCAGCTGTAAAAGATATTAAAGCAGGCAGCAAAAAATCAGTTAAAAAACCGGTTAAAAAAACCGCTAAAAAGAAATAATTATTGCTTTGATATTATTTATTAGGGGGAAGATATTTTTTCTTCCCCCAATTAAATGTATGCAATGTAAAAAGAAGGAGCATCAATGAAACTATCCGAATTTAAATATGTGCTGCCAAAGACATCTATAGCTAAATTTCCTGTTTCTCCAAGAGACAGCGCTAAACTTATGGTTCTTGACCGTAAAACCGGGGAAATTGATCATAAAGAATTCTCCGACGTCGTTGACTATATGAACAAAGGCGATGTACTCGTTGTTAATGAGACTAAGGTATTGCAGGCGCGTTTATTCGGTAAAAAAGAAAGGACCAACGCAAAAATTGAAGTTTTCGTTTTGCGCGAATTGAATAAAGAAGAAAATATATGGGACGTTATTGTTGATCCTGCACGTAAAGTAAGAATTGGCAATAGAATTTATTTTAATGATAAACTTTGGTGCGAAGTTATTGATAACACTACTTCACGCGGCAGAACTGTAAGATTTAATGATGATGCAGGCGATATTTTCAAAGCAATTGAAAAGATTGGCCAAACTCCTATTCCCCCATATTTGAAAAGAGATCCCGAAGAAACCGATAAGGAAGACTACCAGACAATGTTTGCAAAAGTTGACGGCTCTGTTGCCGCACCGACTGCTGCACTGCACTTTACTCCGGCACTTTTCAAAAAAATACAAAAGAAAGAAATTAAACTTGCTACTGTAGTTTTGCATATAGGGTTAGGCACATTCAGGCCTGTTGAAGTTGAAGACCTTACAAAACACAAAATGGATTCCGAATATTTCGAAATTCCTGAAGAATCAGCTAAGACTATCAACAAGGCTATTGAAGGAAAGAAAAATATTTTCGTTGTAGGCACCAGTACAACACGCGCGCTTGAAAGCAGTGTTACTGCCGAAGGTTTTGTAAAACCGAACTTCGGCTGGACCGATAAATTTATCTTTCCGCCGTTTGAATTCAAGATTACAAAAAAATTAATTACAAACTTCCACCAGCCGGAATCTACTCTTTTAATGCTTACTGCCGCTTTTGCAGGTTACGATTTTATTTTCAAAGCATATAAAAAAGCCATAAAAGAAAACTACAGATTCCTGAGCTATGGCGATGCAATGATAATCTTATAATATGAAAGTAACAGCTATTTTACCTTCGGGCGGTGAAGGGAAGAGGTTCGGGAATGCTTTGCCTAAGCAATATCAGCAGGTAAGAGGCAAAGAAATACTGGCTTATACAATTGAGCTTTTCCAGAATTGCAGCCTTATTGATAAAATAGTAATTGCAGCTGACCCATATTATTTTGATCTAATTGCAGACATAAAAGAAAAATACGGTTTCCGGAAAATCACCAAAGTTGTTCATGGGGGAAAAGAGAGACAGGATTCTGTTTTTAATGCCCTGTCCTCCCTATCCTGCGATGATGATGACCTAATCGCGGTACATGATGCCGTGAGGCCGCTACTTCCAAATACAATTCTTGATAACGCTATAATTATGGCTAAAAATTTCGATAATGTTGTTGTTGCCATAAAAGCGAGAGATACCTTGATTGAATCTTCCGATAATGAAAATTTATTTGTACAGAGCTACTATGACAGGGAAAAAATTTACTACGCCCAGACTCCCCAAATTTTCTCTTATGCCGTTCTTATGGATTCAATGAAAAAAGCTGCAAATGATGAATTTTGGGGCACTGATGAATCAATGTTAGTAAAAAGAGCCGGATATGCGGTTAAAATTATTGAAGGTTCTTCCTTAAATTTCAAAATTACTACCCCTGTAGATTTGGATTTGTTCGAAAAATTGACGTTTTTTAGTAGTTAAATATTTTAAATTGTTCATATTCTTAATATTTAAATATTTTTAGCACAAATAAATAGATGGTATTATGTTAAATCTTATTGTCATTATATTCATTTCTTACCTGGTAGGCTCAATACCTAACAGTATTATTGTAAGCAAATTAGTTAAAGGCATAGATATAAGAAAACACGGAAGTGGAAATGCAGGCGGTACTAACGTTTTCAGAGTAATCGGCTGGAAATGGGGCGTATTAACAATTCTTCTTGATGCACTTAAAGGTGCTATTGTAGTTGTATTTATTGCCCGATTATACCTGGATAATTTCCCATTCACCAACATTACCCCTTTCGATGATTTTACTCTAGTTCAAATATTCTGCGGTGTAGCCGCTGTTATAGGACATATATGGACCGTATTTGCCGAGTTTAAGGGTGGCAAAGGTATTGCAACTGCTATGGGTTTCCTATTAACTATCATTACTGTTGATATGCTTGTTGCAATCGGTATTTTTGCAATCGTTGTTTATCTTTCCAGATATATTTCTTTGGGGTCCATTGTTGCCGCAATATCAATCCCTCTAATTTTAATTTTCAGAGAAAACATCCTTGGTGATAACATACCGGGGTACAGCACTATTCTTCCTTTCGTCATTGCATTGGTTATGCTTGTTATCTACACACACAGGGCTAATATTGAAAGGCTTATTAACGGAAGTGAAAGAAGATTTTCATTTAGTAAAAAAGAAAAAGTATAAATGCGGATTACTGTTTTAGGTGCCGGCGGATGGGGCACCACTCTTGCTATTATTCTTCAGTCCAATGGCCATGATGTAATTCTATGGGAATTCAAAGAAGATTACTGTAAGATTTTACAGCAAACCCGTTTTAACCCTACATACCTTCCCGGTGTTGAAATTCCTAAAGAAATAACAATCACACATTCTCTTACCGAAGCCTGTACAGACAGGAACATGATTATTATTGCCATACCTACACAATTTATCCGTTCTGTTCTACAAAAGATAAGTAAACTTGATTACGGCAATACAACTTTTGTAAGCGTGGCAAAAGGGATTGAAAAAGAAACACTTCGTACAGTCTCTCAAATTTTACAGGAAGAAATTCCGGGAATAAGCAATTCCAAAATTGGCGTTATCTCAGGGCCGAGCCATGCCGAAGAAGTAAGCAGAAAAATTCCTACGGCTGTCGTTGCCGCATCGCTTGATCCTGCCACTTCTCAGCAAATCCAAAGCACATTCATTACATCTTACTTCAGGGTTTATTCTTCCACCGATATTATCGGTGTAGAACTCGGCGGGGCATTCAAAAATATTATTGCAATCGGCGCAGGTATAATTGACGGTGCTAACCTCGGCGATAATACCAAAGCTGCCATTATGACAAGAGGCGTAGCTGAAATTTCCCGTTTTGGTGTAAAGCTTGGTGCTTCCCCCGAAACATTTGCCGGTTTATCGGGCATGGGAGATCTAATTGTTACCTGCATGAGTAAACACAGCAGGAACAGATACGTCGGTGAGCAAATTGGCAAGGGAGCTAAACTTAAAGATGTTATAGCTTCAATGGAAATGGTTGCTGAGGGAGTAGAAACATGCCGCTCGGTATATTTCCTGGCTAAAAAATTGGGCGTTGAAACTCCTATATGCTCTGCTGTCTATGAAATTTTATATCTTGACAAAGATCCTATCAAAGCTACATTCGACCTGATGACCAGAGATATGAAGCCCGAAATTTTATAATTTCTTCCCTCTTTTTTATTATATTCCTTATAATTAAATTCTTTTTTATGGATGCTGATAAAATTATAAGCACGTCAGTGCAATATTTAAAATCTATTGGGCCTAAGCGGGCTGAATCTTTCTCGAAAATAGGAATTAGAACTGTCCGCGATTTGCTCTTTTACTTCCCTACCAAATATTTGGATAGGTCATCTATTCTTAATGCTTCCAAAGTTATTCAGCTTGTTGCTAACGGATTCGATGGCGAAGTTACAATTATTGGGAAAGTTGTTGATAAAGAAACGATACGCTATGGAAAGAAAGAGATATTGAAAGTTACCTTGAAAGACAGTAAAGCAATGTTTGAATGTGTCTGGTTTCAGGGAGGTAAATATTTTAAGAACCTTTTTAATGAGAATGAGCACTATGCAGTATCCGGTAAACCCGTTCTTACAAAATATGGGCACTTACAAATTGCTCATCCAGATTTTGATAAACTTGCTGACGAAGAATCTTCCGAATTCCTTAATACCGGCAAAATAATTCCATTTTACCGGGTTGCGAAGGAATTAAAGTCTTCAAACCTTGGAGATATAAGCTTAAGAAGAATAATCCACAATGCCGTTGATTATAGCGCTAAACATCTTCAAGAAACCCTCCCTAAGTACATTGTCGAAGAACAATCACTGATGCCTATAACCGATGCAGTAATTAACATGCATTTTCCTGAAAGCAAGGAAAAACTTGAAATAGCAAAACACCGTTTCAAGTTCGAGGAACTTTTTTATCTTGAATGCCTTGTAGGCTCCAAGAAGAACCGAATCAAGAACTTTAGTAAAGGAATTTCTTTTAAAGTAACTGCAAAACCAATAAAAGAGTTTTTAGATTCACTTCCGTTCAAATTGACTGAAGCACAAATTAGAGCGCTTCATGATATCCGTACCGATATGGAAACAGATAGGCCTATGAGCCGCTTGCTGCAGGGTGATGTAGGCAGCGGGAAAACAATTGTTGCAATGATTGCTATGCTTATTGCAGCAGAGAATGGATATCAGTCTGCATTTATGGCACCTACTGAAATTTTGGCAGACCAGCATTATAAAAAAATCTCATCCCTCTTTGCACCATTTGGCATTAAAGCCACATTATTGCTTGGCGGACAAAAGAAATCCTTACGGAAATCTGTTTTGGATGAAATTGAAAATGGAGAAGCCCGAATAATTATTGGAACACATGCTTTGTTTGAAGGCGGAGTTAATTTTAACAAGCTTGGATTCATTGTAATTGACGAGCAGCATAGATTCGGGGTTATTCAAAGGTCTAATCTCATTGAAAAAGGAATTACTCCTGATGTTCTGCTTATGACCGCTACTCCAATACCAAGATCACTTACAATGACTCTGTACGGCGATCTTGATGTTTCTGTCATAGACCAAATGCCTAAAGACAGGAAACCGATTAAAACTTTTATAAGAAAAGAAGACAAGCTTCCCCTGGTTTATAACTTCATAAAAGAAAAAATTGCAAGCGGGTACCAATCTATACTTGTCTATCCTCTTGTTGAAGAATCCGAGAAACTTGATTTGAAATCCGCTCAGAAGCATTATGATGAGCTAAAATCAACCGTATTCAAGGAAAACCGCATAAATATTATTCACGGCAGGATGAACTGGAAAGAAAAAGAAGAAGTGATGAATAAATTTGCGGCCAAAGAGTTTGATATTCTTATTGCAACTACTGTTGTGGAAGTCGGGATAGATATTCCTGATGCAAACATAATTGTAATCAATGACGCATTCCGTTTCGGACTTTCGCAGCTGCATCAACTGCGCGGAAGGGTTGGAAGAAGCGATAAGCAGGCGTTTTGCCTGTTAATTGCTAAAAATGATTTCATTGCAGAAAGAATTTCTGAGCAGCTTAACTTTGAATACCTGTCGCAGGCGCAAATTGAAAGATATAAATCATCTATTCGCCTTGCAGCAATGCTGAAACACACAAGCGGATTCGATTTATCTGAGATTGACCTTAAATTAAGAGGGCCCGGAGATATTTTCGGCGTTAAACAAAGCGGCTTGCCTGAATTAAAGTTTGCCGATCTGATTTACGATTCCGAAATTTTATTTGCTGCCAAAGCAATTGCATTCAAGATAATTGAAGAAGACCCGCGTTTAAAGAAGGAGGAACACCAAATCATCAAAAATAATTTGGTAAAAAACTTTTCCGACTCATTAAAACTTTCTTTCATCGGATAATTTTTCCTTCGGCAAAAAATTTTCTCTTAAAAAAATTTTTCATCAAAAAAAATTTTTTTTGAAAATCTCATTAATTTCTTGCATATCATTTATTAATCATTATATTACATACAAAATTTTTGAGGATTTTGTATTTTTCCGTTGTTGAAAAATAAAAAGTTAAAAGTTGCTCTTTCTTATAATGTAAAACCGGAAGTTGATCCAATTTCCGCACGCACACCTGTCTCTCTTCTTCAAAAAGACACCTCTGTTAATGATATTTTTGCCGAGTGGGATACTTACGAGACCATCAACGCAGTAAAATCAGCCTTAGAATTATACAATAATGTAATAATGATCGAAGCAAATGCCGATGCTTTTGAAAAGTTTCGTTCTCTTAAGCCTGAAATTGTATTTAACATTGCAGAAGGATTCAATGGAATAGGGCGCGAAGCACAAATACCCGCTATGCTTGAGATGCTCGGCATTCCTTACACAGGTTCTGATACTCTTACACTTGCAACATGCCTTAACAAAGCACGCACTAAAGAAATTTTATCATACTATAAAATTCCTAATGCACCTTTCTGCCTGCTTGAAAGCCTTGATGACCTTAAGGATTTCAATCTTTCATTCCCTGTACTCATTAAACCGGTAGGTGAAGGTTCAAGCAAAGGTATTTTTAATAAAAACTTTGTTCACAGCATCACAGAATTGAAAAATCTGCTTGAAGAATATATACCACAGTATAATCAGCCCTTTGTTGCAGAAGAATTCCTTAACGGGCGCGAATTTACCGTTGCTATGCTTGGTAACGGAGCCGAAACAAGAGTTTTGCCCATTGTAGAGATAAATTTTGATGAGCTTCCAAAGGAAGCTGTTAAAATTTATTCCTATGAAGCCAAATGGATCTATGATACACGCGAGAAGCCTCTTGATATTTTCTCCTGCCCGGCAAAAATTGATAATAAGCTTGAAGAAGAAATTAGAAAAACAGTTCTAAGCACATATAAAGTTCTTAATTGTAAAGACTGGAGCAGGATTGATGTCCGCCTTGATAAGAATAATGTTCCTAACATCATCGAAGTAAATCCATTGCCCGGTATACTTCCTAATCCGGAAGATAACTCATGTTATCCCAAGGCAGCACGTGCAGCCGGTTTTTCTTATAACGAAATTTTAAACCAAGTCCTCCTTGCTGCTGTCAAAAGATATAGAATGATATGAAAAATGATTTGAAAATATTGATATGTTACAATGAACCTGTTAAGTACTACACTAACTACCTGGGTAAAGAACCTTCTTCCGAAGAAGACAATATAGACCTGTCCGAAACAGAATTCCTTAAGAACATCTCGGTAATTAAGAAATTATTGGCTAAAAAATTTAAACAGGTTTCAACTTTAGGTTTTACAGGAAATATTCCTGTCATTATGTCCAAATTACAGAGTTATTCTCCTGATCTGGTGTTCAACTTCGTAGAATCGGTTGAAGGCAATTCATATTTTGAAAGTTTTGCTGCAGGACTCTTTGATATTCTTGGAATTGAATATACAGGCAACGACCCATCCAGTTTAAGCAACTGCCTTATAAAATCAAGGACAAAAGTTATACTTGAATCGCAGGGAATTACAACTCCCGCTTATTATCTTTCTCAATACAAAGAAAAATTGCCTAAGGAAAGTGATTTTGAGCTTAACTACCCGGTTATGCTTAAACTCGCAAGTGAAGATGCAAGCATAGGTATTTCCGAATTTTCGGTTGCCAAAGATTATAAAGCTATGGTTGAAAGAGCTGAATACTTATTCAAAAAGTATAAACAAGCTGTTATGATTGAGGAGTACATTGACGGAAGAGAAATTAATGTAGCTATCCTTGGCGGCAAGATAATGCCTATATCCGAAATTGTTTTTGACGGCCTTCCTAAAGGGTTGCCTAAGATTATTACTTACGAGGCTAAATGGTCTCCTAACAGTGTATATTATAAGTATACAGTTCCACGCTGCCCTGCCAAATTAGCTCCGCAGCTTAAAAAGAAAATTGAAAAATTAGCTATAGATTCATTTAATGCATTAGAATGCCGCGATTATGCAAGAGTGGACATTCGCATAAGCAAAAGAAATGTGCCTTATGTAATTGAAGTTAATCCCAACCCTGATATTTCACCTGATAGCGGCTTTGTACGCAGTGCGGCTGCTTTCGGGCTTAGTTATGATAAACTTCTTTATAAACTTGCAGAAATAGCTTTGGAAAGAAAGAGTTATGATAAGAAAATTGCTTCCTAAGGATAGGGAACAGATTAAGGATATCGTTTCCGCCATAGAAATCTTCAGCGATGAAGAAAAAGTGGTAGCCCTTGAGCTTATTGATGAAGCTATAGCAAAACCTCAGTTGGATTATTACAATGTTTTTGTGTTTGAGGATAATAATAAAGTTTTAGGTTACCACTGTACCGGCAAAAGAGCCCTTACAGACGGCGTTTTTGATATGTTCTGGATTGTTGTTTCCCCTAATGTACAAAATAAAGGAATTGGGAAAGAACTTCTTAAACATGTTGAAACTTTTGTGAAGGAAAGGAACGGAAGATGGGTTTTGGCAGAAACATCTTCGCGCGACTGTTACACGCCTACAAGAAATTTCTATTTAAAAAACAAATATTCCATTGTTTCTGAAATCCGCGACTTTTACTCGGTCAACGATAATCTTGTAGTATTTGGAAAATATTTATCTAATAACATATAAACATAAAGGGCAATATATCATGGAACTTTGGCAACAAATGATTCGCGATAGCATTCACACTGTTGACCAGCTAGTAGAGCAATTCGGCCTTGATAGGAGTGTTGCTAAACAACTTGACGGGTTCTTTCAGGCAAGGATCAATCCTTACTATCTAAGCCTCATCCGCCACAAGGGAGACCCTATCTGGCGCCAATGCGTACCGGATAAGGATGAACTTGAAGACTTAGATGGTGCTGCCGATCCCCTCAAAGAAGACGAAATGAGTCCGGTGCCCAACATTACTCACCGGTACCCTGATCGTGCTTTATTCTTAACTACAAGCCAATGTGGTATGTACTGCCGTTTCTGCACCAGAAAAAGGAAAGTAGGTAATTCTGATAAAATTTCCATGAAGGATCTGGAATCGGCATTTAAGTACATTGAAAAGCACCCCGAAATTAGGGATGTTATAATGTCAGGCGGCGATCCGCTTATGCTTACTGATGTTATGTTGGAAAAAATCCTTAAAAGATTACGCGCTATTCCTCATGTTGAGATAATCAGAATAGGGACTAAAGTACCTTGCGTTCTTCCCCAGAGAATTACTCCTGAATTAATTGAAGTGATCAAGAAGTATCATCCTGTTTATATTAATACTCACTTCAACCATCCATGGGAAATTACGCCTGAAAGTACTAAAGCCTGCGAAATGTTAGCCGATGCGGGATGCCCGGTCGGTAATCAGGCTGTTTTAATGAAAGGCGTCAATGACGACCCTGAAGTTATGAAAGAGCTTTTCCTTAAACTGCTTAAAATAAGAGTTAAACCTTACTATCTTTTTATGGCAGACGAAACTAAAGGTACAAGCCATTTTAAAACCTCTATACAGACAGGGCTTGATATTATCTATAAATTAAGAGGAAACATTTCAGGATTAGCTATTCCTCACCTTGTAATTGATACTCCCGGGGGCGGCGGTAAGATTCCTATTCTACCGCAATATGTTCTCCATCATGATGAAGACAGAATTGTACTCCGCAATTACAAGAACGAAGTTTATGTTTACCATGATGTTAAACATGAACCGACCGAGAATAAAATTCCTATTGAAATCTCCAATAAGAAGAACAGCGGCACTAAAAAGCCGAGACACTTTAAGGAGATCAGTTCAGTCCAAATCTCGGAACTGATAAACAGCAATAATTAGTTTACAAAAAAGGGGGCTTTAAGCTCCCTTTTTTTTATCTTATACTTTCCACTCACTCATTTTCTATCAATTCTTCTCCTCCGCTTAAGCTGGAAGGCAATGAATGAATAAAATATTCTTATATATAATCATTTTTCCACTCCGGAGGAGTGGCACATTGGTAACAAGGACAAACCTGACAAAAACAACGACCCGGGACGGGTCGCACAAAAAATTTTGCTTAGGCTAAAGCAAATAGACAATCTAAGTTCCATAAATCCGTCCGCTAAAGCATGACGGGAATTTATATAAGTACTTTTACATTCCTTTATTATTTTTGCAGCACCGAAGTGTCTTTTACTTCAATTGACATTGTTACAGATTGCTCTGTGTCAGTAATTGAGTTAACGTCTATATTTCCCGTTATTTCAATGTTCGTAGAAAGAAGCACGCCATTAACATAATCAAAATATGCAGTTCCCTTTTGTATTCCTTTCCCAACCATAAGAGCGGATTCGCTATCTGCGTTTATTGTGCCGTCGAAGCTAATTTCACCATAAGAAATAATTTTTAAGCATTCAATCCCTTTATATGATTCTATTCCTGCAATTTTATAATGCACTTTATACTTATACCCAATATTATTGCCATCTACAAATGGAATTGAATCTGTGCTGGAAGTACTCCATTCTTCCCCTATTCTAACTGCTTTCCGGGCAAACTCAATCTGTTGAATATTATTTCTGTTTAAAACAAAGTCAGGGAATAAATTAGTGCTGCTTAAATTTAATGTATCCAGAATTTTACCATATTTATCACATCTAATCTGCATTCTCATCTTACTTGTATCCCCCTTTTCCTCAGTGTAGCCGCCCCCTTCGGGCATATTCATCTTAGCAGATATGGAGTCATCCACTAACGAAAGCGTGAACTTATCAGGTAGGATATCCATTGCTTCTATTTGATGACGTAATGTAACATCCGAACCCATTGAATTATCCTGCCCCATTATTGTGAATTTAAGGTTAGCAATAACATTAAGCTTATATACAAGGGGCTTCCCTTTCTCAAATTTATAGGCAAGATCATAAGTACCCTGCGCGTAGTAATTAATATTACTAAGGAATAAAAAAATTACACATATACACATTTTTACAAATAATTTCATACCAGCCTCTTTAATTTAGAGTTGAAATATAACCTAAGGCAAAGAACGGGATCTATTTAAGAATCCCTGCTAAATCTTTTTCCAAAGTTTCAACCGGAGATTCAATGATCCTTCCAATTTCTTTATCATCTCTATATATAATTAGTGTCGGCACAGACTTAATCTGAAGCGGCTCAATATCGCCATAGGGATTTATCTTTTTCTTGTCAACAAAAATCAGGTTAACATTTTTAGTATCAAATTTAACAGCATCAAGAAGTTTAATAAAGCGGGGTACTTCTCTTTTACTATCGCTGCACCAGGTACCCATTACAATTGTTATTTTAACCCCTGCCATTTTTTCGGGAGTAAATGCTTTTATTACTTCCTTATCAGGCTGGTAAACATCATATTCGGCACCGTACCATGTAGAAAAACTTGTATCTTTGAAGACTGTTAAATCACCATAGCCAACGTACATATTTTTGTGGCTTTTTTCATCTAAAACAATTTTCCCTTTTTCCTGAGCAAAAGACAAAGTGGAAATAATAATGGTAATTAATAAAATTAATCTTTTCATATTAGCCTCAGTGAGAGTTAGTTCTTAAATCAATACCCCAATGGAGTTTATTACGGAGAATCTCGAAATAATTCTTATCAGTATGAACAAGCTGGAATGGTTTTTTGCTTTTTATTATTTCTATCTTAACAGGAGGTTCATAATAATTTACCCGCTGTCCGTCACAATTTATCTGAACAGTCGTGTGATGCGACTTCATTGTAACCGTTATTTTTTTATCAGCGGATATTACCAGAGGACGCATTGTAAGAGTATGGGGCGCAATTGGGGAAATAGTTATTACTTCTGCATTAGGTACAACAATAGGCCCGCCTACAGAAAGAGAATACCCGGTAGTACCCGTAGGTGTTGAAACAATTAACCCGTCAGCCGAAAAAGTTGTAACATACTCATCATTTATATGAATGGTAAGTTCAATCATTTTGGGCCATCTGCCTTTATCCAGGATAATATCATTAACAGCATACAATTCCTGTGTGGATTCCTTATCGCACAATGCCTGCAATGTCATCCGTTCTTCAATACGGTAATTCTTTTCTTTCAGGTCTTTTATAAATGCATCAATACCGGATATTTCATATTCAGCCAGAAATCCGAGCTTGCCGAAATTTATTCCTGCCACAGGTGTATGGGTCTCTCTTAAATCGAAAGCGGTATTAAGCATTGTACCGTCCCCCCCAAATGAAACAACAACATCACATTTACCGAATTGTGAATTGGGGATATATTTGTCCGCAGATATTTCCATACCCATATTATCTCTTGAACCAAAAAGATTTTCACTTAATAGAAATTCAAATCCGTTTTTTTCAAGAGAGCCTATAAAATATTTCAGAGTAGGGAAAATATTTTCTTTAGAAGTATTTGCTATAATTCCTATTGTCATTTTTTCTCTTTCCGGTTTAATTCCCAAAGTTTTGCATACTTTGTAAAAACATAATTTGTAGAAAAGATTGCAAGAATAAAGCCCTGAATTCCATCCATGAATCCAAGCCTTACAATATACATTTTGATAAAGAAAAAGAAGGGATGCAAAATCAATCCTGACATAGAGAAGGGTTTCCCTTTCCTTTCAAGGTCAATAGCAGCAAGAGAAGTATAATTATTAAACTTCTCATAATAATGTTTAATATTTAAATCAGTATAATGCTCAAGGTCATGTTTAAGCTCTCCCGCCTTGCCGGAAAAATCAAGCCCTTCATGAACAGCATTATCATTAAACGATACAAACTTCTTATTAAAAAGCCTCGCTACTCTGCCCGGATACCAGCCTCCGTGTTTTATCCACCGGCCAAGGAAATATGCCCTCCTTGCAACCTTGTATACATGAAATTCCGGAGAACCGGATTTAAAGTCCCTTATTTCCTGTTGTAATTCGGGAGTAACGGCTTCATCAGAATCAATCCAAAGGACCCAATCATTAGTTACTTTGGTAATTGCATATTTCTTAGTATTAGTATACCCCATCCAATCACAGACTTCAAAATTAACTGATTTTGACTTCACAATTTCCAGAGTATTGTCCGAAGACTTGGAATCAACAACCACAAAAATCTCGTCTATACAGGCTTTAAGAGTGTCTATACACCGGCCTATTGTTTCCCCGGCATCCTTGGCTATTATTATAGTTGATATATTAATGGCAAATATCCTTGTTATCTATTAAATTCAATTTGACTTTTACAATAATACAATTTTTTTCATTTAAGCAGTAAAAAAATATTTTGCCCGGGCTATCAATTATTCCTACAAAATAGTAAAAACTCTTATTAAATTTGTATATAACTATTTAAGTTAAATATGAAAAAAGCATTGGTGCACGAATGGTTTGTGGAATATGCCGGCTCGGAAAGGTGCTGTGAATCATTCCTTAATATCTGGGATGATCTGGATTTATATTCCATTGTAGCCTACCCCGATGAAGAAATTGAGAAAAACGTCCTAAAGGGGAAAAAAGTACATACGTCCTTTGTACAACGTGTACCATTTTCCAGAAAAAAATTCCGGAATTATCTTGCATTGTTCCCGTTGGCAGTAGAACAATTCGATTTAACCGGATATGATCTAATCCTTTCCAGTTCTCATGCTGTTGCAAAGGGTGCGCTTACAAATCAAAACCAGCTGCATATCTGCTATTGCCATACCCCCATAAGGTATGCATGGGATTTATACCACTCATATTTGACAAATGCCGGGCTAAACAAAGGAATGAAGGGAGCCGCTGCCAAGCTAATACTTCATTACATAAGGCAGTGGGATATTGCGTCTTCAAACCGGCCCGATTATTTTATTGCGAATTCCAAATACATTGCAGGCAGGATAAAGAAAACCTATAACCGTGATTCTGTTGTTATTCATCCGCCTGTTAACACTCATCTATTCCCTCTGGAAACTAATAAAGAAGAATATTACCTTACCGCCTCACGGCTTGTTCCTTATAAAAAGATTGATCTTATAGTAGATGCTTTTGCACAAATGCCCGATAAAAAGCTGCTTGTAATTGGCGACGGTACTGCAAGAAAACTAATTGAGTCTAAAGCTGCAAAAAATATTGAGCTTCTTGGCTACCAGCCTGCAGATAAACTTAACAATTACATGCGTAAAGCCAAAGCATTTGTATTTGCCGCCGAGGAGGATTTTGGTATTACAGTTGTGGAGGCGCAATCATGCGGTACCCCAGTTATAGCCTTGAACAAAGGGGGAACAGCGGAAACCGTTATTGATAAATTCAACGGTGTGCATTTCAACGAGCAGACTGCTGCTTCTATAATAGAAGGAGTAAAAAAATTCGAAAGTGTTCAATCTTTCGATTACACTAAAATTCACGAATCCGCCCAAAAGTATTCGAAAAATAATTTTGAAGATAAGATTAAAATTTTTGTAAATGAGAAGTGCAACATTTTTTTCAACAATAATAGAACTTCATGTTAGCATTTAATAAGAAATTTATCAGATTGCAGTTGACTTTCGATCTTCTGCTAATTGCTTTAATATTTACAGTTTCCGCTATCTTCGCCCAATCTCTTTATACACTTGTACATAAATACCTTTTTTATATCGACCTTCCGATTTTACTGTTCGTGTGGTATTTTTCAGCTAAATTGAATGGCATTTATGATAACATTACTGTTTCTTCCTTTTTCCGGTTTTTCTCAATAATTAAGAATATTGCAATATTAGCTTTTTCAGAGATAATTATTATTTTCTTCTCAAAAGAACTTTTATTTACAAGAAGCTTTGTACTTTTATATACTGCTTTGCTTGTTTTTGTTCTGCCTATTAAGAGCCTTCTGATATCAAAATATTTTAAAACCCGTAAACGGGCACAGTTAAATTCCACAAACCTGATTATTGTAGGGACAGGTGAAACAGGACGTGATTTTTTTAATCGTTTTAATTCTTATTCAAATCTTGATTATAAAATAACCGGCTTTGTTGATGTAAATAAAAATAATGTGGATAGCAGCTTGTACCTCGGCACTCCCGATG